>Ga0102960_1000909_pt1 | contig 11177 bp, 16 predicted proteins | sample SalPon2_B_H2O_MG_2_FD_84521 | JGI IMG/M metagenome (GOLD analysis project Ga0102960, IMG submission 84521) | Salt pond water microbial communities from South San Francisco under conditions of wetland restoration - Salt Pond MetaG SF2_B_H2O_MG | ecosystem: Environmental > Aquatic > Non-marine...
AAAAAGGATTTAACAAGAAAATGGGTGCGAGACCTTTACAACGTGTAATTGACGAAAAGATTAAAAAGCCTATGAGTAAGGAAGTGCTTTTTGGTAAACTAGTTAACGGCGGACACGTTACAGTAGACTTAGACGGCGAGGAAATTACGTTAGACATAAAGGAATTTATGCCAACAGAAAAGGGTGCCTCGGTTGAAGACGCAACACACGACTAAACTGTTTTTTAAACGCTTTAAGTATAAGGCAGTAGTTACAACTCCACAAACTAGTTTTATTAGATATGCTAGTAGAAAAGACATTGACAGTCTTTTTAATGCAGAATCAATAGAACAGTGGGGCGGTGTAAAAAATTCTCTAAGTTACGGTTATGGTAGTTTTGGTCTAGGTTCTTTACACGACTGGAAAGCCAAGTCACACCGACGCATATGGGATAATAGATTTACTCTGTATAAATTGTTTAATTGGATTAACGAAAACTACGATACAAAAAATCACAAAATTCGTAACGAAGGTGACAAATTAGCATTCTTTACTAACGATAAAAAATTATGGGAAAGTTTTTGCGGTACATTTAAAGACCAAATATCTGAACTTGTTTGGCCAAAGAATGAACAGCACGAGCAATACTTTAATAAACATCCAAACAACATAATCTGTAAACAATTACCGTACAACAAATATAGATTTAAAATCAATCTACGTGGAGAAGTTGTACGCAATGAAGGTTTTGGAGATTGGATCAAAAACTATAAAGGCGAACTTAAGGCATCTGATAACTTAATTACAGGCATTAAACGGGGATATTACTTCAGTGATGGTAAATTTTTATACTCGACAAATTCAGAAATGATGCTATTATTGCAAATGTACCTTGGAGACGCAATTAGAAACATACAAGAATATATCACGGAGGATGAACTAGATGAACAACATTAAATTACTAAAAGAACTAATCAAACGTAAGATTGTTACAAAAGGAACAACAATCAAGGCAACTGTACGAGCAAACGGCATCGGTGGACAGGTTGTTGAAGTACCTAAAAATGTAGGAATTACTATTGCTGACGAGAACGGCATAGTAGCATGGGAACGTGATTATGCTGGTAGAGATCATGAATATAAAGTAAAATTAAGCAATGTTCATGATATTGAAGGCATGGATATTGCTAGAATGGCAAAAGCATATAAAATCAAAATTTAATAAATAACAGTATGCCAGCGAACAGTACAACATTACAATTTATCGATCAAGACGGCACAACTATTGCGGCCGTTACGCAAACACCTGAAGCAGATAGCACACAAACTGTGTTAACTACTGATAAGGTTAAAGGTGACGGATACTACAAAGGCGGTGACGGATTACACACTGTACACTATTCAGTTACAGATTTTTCAGGCACGGTCAAAATGCAGGCTTCGTTAGCCACTTCGCCTGCGGGATCTGATTGGTTTGACATTGCTGGTACAACATATACTACAAGTCCTGATACTGATACAGACTTTGTTGCTAACTTTACTGGCAACTTTGTATGGTTAAGAGCAGTAGCAACATACACAAATGGACGCATTAATTCAATTAAGGTAAACTACTAATGAACGAACACTTTGTAAGATTTATTTTTAACGAGGATCAAGGTCCAGACTTTTTAAAAACCTTTGCTGGAGCAATGGCAAGCACAGTTAACGAATCACTTAATGAAAGCGAACAAGGCATTGTGTTTGAATCTTATACTACAGAAGGTATGCATGTTTACGAAGTAGCACTTAATAAAGATTTGGATGATGCTACAGCAGAAGAAATGGCTAACACTGTTGCGAAAGCCATTCCAAGTGATTTTGAAATTGAAGTAAGTGGTGGTGACGACTCTAGTCGCTAATCTTTAAATAATTTACCACAGTATCTTTACAACCGTAAAAAGAACTTTCACCGTGACGTTTTACCTTAAACGAAATAGTGTATTCTTCTCCTTCACGCACAACGCCAATAGTTGCCCACTCGTTAATACCTTTTTGACTAAAATGTGTGATTAGGTTACCTTCACTAATAAAAGTGTATACATGAAAGTCACGTGAACGAATGTATCTTGCTTCGTGAAGTGTTGCACGGACTGTTACCTTTTCTTTTACTTTGCTAATATGCTGTGAATTAGCAATTTCTTTTGTAAACAACTCACGTGCCATTTCATGTTCGTAAAGTGACGGCAAAGGCGCAAGATATCCTAGTTCTTTAAATCCAACTGTTTCTTTACTAATAACTTTGTAAACATTATTAGCAAAGTCAGTAGCATTGTTTGCCATAATTTTGAAAATTAGTCCTTGATAGTGTGTATAGATATCTTCAACCATAGCATCGCATTTTGGATCAATGTAGATTTCTTCTTGGCTAAACATATCCTTCATCATAGTTTTGTTTCCATAAACAGTGACACGCTCTGAAGGACCGTCTTCAGACTCAACATATTCATATTGGTCTTCGCGATGATACTTGCCGTTTTTTACATAAGCCTGTACAGCAAGATTAAGTGCGTCTTTGATTGGAATTTCTTTAGTGTTGCTAGCCATTATCCTAACTCCTTCCATTCTTCATAGGTCAAATAGGTATCTGTATCCGGATCATAATAAGCACCTTCCTTGCGATCGTAGTAAAGAACTTTACCAGCCATAGTTTGGAAAGGACCTTCGAGTCCGGCCCGTTCTTGATATCGTTCGCGATCAATTGGTTGAAGTATTGTGTAACCCATGAAGTGCTCCTTTTTCCTAACTAACTGTATATATTATAGTTGGTTTTACCACACTTGTCAACCATTTATTTTGGTAAAATTAAGTGTTGCTTTTTACAACGTTCTGTTGTATATTAATATTATATGTTTAATATTTTTAGACACTTTATAAACTATAATCATAACAAGGAGACACACATGGCTAGAACTAAACAATACGTTGTTTACACTAGAGAGTTTCAAAAAGGAAACGTAAATTCAAAAATTGGCGTATTCGTAGATGAGGCTAACAAGTACATCGTTAATGGAGAAGTTAACGGTGGTGCTATCAAATTTGCTAATTTAAAAATGAGCAGACCTACTGCAACAAAAAAATTAGTAGAAAATGGTTATGATTTCAATGTTAGAGTACTTGGAACAAGTTCGTTACAAGGTGCTTTGACAATGAAAGAACAGTTAATTGATCTGTTATCAGAAACAAACAAAACTGTTATTAATCAAGCCGCATAATTTGGCGAAACAGAGTGGCGTTTCGACGCCACTTTGGCACAAAAACCTCTTTACATATTAGTTTATCTACTGTATTATATAAGAGTGAATGTAAGGAATTGGTCTTTACATAGACAACTAGGAGAAAATAATGTCAAACACAATTCAATCAAAAGTGCTTAACGCACTTACAGAAGGTCAAGCATTGACTTCAAAGCAAATTAAGGCACGCTTCGGTGCTGGTAACCCACAAGCAGTGATTCAAGCACTACGCTTTTCAGGTTACTCAATTTACCTAAACACACATAAAGATACTAAAGGTAGAACTACCCAAAAGTATCGTTTAGGTACTCCAAGCCGTAAAGTAATCGCGGCTGGTTACAAAGCAATGGCTAAAGGTCTTGTTGCTTAATTAATAAGATTTTGAGAGGTCCTTCGGGGCCTCTCATTTTTTTTGAGGTATGAAAATGAAAAGTATTATAAAAATTGAACTTATAATTTTACTTGCAATCCTAATTGTTAATTTCGGATTAGATACTATGTATTATGTAAAACACGAAATTAACTATTATGATGTTTCAAATAGATATGGTGAAATTATAGATAGTCGTCAGTTTGATACTCTTCCTGATGTAAAATTAGAGAGGCAATAATGAATCAAAAAGGCGTACTACCAGAAAAGATTACTGTTCACTGTACAGATAGAGATCAAACAGCAGAAGCATATCTTGACTCATATGTTGAAGGTAAGCATATGGATATAATTCTAAATACTGTGCGTTTAAGGCTGGTTAAACAACGAAAACTATACGTTGGTAATATGGCTGGTTTAGAATTCACAGCAACCGATCCTGAAATTACATATATCAAACAGAGACGTTAATTGAACATTCTATAATAAATACTCGCATAGGAGAGTATAATTATGGATTTCAGACAACTTATTAACAAACTAGATTTTATTAGCAACGAAGCAAAAAAAGAACCAGAAAGACTTGCTTTTGATGATGCTATTAAACACGTAGAAGATATTGTTTTTACACCACCTTTAGCGAGTGGTATCAAGCATAGCAGTGCAAACAACATTAAATTCCAAGGACAGGATATCAATGATCCAAAAGTAAAACTTGCTCTTTTCCAACATGAACTTACAAACTCTCCAGCAAGATTACTAGGTGAAATTGCTTCTAGAATTAAACCAACATCCGACGCACAAATGGATTTAAGTGGACACGTTGGTAGAATGTCTGAAAAATTAGCATCAAGCGATAACAATCATTTAAGTGTTTTAAATCCTGCAGAAAAAACTCTAGCAGTAGAAGTAATTAAAAAAGCATTAAGAGGCATGCAACTCGAAAGAGATCCTGATCAAACAAAATTTGACGACAACGAAGGTGAAGACGAATTCGAAGGTACTTCACCAATTGGTAAAGCATTAAAAAATGTAGAAGTTAACGAAGGTATGAAAGAAATTTATGCCGTAGTTGATGCTATCAAAAAAGTAGCAGAAAGATCAGACGAAGTAAGACAGTGGATCGAAGGTTCACTTGACAAGCCTTTAGCAGATATCACTGATCAAGAAATTTATGATAAAATCATGAAGCCGGGTATGCACGTTATGAGAGCAGGTGCAAAATTGGCTCCACAAGCACTAAAACAAATAGGTTACAGTGTAAACACTATAATTTCATATGCAGATATGATGCCAACAGCAGTTGCATCAGAACTTGGTGATATGTTGCCAGCAATGGTAAATGCAACAGATCCGACAATGACAAAAAATATTGCTATCAAACTTAATGTAGAAAAAGAAGATATTGACGCATTAGTAGATACTTACAAAGAATTAAAGAAAACTTTCCCACAAGTTGCACAAAAATTAGAAGCAGGTGATTTCGATGGTGCATTGACACAATTAATTTTTAGACTACGTGACGGACTAGGCGAAAGCAGTCCAGTAGTTTTAGATCACGACGGATCATTTATTGTAAATGAAAAAGCAATTAATCCTGTAGATGATCCAATTGGATGGCAAAAACAATATAATGAATTGAGAAGATTACAAGGTGTAGGTAACACTGGTAAGTTTTATATTATGTTTGACGAAGAACCTGTAAAACGAGGCAACGGATTATTCCAAAAAGTCATGAGAGCAGACGGCAGTGTGATGCTTGTACCACTGGCTATTGATGGTACTCCGATCTGGACTGGTAGTGTTGCTGACACAATGAAAGACTTTTACTTGAATAAAGGTTTTGGATTACCAGTAAGATCAGGTGGTGATTACAGAAAACTTGGTAACCGTTGGATGACACAAGATCAAGAATTTAGATATAGAGATACAGATAAACTTGATTACTTTACAGACGATTCACGTGCATTCGACACACTTACATATCAAGAATGGACAAACACATATAACATGAAGCAAATTGATTTTGATATTGCTTACATGGAAAAAGAAATTATAAAACTAGACACAGAAGATAGACTAGAAGCACAACAGTTGTTAGTTGACATTAGAAGAATGGAAAGAGATGAAAAATACTTTGAAAAAGTAAAAGAAATCGCTCAAGAAGGAGATCCAGAAAAACCAACTACTGTTATTGCTAAAGGTGCAATGGCTGGACAAATGGGCAACCTAAAAGTTGTACAGAATGATGGTGACGAACTACCTAGCATTATTTTAGACAGAAATAATGACGGTGAAAGTGACGTAGATGATGTATCATTTGCTGATGATCCACAGTCAACAGACGGTGTAGGAGCACCTGCACCTAAATCAGGTGTTTATGCAGTTGATGCACAGGGCAAAGAAATACGTAAAGGCGATGCCGATATGGTTGCAAAAGCAGAAAAACGTTTTAAATCAAAAAATGATCTTGGAACAGATGCTACAACAACTGCTGGCGGTGGTGATAGTTTACCAGATGTTAGACTAGATACACAAGCACCTAAACAAGAAAAAACAGCATTTTTAGATATCCTTGCTAAACCATTTAACTGGATTAAAAACTTATTTGCTGACATGTACACTGAAGGATTGGATATTCAAAGAATGAGTGATAATCCTACTTTAAAGAAAGCAGGTATTACAGCAGATCATTTAAAAATGGCAGGTGCTGATGCAAAAGATGCTGACCAAGAAGAAGTTATTAAAAAGGTTCTTGCAATTAGAGCAAAAGAACTTGGCATTCTAAAAGATGACGTAAACGAAGGTGACAACATTTATCACAGTTGTGTTACATCATTTAAGCATAATAAATTTGGTGAAGGAAAAGTTATTTCCGGTGAACATACTCTTTTAGAAGATGGAACAGTTACACACTATGACGCTACATTTACAGATAGTGATGGTAAAGAGTTTATTGTTAGAAACATTCCTGTAAAGAACATGCATGAATGTATAATTGTAGAACATGGACATCCAAAGAAAAAGAAAAAAGTAAAAGAAGAAGAAACTGTAGAAGATTGGTTCCAAGGGCAAACAGATGTTACTCTAAACGGTGATGAGTTTTATGAAACGTTTGGTTGGGTAGGCGAAAACGAAGAAAACATTGAAGAAGCAGAATACCAAGGACGTAAAGTAAAACTAAACAAGCCAATGCGTGGTGATGTTAAGAAGTTTAAAGTGTATGTTAAGAATCCAAAAGGTAATGTAGTAAAAGTTAACTTTGGTGATCCGGACATGAAAATTAAAAAGTCAAATCCGGCAAGACGCAGAAGTTTCCGTGCAAGACATAATTGCGACTCTCCAGGTCCAAAGCATAAAGCACGTTATTGGTCATGTAGAAAATGGTAATAGAAAAATGTTATTACATGAACTATTTGCAAAAAAACAAGAAACACTAGATCAATCATTAACAGATGATGTAGCATTCTTTATAGACAACGACGACGATTTGCATAAAGAATATTTTTTGCCAGCAGTAGATATTTTAAAAAGAAAAAAATTAGTTGACAGAGACGAAATTGACGAAATCTATCCTGAATTTAAAATTCTCGTTGACAACGGCTGTAAAAAATATCACGAACAATTCAAAGTAGTTCCTAAACCAGAAGAACTTTTTACACAAAATTTCAAAGAAGAAGTTGCAAAAATTATTGCTAAAAAACATTTAGGACACATTAAAGACGGACAATACGAACCAAAGGAGACGTAGATGCGTATAAAACAACTTTTTGAGTCTCCTCAAAAAACAGCAGTAATTGCTTGGGGTAGAATGAATCCTCCTACCATCGGACATAACAAAGTTATTGAAACTGTTAAGTCTATTGCACAAAAAACTCAAGGTGATCCAATTCTTTTTTTAACAAAGACACAGGATGCTAAAAAGAATCCATTATCATTTGCAGAAAAATTACACTTTGCAAGTGAAATGTTTCAGATTCCAATTGATAGAAACTCAAGTATTAAAACAATAATACAAGCCTTACAAAGTTTGCAAGGCAAAGGTTATACAAATGTTGCTATTGTTGCAGGTAGTGATAGAATAGATCAATACCAATCACTAGTAGACAAATACAATAATAAGCCAGATACAAAAGGCGAAATTCCTTTTGCATTTAGAAACATAAGAGTGTTTAGCAGTGGAGAACGTGATCCAGATGCTGACGGTGTTGAGGGTATGAGTGCAAGTAAATTAAGACAGTTTGCCGTAGATGGAGACTTTGAAAGTTTCAAACAAGGTGTATCTAGTAACGAAACTCTAGCAAAACAAATGTATAATAGAGTTAGACAGGCAATGGGCATACAAGATACACAAACTGAAGAAGCCGCAGGCGTTGGTATTATTACAAAACAAAATACAACAAAAGATGTTAACAAAGGTACCTTAAAGAAAATGCTTAAAGGCTACAAGTTAATATGACACTAGACGAATTAAAAAAACTAGCAGGTGTTGATGTTATAAGGGACGAACCCTCAATCGAAAATATGTCACATACAGCACAAGCATTAAAAGACAAAGAAAAGAAAATGGGTTTAAAACCAGGAGATGCTGATTGGTTTAAACTTTGGTTTTCTAAACCTTACATGACTGGTCCAGTTCAATTCAGAGGACGCAAGAAATGAGAATACTTCAAATAATACAAGAACGTGATGTTCAAGAAAACTCTTTTCCTGGCGAAATCTATGTAGACATGGACGGTGTTCTTGCAGACTTTTTTGACAGTTGGGCAAAGTTAATGAAAGTTGACAAATGGTGGAACATTAACAAACAACACAACATTGACGATGCACTACAAAAAATTAGAGATACTGACAACTTTTGGCTTAATATACCTTTAACACCTAATGCAAAAAATTTATTAAATTTAATTAAACAAGTAAAAGGATCTTACAATATTTGTTCTAGTCCATTGCCGGGTGATCCTAAATCAGAACCCCATAAGCGTGAGTGGATTAAAAAGCATCTTGCTTTTTTTCCACCTAAAAACATTTATATTACACATAACAAAGAACAATTTGCTGTCCAAAAAGACGGAACCCCTAATATACTAATTGATGATTATGGTGTTAACATTCGTAAATGGGAAGACTCTGGGGGTATTGGATTTAAGCATAAAGATCATAAGTTTGAAAGAACTGCACAACGTTTTATGCAAGGCGAAAGTTTAGAACTTATTTCCGAAAAGTGGAGTGCAAAATACAAACGCTCAATCAACTGTAACAATCCAAAAGGATTTAGCCAGAAGGCGCATTGTGCTGGTCGCAAGAAGAAAGTAAAAGAAAATTACACAAGAGAAGAATTGCCACAAATTAAAAACAAACATCTTGAAAATATTGAACACGAAATAGTGTTTTTAAATATAGATGAAGTAAAGCCTGTTCAAAAAGAACGTGTGATGGAAAATTTCAGACAGCAAGTGGATAGGTTACTAGAAGGTGAATATGCACCAATAGTAGTTGATTGCGATAATAGAATCGTAAATGGTCATCATAGATACGATGCTGTCAGACTATTAGGCGAAACTACTATTCCTGTAGCACGTATTCCACATACACTAGAATGTATCATAGAAAACTTTGCCGATGGTAAGAAAAAAGGCAAAAGCAGACCAGGTAGAGTTAAACGTGCGGGTGCTAGTTGCAAAGGATCTGTTACAGATCTACGTGCAAAGGCTAAAAAATACAGTGGCGAAAAGGCTAAAATGTATCACTGGTGTGCAAACATGAAAAGCGGTAGGAATAAATAGTAATATGAAAATGTTTGATTTAGATAGCAGTATTACAGTAGAAGGCAAAGATAAGCCTATCAAAGCACGTGATCCTAACGCACAAACAATGCAGGATATACGCCGTAGCGGTGCCGCTGGTGCTCATAAGGACAAAACTAAAGTTATTCCACGCAAAGAAAAATATAAAAAGATGGCTGTAGATGAGCAAGGTGAAACAGTAATTGCTGTTGATCCAGCAACTAAAAAGCAGATCGATATTAGTCATTTCCCAGGAAATGCTAAACAAAAGTTTGATCAATTTTCACAACAAATAGAAAAAGTTTATGCAAAACACAATGTACCTGTTCCAGATTTCCAAGTGTATGTAAATGGAAAACTTGCAGGTAATATTAAACACACTGGTAATCCGTATCATAAATCTGAAGCAGAAAAAGAATTAGATGCTATGATGAACCAAATGAAAAAACGTCAACAACAAACTATTAATAATAGTTTAGGAGAAGCAGATCCAGCAGAACTTGGTCCTATGAACGACAAAATGAAAGACGTGCTTGGTAAAGTATATCAAGATGACGAAGCAGAAAAACAAGCAGAAAAGGGTCGTGCTGAAAAAATTAGACAACAGCAGGTAAAAGATTTAGGTCCTGAAGCAATGGACAAATACGTTGACATGCTTAAAAGTCATGATTGGACTTATCAATACAGTGACGATCACAGTGTATGGCAAAGAGGACAAGCAGAGTCAGACGCAATCAGCGGTATGATGAAAATACTAGATCCTGATATGAAGATCTATAAAAAGTATAGTCCTTTCCATGATGAAGAAAAAAAAGAAAACACAATTTTTAATGCACTTAATCAATTAGATGAAACTGCAACAGCAGGCGCAACATCATCCGGCAATATAGCCACTGTTGCTAATCCACACATTGCTATTGGCAACAAAAAAGCACGTGATGCCTATGGTAAAAAAGGTATGCCGGCTAATCCACCAAAAGCAAAACCAATTAAACCAACAGACAATGCTCTGGATATGAAGGGTACTAGCGTATTCGGCGGCACACTAAAGAGGAACATGTAATTATGAAGCACACAGAAACAAATGAAGCAGTAGGTGATTTTGCAAAACCAATTTATGATTTAATTGATGAGTTAGGTGACACTGATCAAACTCATGCTAACGTATTGCATGACCTAATTAGATATTTAGATGGCGATACAATTAAAGACTTTGTAGACGAGTTCCGTAGAGTCAATGATTATGGTAATGATAAAATGGAATTTGAATCAAAAACAGATACAATAAGCGAAGTATATGATGGACCATCATCTATTACTGCTGGATTAATTCTAAAAGTTGTAAAGTATCTTGAAAAACAAGATAGAACACACCCTGCTAATCAAAGAGGTGTTCCTACTAAAATGCAAAGCATTGAAAGACAAATGGCACAAATCGATGATCAAATTAAACAACTCACAGGTGAACCTGCAAATGTAACAAGTCAAGGGGCATTTGATAAAAATGTTGAAGAAATAGGAAAACTTATTGATAAAAAACATGCACTAGAAAAAGAAGTTCTTGCAGTAAGTCAAGCAGTATTTTTGAACAAACTAGAAAAACAAATTCAAACAAACAGTGTGCAAGAAGATAGTTATGATGAACCAGCAAGTGATTATGAAAGTGAAATGCTAGACAATCAAATGGCTTTTATCAAATATGCGGCAGATGAAATTAAAGACCACGTACATAAAGGTGGGATTTTCCCAGAATGGTTCCAAAACAAA
>Ga0102960_1000919_pt1 | contig 11100 bp, 11 predicted proteins | sample SalPon2_B_H2O_MG_2_FD_84521 | JGI IMG/M metagenome (GOLD analysis project Ga0102960, IMG submission 84521) | Salt pond water microbial communities from South San Francisco under conditions of wetland restoration - Salt Pond MetaG SF2_B_H2O_MG | ecosystem: Environmental > Aquatic > Non-marine...
TACATTTCCTCATCTATAGAGGTGTATGTTTCCACAATTTTATAATCAAATGGAAGATCCCGAATATCGGCAGCAATTTCGTCTAACCGAGTTTCGAGACCATCACACTTGTCCTTAATTTCTTCGTGAAGTTCACTGATCATACTTGAGTTTAGCAAACATTTCTTTAGTACTATTTAAAAGAATGAGTCTTCATTAAATAAAATGGTGAAGATTTCGTATGCCATTTGTGTATGCAACGAACATCGTGAATTGGAGTCTCTTGTAAACTTTCTCCTCAAAGTGAAGGACGCTGAGGATGAAGTCAACATTCTCGTTGATAGTGGTAAGGTGACATCAGAGGTGCGCGAGGTGTTAGAATCCTATGGTGACAAAGTGGTTGTGAACGACCGAGAGTTTGATGGAAAGTTCTCCGAACACCGAAACTATCATGCCACAAAGTGCTCTGGTGACTACATCTTTGTCATTGACGCGGACGAAATGCCACAAGAGGCGCTCATTATGAATATTAAGTCATTTGATGGTGACATTATGTATGTTCCACGGATCAATATTTGCCCGGGGTACACCGCAGATTGGCTTGATCAACACAAATTCAACCTCAATGAGATGGGTTGGATTAACTTCCCCGACTACCAAGGACGCTACTACAAGAATGATGGTTCCGTCAAGTGGGAAAGTGATCTCCACGAAAAGCTTGTGGGAGGTGAAAAGGTTGCCCGCGTTGACGCTAAGCCCCTCGTGTCCCTCCTCCACATTAAGACTGTTGAGCGCCAAGACAAGCAAGGGGAGTACTACGACTCTTTGTAGTATAAAGATTACACCGAATAATAAAATAACATGAAGAGGACTATTTTGAACTTATTCAAAAACAAACTCAATAAAGTTCCCAGTGTTGGAATAACATCTTATGATTATCCAACTTCAAGAATTATCAACAATTGTAATATTGATTTTATTGTAGTGGGCGACACAGCTGGATCAACTGTTCATGGAATGCAAAATCTCAACGCAGTTCCAATGGATATGATGTTGACACACTGTGTATCGGTAAAAAGGGGGTCACAAAACCAATTTTTAATTGGGGATATGCCATACATGTCATACCAACCATCCAATGAAGTCGCTATCAAAAACGCCGGTGACTTTGTGAAAGCTGGTATGGACGCGGTTAAAGTTGAGGGATACTTCCCAGAAAGGATCAAATCAATTGCGGATTCGGGTACAGTTGTGATGGCACATTTAGGTCTTACCCCACAAACACGGGCTAAATTGGGCGGATACAGAATTCAAGCAAAAACACGGGACGAGGTTGATAGAATTGTAAGTCAAGCAAAGGGTATGGAGGGAAGTGGTGCTTCGTTATTGCTTCTGGAAGCTGTACCCAAAGAAGTGTCAAAAATTGTTAGAGATGAACTTAAGATACCCGTATATGGTATTGGTGCTGGTCCAGAGGTGGATGGACAGTTAGTCATTTCACATGACATTTTAGGACTCTTTTGGGATTTTAAACCCAAATTTATTAAACAGTATATCAACGGTGAACAGATGTTTCATAACGCGATTAATGAATACGCTAATGAAGTCCACACAGAAAAGTTTCCCGATGACCAACATAGTTATAAAATGAAGGAAGAAGAATTAGAAAAGTTGTTGGGTATGTCAGGAAGCTCGTGGAAATATGATTAAAGTTTTAAATCCTTAGAATAATAGATGAATATCTGTGATTACATAATAGAAACACTGTACCTCAATGGTATTGATACATATTTTGTAATCACTGGTGGAGCAATTGTACCTTTCATTAATGGTTTAACCAGAAACCCAAAAGTCAAATACTACTGCTTTCAACATGAACAATCCGCGGCTATGGCAGCTGAAGGTTATTACAGAAGCTGTGGGAAAGTTGCCGGTGTTTGTGTGACAAGTGGTCCGGGTGTACAAAACATCCTCAATGGTGTTTGTGGTTGTTGGTATGATTCAGTCCCGGCATTTTTCATTAGTGGCCAGGTAAATACAGCCGAAGATCTTTCAAACTTCAGGTCCAATCCAAGACAGATGGGATTTCAGGAAATGCCTGTAGCTGAGATGTTTAGAGATGTAACAAAGGCTTCATTTCATGTTCCACATGTTTCAGAAGTTGAACATATTCTTGAAAAGCTCATTCAAACAATGAAAACACCCCGCTACGGTCCCGTTCTCATGGATTTACCGGTAAATATACAAATGTCTTCATTACATAGTCTTCAACCTTCAAAAGTTTTATCAACTGTGGATGTTCAAAAACACATCTATGACATTTCATCCTTCTTGGAAAAGTGTGAAAGACCATTGGTGGTGTTTGGTCATGGTGTAAAACTTGCGGGTGCGACTCAAAAAGCTCTTGAGTTTGTTGAGAAGACTGGAATACCATTTCTTGTATCATGGGGTGCATTTGATATATGCAATACGGATCACCCTTTAAGGTTTGGGTCCCCGGGTGTCTACGGTGATCGCTTTGCAAACTATGCAATTCAGAATGCAGATCTTGTTATTTCTATTGGGAGCCGTTTAGATAGTCGCCAAACTGGGGGCAATTCTAAATTGTTTTCAAAACATTCCAAAAAAATCATGGTAGATGTGGATGATCATGAAATTATAAAGATGAGTGAAAAGGGTATCAATATTGATTTTGGAATCAATCAAGATGCACTCACATTTTTTCATGGACTTGAGACTGGGGAGAATAAGAACTTCTCTCCGTGGATTGAGAGGCTAAAATATTGGAAAAGTAAGTACGGTGTAGAACAAGCTCGCGAAGGTGATTCGGCCGTCTACGATTACCTGAGAGACCTATTTGATAAAATTGAAGACGATTGTATAGTTATACCAGATCAAGGTGGAAATCTTGTTTGGACAATGCAATCAGCCAGGTTGAAAGTGGGTCAAAAACTATTCACAAACTTTGGAAACTCGTCAATGGGATTTGCTCTACCTGCAGCAATCGGTGCAGCTATTGGTTCTGGTAAAAAGGTGTACTGTATTGATGGTGATGGAGGATTTCAAATGAATGTTCAAGAACTGCTCACAGTAAAAAAGTATGACTTACCAATTGAAATCATAATTTTAAATAATAGTGGGTACGGTATTATCAAACAATTTCAAGACAGTTATTTCGGATCAAAATATACTGCCACATCAAAGTCAGATGTTTTTGGTGACGAACTTGATTTCGTTAAAATCGCAGAAGCCTATGGTGTGAAAACTCTACGAGATATTCCCATACCAGAGACGCAAAAAATTTACCCTAAATTGGAGTTTGGTAATTCACTAGAAAATATGACACCTTATATTGACTTTGAAAGTGATATGTTTGTACCAGTTCCACCTAAAAAGAAACTTGGGTGGGCTTAGTTTTCGGTATACATGTATACATTATCATTATTTGATTCTAAATTTTTAATAAAAGTATAACCCAGTGATTTTAAAAAATTTTCCAAATCATCTTTAGTATAACCAAATCGTTCACTGTGACCGTTATCACATACTTCCAAGACTATAACTGGTTTATACTTTTTGATAGTTTCTATACCACCCTTGAGTGCGTACAGTTCATACCCTTCTATATCCAAATGAATCAGATCCAAATTGTCAAATTGGATATCATCAATTTTTAATATAGGAACATTTGCTTTTGAATGAACAACTAACATTCTTTCATCAAGTTCCTTTTCAGTTTTAACATGAATACTGCCCGTATCCATAATTTCTATTGGATTTTGTATAGCGGTCATGCCATGTTTATCACCTAGACAAGCCTGAAATTTTATAATGTTATTAGCTTGAAGTGTGTTTAAAATCAAACAATTCATGTTTGTTGTATCCGGTTCAAATGTGTACACATTTTCATAATATTTTGAATATTCCAATGTATATACACCACAGTTTCCACCCGCTTGTAAAACAGTTCCTTTATTCTTTACAATATCATTTATCTCTGATATGACAGGTTTAAATGTTTTTATTTGATGATCAAATGAAAACTTATCAATATCCGGCCAATAGTAACCATGTTTATTTGTTTCATCACATCTCATTGAAAAATTCACTTTGTTAGAATTATTCAACCACTTTTCTCCCAACTCATTTTTAATTTTTTTGAGTTTTTCGGGGATCATTATTTATACTTTCGATAGTTTCTTTAAATATGTCTTAACAAATTCAGAAACTCTTTCTTCAAATGATTTTGATGGTTTCCATCCAAGTGATCTTATGAAGTCTGGTGGCGCATCTTGGTCACCCATTCTTCCAGCAATATCTTCCTCTTTTGTCTCATATTCAAACTTTTTAATGTTCATTGCGTTTGCTATATGAGTTAAAAACTCCAAATTTGTCATGAAATCATGTGTCGTATTATATATTTTACCCGGCTTTTGGTCTAGTATAAAAAGTACCATTTCTGCTACATCATATATTGAAGTCCATCTTCTACCTATTATTTTTCCATTGTAGGTGTGTAACATAAATTTTTCATTGTTCAACAATTTGTTAATCGCTATTATCGGAAATCTCTCTTTCTGACAAAAATGTCCAAATGTATTATTCAATCTCACAATTGAACATGGAACTCCATAACTTTCTTGATATGCCATACATATCTGCTCACCCGAATACTTTGTTGCGGCATACATATTCTTAGCTAAACATGCGTCGCTTTCAATACATTTACCAGGCTTTCCGTAAACTTCAACTGAACTGAAATAAATGAAATGTTCTACACTAGACTTTCTCGCCAATTCTAATATTTTTACCGTTTCTAAAATATTATCGTTTACCGCTTCAAGTGGTTTGTCTATACAAGCCAAAGAACTAGCATTTCCAGCGATATGTAAAATTATATTTGGTGTTTGATTTTCCCATATATGAACTCGGTTTATAAAATCAATTTCGTGAAGTCTGTCATCCTTTTTTGGTAGTCGTGGTACATAGTATATTTCCCAATCTGTATTTTCAAGGATGTGTTCGATCATAGAAGCACCAACAAAACCTCTCGCACCTGTGATTAAAACTGACTTCATCTGATTTAAAGATTAGCATAGTCTTTAACCAACCATTTAAAGAGTATCTTCACCTTTAAATCAAATGGAGCATTCCCTCTTTGCCCCAGGTATAACAAAGATTGGACACAATGCCGGCTTTTTTTCGTGCTGCAGCGTCCGACTTGGCTCCATTGTGCACCACTTTAATACATATAAGTTTTTACCAAAGTTTGTCGATAGCTCTTTCCAGTTTCGATTGTACAAGGAGTTCAACACAGATGTGACTTTTCAATACTTTAAATATTACAATGATGTGGATGAAGTTATAGAGTATTCCGAGGATGTTGATTATCATGATACCAAACAATTCACTTTTTACAAAAACTTGGACTTTGAAAAGATTAATCCATTTGTTCGAAAGTATTTTTCGCCATCAAAAATGGTCGAAGATAGGATTGACTACATGATTCGAAAATATGACATTGACTTTGAGAATACATGTGGACTATTCCACCGTGGTCATGATAAGTGCACTGAACACACAATTTGTACACACGAAGAAAAAATAGAACAAGCCAAGGTACTTCTTGAAAAACATCCAGGTATACAATTTTTGATTCAAAGTGATGAGACCGAGTTCATAAATAAGGCCCTCGAGGCTTTTCCAAATAATTCATTCTATTGTAAAGATGAAATATTTCACATGCCTCATGATCCCACAGGTCTCATCGACTATACATTTAAGGAAAATCCAGAAAAGAGGGCGCAGAATTTTTTGGCTGTGCTCCATCTATTGGCCCGTTGTAAACATCTCATCACAAGTGCCGGTAATTGTGACATGTGGATTGTTTTGTTTAGAGGTCATGCTACTAATTTGATTCAATACTTTGATGGAAAATGGGAATAAGTTAAAGAATATATAAGCTTGATTTTAAATGCGGACCTTTGATGATGAACGAGGTGAGCTCGTGTTCAATATAGATGAACCCCCATTTGAAATAAAGCAATGTATTACAAGCACTAATCGTAAATATGTACTTCGTGGACTTCACTGTAGCCCTTATCCAAAATATATTACTGTAAATCGTGGTAAAATATTTGATGTTGTGGTGAAACCGGATGGTTCTCATAGTACATATATTTTAGGACCAGGGGATTCACTTCTCGTGGAAGCACATTGTGCACATGGATTTTTTTGCTACGAAGAATCGCAAGTTGTCTATTTTTTGGGCGGTGCCTTTGACCCCGCACTCGACCGTAACTACTTATGGAATGATCCCATATTAAATATCCAGTGGCCACAAGAAACTAAATATGCAATTATTTCCGAAAAGGACACTTTGAATAAAACTTTTAAACAGATTGACACGATTGTATTGGGACCAAACGGTTACATTGGAAAACATTTACTTAAGTACATCCCAAATAGTATAGGTCTCGATACCAGACTTGAAAATATGGACGAACTGAGAAACCATTTCAAAGTGCTACGACCCAAGTATGTTGTATCCGCTGCTGGTATCTCAGGTAAACCAACTATAGATTGGTGTGAACATCATAAAGCAGAAACGGTATTCACGAATGTAACATGTCAATTGCAACTCATACAGTTGTGCAAAGAGATGGGTATACACCTTACCATTATAGGTTCGGGTGCCGTGTATGACGGCAACGAATTATTCAAAGAATGTGACGAACCAAATTTTATGGGTACCTTCTATTCTCGTATGCGAGTTGTGTTGGAAGATATTATACGAACTACATATGTTAACGATGTACTCTATTTAAGAATGTTATATCCAATTACAGGTGACGGAGATCCAAAATGTTTTATCGAAAAGATGAAATCTCGGACAAGAAATATTCATGATATAAAAGTTACCGTTAGTATTCTACCATCACTTTTACCAAAACTTCAAAATATTCTCGATCAAAATGTTACTGGTATATTGAACTTTGTGAATGATGATGTGGCATCTCTTTCGGAAATACTCCACATGTTGAATGTAAAACATAATGTTAGCACTGAGCGACCAAATAGAGGTATGTGCTGCCTTGATACAACTAAACTAAAAAAGTTTATTGATGTTGAGAATGTTTCAATCTTAAAGAATTCATACCAATGACTATCATAATGCCAAAGAAAGTGTGGTATGCACCGAATAAATTTGAATCGTATGGTGAAGAGGAAATCAAGGCCGTTGAGGTTTGCTTGCGCGATGGCTGGCTCGCTGGCTTTGGTGATCGTTCTGTGGAATTTGAGAGAAGGGTGGCAGACCTCTTCGGAAAGAAACATGGACTTTTTGTGAACTCTGGGAGTAGTGCAATCCTTTTGGGACTCTGTGCGTTGGACCTTCCAGGGGGCTCCGAAGTCGTAACACCTGCGTGTGGATTTGCAACGACAGTGGCACCTCTCATGCAACTTGGTCTCAAACCAGTCTTTTGCGATGTCGGTCTCCAGTCCTACGTTCCAACAGTTGAACAGTTGAGGGCTGTCGTCACTCCGGAGACAAAGTGTATCTTACTCCCAAATCTCATTGGAAATGTTCCGGATTGGAAAGCCATTCGTGAGGCTTTCCCAGGAGTTACCCTCTTTGAAGATTCGGCAGATACCATCACCAAGAATGAATGCACGGATATCTCAACGACGAGCTTCTACGCGAGTCATGTCATCACATCCGGGGGTATTGGTGGTATGGTCATGTTCAATGACGAAGAACACCTCAAGAGGGCTCTCATGTTTCGAGATTGGGGGCGCATTGGTGATAACATCGAGGAACCAAGTAAACGCTTCAATCATTCCGTCGATGGTATCCCATATGACTGGAAGTTTCTCTACGGTGTCGCCGGGTACCATCTCAAGGCATGTGAAATGAATGCCGCCTTTGGTCTTGTTCAATTGGACAAGTTAGATGGTTTCCTCAGGGTGAGGCGCCAAATGATTGAGCGGTACATGGAAAATCTCAAAGACTGTCCGTACTATACACTTCCAGATGACTCTGTCCAACCAAATTGGCTTGCGATTCCACTTCAGTGCCCACATCGCCTTGAACTGGTGAACTTTTTGGAAGCAAATGATGTGCAGACTCGTGTGACTTTTGCAGGGAATATCACAAGACACCCAGCGTTTAGAGAGTACCTAAGTGACTTTGAAAATGCTGATACCATCATGAAAAACGGTTTCCTTTTGGGTGCCCATCACGGTCTTACCCTTGAGGACGTTGATAGAGTGTGTGTCCTCCTCAAAGAGTTTGCTGCACAAAAACGGGGTAAATACTTTCACTAACTATATCAAATGCCCACAGCATTGGTTACTGGAGGATGTGGGTTCATTGCCTCCAATTTTTTGAATATCATGAAAGGGAAATATCCAGAAATCAACTTTGTTAATATTGATAAAATGGATTATTGTTCAAACATACATAATGTAAAACCGTGTGTGGCTAAGTTTATTCAACATAACTTATGTAACGCTGGAATTCTCCAGAAATTGATTCAAGAGTACAAGTTTGATTATGTATTTCATTTTGCTGCACAAAGTCATGTTGACAATTCATTTGTGAGCCCACTTGGTTTTACAATGGACAATGCGTATGGAACGCATGTTCTCGTTGAAATGTGTAGACGGCACATTCCAAATGTTGAGTTCATACATTTTAGTACAGACGAAGTCTATGGCGAATCAAAAGCAGACGAACCTTTTATGGAAGACACTGGTGTTCTTAGACCCACAAACCCATATTCAGCCTCAAAGGCAGCAGCTGAAATGATAGTCAGATCTTACATAGAATCATTTGGTATGAACATAAAAGTCATAAGATGTAATAATGTGTATGGTCCAAATCAGTATCCAGAGAAGCTCATTCCAAAGTTTATAAGACTCTTGAAAGAGGGTAAAAAATGTACTATTCATGGGGTGAATAGTGCAAATGTCAAGAGAGCCTTTATGCATGTAGACGACGTTGTTGACGCAGTTGAAACTGTTTGGAAGAAGGGTAAGTCTGGAGAAGTATATAACATCGCATCCGATGACGAGCTTACTGTCATGGATGTAACTAAACTCATCATAAAAACACTCAAAAATACAGAAGATTATGACGAATGGATTGAATATGTAGAAGACCGACCATTCAATGATCAGAGGTACTATATATGCGCCAAAAAACTCAAGGCCCTTGGGTGGTCCCAGAAAAGGACACGAGAAGATCTCATAAAATACATACAACATTAAAGAATACATCAGCCCTAAACATATAATGACAACCTTTTATCTCCCAGACTCAATGGGGTGGGGTAATGTCGCTCTATGCTTATCTGACCTCGTATTTAGATCACCAGGGCCCCGAGCCTATAAAAGTCTCATGGATGTTGACAGGGGTGTGGAGTTCAGTGGTTTTGAAATCACCGATGACCCAAATGAAGATAAATTTGAACAAAGGATTATCATAAATCCGACATATTTTCATCACATTCATTCAAATTTACCACAAATTATAAAACCGAACAAGGAACTCCAAGAGCTCATTCAAAAGTATGATCATGGTCTTGAGCACGGAATTCACATTAGACGCGGTGCGTGTTCAAAAGATTCTGAAAATGTGGGATGTCATGGCCGAGATGAAAATGGTGACATAAAAAAGGCATATTTCGCGAAAGATACAGCACTTGAAAAGTTCATTGAAGTGGTTGAAAAGACGGATGCCAAATTCTTTTTAGCGAGTGACAGCCAGGAAATCAAAGAAATGTTTAAGGAACGGTTTCCAGATAAAATTGTAACTCTTGAGCATGATATCGTTCTCACATATAAGTGTGACACACTCAAGAACTATGAAGTTACGAAGGAGCAGAGGTACGCGTGTTACTTGGATTGGTTCCTACTATCAAAATGTAAACACCTTTACGTGACCGCTGGTAATCGGGATCTCACAGATCTTTCGACATTTGGGTACAGTGCTGGTGCGTATGGAAGATCAAATATCCACTTCGTCTTCAACTAGCAACTCGTACTCTAAAATATTTAGGCGATGATCTGGATCATCGTTGAGAACATACTTCACATTCTTAATATCAACTCTCTGTCCATATATTTCTTCAAATTTATCTTCAACCCGTTTTCTCTTTTCTTCAAACTCTTTGAAATCCTCAAGGAGTTTATTGAAACTGACTTTTGGAAGATTTTTATAATTCTGAACATATGCTGACCAATTCGAAGACTTGCGGGTTTCGTGATCGAGTGTGCTCACCTTCACAAGATCCGATGTTTGGTGGCACAAGGGCATATTGAGCATTGGGGTTTTGTTTGCTACCATGAATCCAGTCCAAATAATATCAGTTGCTTCTTCCAAATTTAGATTTTCTAAGAAATTTTTTACTACACCCAGTGACCACCACGTGCACTCACATCCACCATTATTTGGGAGTTGGTAAAGTTCACCCATTTTGGGTGCTAAATTAAAAAATGGTGACGTGCCCAAATTGAGAAACCCCACACTTTTTATGTCATCTGGGATACTTTCGTAATATTTGACCCAATCTTTGTGAAAACATACATCGTCATCGAGGTGAAGTGCACTTTCAATATTTTCATCGACCATTTGTTTCATCATCATAAGACTTTTTACAATATTGCTCGTAAGTTTTGGTCCGTACGGGAGATTATACTTGGCATTAAGCCATTCAACAAATGGGTGGTTGTGATTGTAGTCTTCGATCCATCGCACATCTTTAATTGGTACCCTCTCTTTCAGGTGCTCTTCCAAGAAGATCTTTCTCTCAGGTGCCAGGTTGGGACAATGCTTCACAAAGATAACTTCAGGTAACTTCATTTACTCATGTATGTGAATAATTTCTATAAGTATTATAAATGTCAAGTGTGTCGAATCTTTACGAACGAGCTCGTGACGTTGCAACCGGTACAATTGACCTTGAAGTCTCATGGGGTACCATAATGTACCTCACTGTTCTCGCCGTGTTAAATATATTTGTAACATCGATGGGTCGAGATATATTTTCAAGATGTGATTCTATAAAGGGTGATGAAGTACAGAAGAGATTTGATATGTATCTTGGTATTTCAACAATA
>Ga0102960_1000924_pt1 | contig 11083 bp, 11 predicted proteins | sample SalPon2_B_H2O_MG_2_FD_84521 | JGI IMG/M metagenome (GOLD analysis project Ga0102960, IMG submission 84521) | Salt pond water microbial communities from South San Francisco under conditions of wetland restoration - Salt Pond MetaG SF2_B_H2O_MG | ecosystem: Environmental > Aquatic > Non-marine...
AATTTATGATATTTTATAGTTTATATATCGTTTAGGTTAACACTAACCGTTGGATTAGTTTTGTTTTCATCAACGGCAATAGGAAGATTCTTTTTCTTCAATTCGGTATTTTCTTTGGTCAATTGGTCAACTTTCATAGACATTTGTATAAGTTGGCTTTGCATAGCCATCATAGTTTCATGCATTTTCTGTTTTTCTTCATTCAATTGTTTGATAGTAGCTTGTTGACCGGTAATAAGTTGTACAATCTCAGGATTAGTTAATTGACGTGGTGGCTTTCCTGGCTCATTTATCATAATCGGACCATTTTGTTGTTTTTCTTGCATTTCTTTAATCATTTGGTCACGTTTTATTTCAATTTCTTTCATCTGCTTCAATACATCGGGTTTCATGTTTGGTAATCCAGGTTCATAATCTTTTAAAAGGCCATCAATATCTTTCATAAAAAATTGTTTGACATCATGTTCAATATCTTTTCGAATAAAGGTTTCGACTGTTTTGGGGGATTCTTTAAAGAAGTCTGGATGAGCATTATCAAACATTTTGCGTTTATCGTATGTGTTGTGTTCATGTGAAAATACAAGAATAGATTTCAATGGGTCTAATTGAACAAAAGGAATTGTATAATCCTTCAAAAAAGCTCGTTCTTCTGCTAGAGCAGCATCATCATCGTATTTTGTATCATCTAGCAATTTCTTTTTGAATGCAAAAGTACCTGCAGTCGCATGTTTCTCTCCATAAGGACCACATTGAATCATTTTATGAATATGTTTGAAATAAATATAGATTTCACTGCTACCTGCACATAACGCTTCTGGATTATTTTGAAGCCGTTCAACCGCATGAGAAACTCTTTCTGGTGGATAATAATCATCATCATCCATATAAACAATAATAGACCCACGGCATTGTTTATGCATGAAATTACGTTTTGCACCGAGCATCATTTTTTTCTCAATCTCAAAATAGCGTATTTGAGGAATATTGGATTGTTGGATTAAATCTTTTATTTTATCTGTACCATCATCAACTATAATCCATTCCATACGACTTTTTGGATAATCCTGGTTTCGAAAACATTGAAACATTGTTTGAATGAACGGTCGTCGATTAAATGTAGGTGTACATATGGAGACTAACGGTAAATCAGATTTTGTTGTCGTTTTTTTTTTTGATTTACCCATATCTAATATGTATTATAACATGAATATATTCTATACTATTGAACATAAAATATATTATAAGAATTAGGCATCTTTTGATTTCATTGCATCATCAACCTGTTTCATAAAACCTATATACATCCATGTACCGACAGTAACAAAAAGTAACAAGTTGAAAAACATGAAAGAATCACGGAAAGACATACCAGGAACGATTCCTTCAGTATTTGATAGTTCTGTTCTGAAAATAAATGTATAACGAACAATAATGAATATCACTACAATAAGTACTAAATGTTTTTTCATAAAACCAACAATTTTCAATAAATTACGTATCAAAATACTAAAGAAACTATCATCGTCGCAACTCATATTTGAGAGATATGGCGAAGACGTTTCTGTATGCGAATTTACATCCATGAAAGATTTTGCTATACTTCCTTTACCATATATCAAAGTAGCAAATAAGGAATAAATAATCAAATACAGAAATATAAGCAATGCGCCAACAGGTACACTAATAATAATAACGAGTATGAATCGTACAATGTTCTTGACAATAAAAAATATAGGTGATGAGAAAAAAGAAAACATTTCTTCAAAATCCATTGAAAATAAGGATACAAAAAAGTTGATAAATACAGTAGCAAACATGATATTGACTATGAAGTTGTTGGAACTATCTTTTATGATAGCAATAAGCATATTTTTCAAATGCACACTTAATTTTTTCAAACCATAAAAGACTGCAAAGAATACCAACATAAAGTTGATTTTACCATTTAAATATTTACCAGTTATTGCAGGAAAGAAATCAATAATAAGATAATTAAGTGCACTTGGAAAGAAAAAAGCAAATTCAAACAAAAATAATATTAGTTTTAGAATTTCAAACCCGGGTTCTTTTGATTTTTCTTTGAAGTCTTGTACCGACATGTTGAATAATTTTTCTTTGGGTACACAATACATCACATAATACCAATTGAATGTAATAGGAAGACTAACTACCGCAATAAAAAGGGTAGAAAGGTAGTCTCCCATTAATTCTTCATCTTTTTCTGTTGGGTTGTTGTTAGATAATGCATAAGTGATTTCTTTACTAAGTTTTCTATTCACAAATGTAAGATTGTCATAAACATCTTCAACAAATTTCACACCTTTGTCTCTCCAGTCTATTTTCTTTTCTTCATCTTTAACGTTATCATGACCTTCCCAGTTATCTCTATTTTCTTTATCATCTAAATTAGCAGCGCCTTCAACTACTTTATTTGTAAAAATACTACTTAATGTATCAAAATTTTCGACTTCTTTTGAAGGTTTCTCTTTTTCATCTTCTTCTGATGTATGTTTTTTTTTATGAGTGTCTTCATTATATAAGGTGTCAAACGTTTCAATATTTTTGAAATTGTTTTTAATTTTAGACTTTGATTTTTTTTTTATTTTTTTCATCTTATGTTCCATATTTGCAGTCTGAAAATTATGGTCATTATCAATATTAATATTACTAAACGTTTCTTTTTTTGATTTATTTACTTTATTTTCAGATGAAGCCATAAAATTTAAATATATTATATATATATTCCTATAATATATTTGTATAAGTAACCAATTGTTTACCTTGCATACATCATTCCACAATTTCCTCCTATGACAGATAAAATATTATATCTTTCTTCATAGAGGGTTAAATTATAGTTATATTCATACAGTCTCCAGTTTGATTTACGTACACCTAGCAGTTGACCGTCTGCATCACATATTACATCGTAATTAGAGTTGACAGCGTCTATTGTCGGCAAATATGTATTGATTTCGAGTTCAATTGTTTTGAATTTACTCATATTGATAGCACCCGACGGTTGATATTCAAAAGGACTCGTATTTAAACAGAAGTTATAACAATACAAACCATCCTTTGCATTTCCCGGTGTGCGAGTATATTTTTCTATAAAATCGTAAATACCGCGTTCCATAATATTTTCTCTGTATTCACCGTTGAATAGTATGCCCATATTTTCTAATATTTCCTTACGATTCTCGGGATGAAAATTACCAGTAATAGTTATACCAGTATTTTGCACAGAAATAGGATGAACTCCCATTCCGTATTTTAATGTTGCTTCCGTACCACTAATAGGCTCCAATGGAGCTAATGTTATATTTGATGGCAAAGTATGATAAGGCCAATTTGTATAGTTGCTCCATTCATTACGGAGATTTACATCATTTCTTTGCAAAAACCACATCCAATTGGCTATCATTCCATTTGTTTCTAATTTGATTCGTTTAGAACCTGTAACGTTCTCAAATTTGTGTTCATATACTTCTTTAATTAAATATATCTGGTCTTCCATTGCAAATTTTTGTGTTTCTTCTTTAGATAAAAAACAGTAAGTAGATATCAAATGTACATCTGCATTCCATGTATTGATTTTATTTTCATAGTTTGCTGGAAAAATAAATCCAGAAGGAGGAGTTTGTAAATAACGATACATCTGAAAACGATTTTCATTGAAGTCTGGTCTTACATATGGAAAAGCATAGCTGTAATCAAATACATCTCTTACCTGGAACAAATCTTGAATAGGTCTCATTGTAACAGTTATAGATAATTCATTGTATTGTAATGCAACCAATGGGAAAGCACATTTAGTGTTCAATGTAAACCATGTATTGATAGGTATATACAAATTACGTCCGCGAATGGATGGTTCCGCACCAGTAGTAGCAGTAGTATAAGATGCAGATGGATACACATTTGCTCTTCCGTGTGCATATGCTGGGTCATGTAATTCTATTACGTTACCGGTCATTTTGTTGAAAAGGTCTTTTTTTTCAGCATTAAAGTCACGGTCAACCATTGCTGCCATATACTCTCCAGTGTATCTTTGAAGTGTCAACCCACCACAATTAATAACCACTTCTTTTATCATTTGTGTCCCAATATCTTTTATCCATTTGAAATCATATGGTGCCCATCTACCACTGGTTTCATCACAGGGTGAATACACTGGACTCCAAATATCAGGTAAGGTTACAACTACGTATGTATCCATAAGTAAATCAGCATAACGAGGTATTTTAAATGTAAATGTAGAATCTTCTGAAGGTCGCAATTCTCTTAAACCATTATAATCGATACGAAACTTTTGCAGACCAAAATTTGTGTATTTTACATATGCTACTTTAAAAAAGGTTTTACAAGGGTTTCCTGTCAAAAATACATTATTATTTCCACTAGAAATTATATTTAGTAATCCTCCAGCCATAGTAGATTGTTATAATATATAGTATATTTTTATTATATTTGTTTATATATACAATATATAAAAGATGGAATATTTTTATCTATTTCTTTACATTGTAATCTTTGTTATTTTATTTCACGTATTTTTTAACATATATAGACAACGAATTGTTAAATTTTTTACAGTGAAAGAAAATATGGAAATTAGAACTAACATACGAGGAGAATTGGGGGATGCTTCTAGTTTTTTTGCCAATATGATAGGTGTAGTAGACAATGATGAATACCTGAGTGTCAAAAACAATAAGAATTTTTTGAGTATGGGAAATATTCAAAGCATCGAACCTAAATATGCTAATTTACCTATCAAAGATTATTGCATCAAATCTGCATTCAACGCTGCAACATCTGGTAAAAAAATAAATAAAAATATGGTAAAATTTGCTTTATCACGAGGTTGTAGATTATTAGATTTTGAAGTATTTTATAGTAAGAAGGGGGATAATTATCAAACTGTAGTTGCAGAAAGTACCGACCCAGAATTCAAAGTATTTGATACTGAAAATAGCCTTCTACTACGAGATATTTTTTCTACTGTTGTTAGTAACGCATTTTCTGGTAATTCTCCAAACAAAAAAGACCCTTTGTTTATTCATTTACGTATTAAAACAAAAGATACTAATTGCTATAAAGAAGTAGCTAAAGCAATAGATTCAACATTGAAGTCGAAACTATTCGAAGGTGATGTTACTCGTGAAACCAAGTTATCTGAAATTATGGGAAAAATTGTTATAGTTGTAGACAAAACCGTTCATAGAGATTATAAAGAGTATGCAAAATGTAATAGTAATGACGTATCGTGTTATGATTTATCTAATTATTTGAATATTGAAAGTGGTAGTCAAACTATCAACTTACTTGGATTAACATCATTAGAAAATCAGGCGGCAAATCCCCCACTTATCAAAGATGATAATGTATCAACCACCGCCATCAGTAGCAAATTAGTATTACCTTATCAAAAGATAACAACTAACCCTGACATGAGAAAAATGATATTGAATTACGGTGCTCAAATGGTTGGATATAGATATCATTTAGTAGATGAAAATTTGATGGACTGTGAAACCTTTTTCAACGATAGCAAAGGAGGTATTGTTCCTTTAGCAGCAGCAATCCCATATTTTGAACGTATTCAAAGAGAATTGTCCAGAAAGAAATAATCATTTCAAAGATGTATTGTACACGAGAACATTTAACATTTATGAATGAAACAATATAAACTATTAGTTTTTAGATAAAGTAGATGTGGAATTAAATTTTTACATCTATAAATGGCAGTTTGGCCGAGTGGTTAAGGCGAAAGACTAGAAATCTTTTGGGATATTCCCGCGTAGGTTCGAGTCCTGCAACTGTCGAAATTATATTTGTATTACATTTGTAAAAATTACAAACGCAATACATAGAAAAATATCATATAGTAATATATACGTAAATTAATGAAATCTAAACAAACCGGTGATTTCAAAAATAAATTATGTGATGCTGATATGACCTTTGATGATTGTGAATTAGCAATATTACGTCATGCAGTAGATGAAACTGAGAAAAAACAGGGTATGGAGAAGGTAAACAATGAAGACGTGAAAAAAATGTTAGTTATAGTAGAAGATTTTTTACGAAAAAAGAAGCTTATATGCTACGGAGGTACCGCTATTAATAATATTTTACCAAAATATGCTCAATTCTATAAACGAGATATTCAAATACCAGATTACGATTTTTTCTCACCAAATCCGATTGAAGATGCAAAGGAATTAGCTGACATTTATTATAAAAATGGATACAAAGATGTTGAAGCTAAATCCGGAGTTCACTTTGGTACATTCAAAGTATTTGTGAATTACATCCCGATTGCAGATATTACTTTTTTGCATCCCAAAATTTATAATAGTATTTCCAAAGATGTAATCAAAATAAATGGTCTTCGATATGCTCCCCCTGATTTTTTACGCATGTCTATGTATTTAGAGTTGTCTAGACCAGATGGAGATGTATCTCGTTGGGAAAAAATATTGAAACGTTTAGCCTTATTAAATAAATATCATCCATTAAAAACAAAGAATTGTGATAAAGTTGATTTTGCTAAGAATGGTACTAGCCCTACAAATAAGTTGAATACGATAGTTCGAAACAATCTTGTCGACCAGGGAGCTATTTTCTTTGGAGGTTATTCTACTTATCTTTACTCAAAACATATGAATGAGAAAGAAAGAGCACATGTAAAGCTAATTCCGGATTATGATGTATTGTCAGAAGAGCCAAAAAAATGTGCCGACATTTTGATTGAAAGATTACATGATGAAGGATACAAAAATACAAAAATGGTTTTGCACGAAGAAATTGGAGAAATTATTCCCAAACATTATGAAATTAAAGTAGACAATAAAAGTTTTGTATTTATTTATGAACCAATTGCCTGTCATAGTTATAATAAAATAAACATCGGTGATAAAGAAGTAAACGTTGCAACAATTGAAACAATATTATCTTTCTATTTGGCATTTATTTATGCGAATGAAAGACATTATAATAAAAATCGTTTATTGTGTATATCCAAATATTTATTTGATGTTATTGAAGAGAACAAACTGACTGACAAAGGTCTATTGAAACGTTTCACTATAAATTGTTACGGTAAACAGAAAACCCTCGAAGATATACGTTCTGAAAAAGCAACAATGTTCAAAACTTTTGCAGAAACTAATGCTGACAAAAAATCAGAGGAATATCAGATGTGGTTTTTGAAATATTCCCCTCATAAAGAAGATATTCAAGCTGATACGGAAGAGAAAAAAGAAACAAATAGTAAACCGAAAACAAAAAGAAAAACCCGTAAAGTCCCATCACCTGTAAAGAATATTAAATCAAAAACATTACGTAAAAGATTAACTGACTTATTAGCATAATGGAACGAGTAAAACATATTGAATATACTGGTCAATATGTTATTTTAGAGTGTGCTGATGAAATTAATTACCTTATTCGAGAACAAGAAGAAATTACCAAAAAGAAGGCTTTTCAACAGAAGTCCATAGAAATTGAAATTACCGTCCTCATTGTAAATAGACAAAAAGGAGAAGCGCTTGAATATCATTGTATTTATCATTGGTAATTGAAATAAGAAGAATAATAGAGCCACAAAAATGGGCATTTGAAGGTCATCTAATATGGCATCTAGTTTATTCTCGCGATATCTCTTTTGTTCATATTCACGCAGATTTTGCTCAGTCATATCATGGTGGTTTTCAACAAAATCGACTTTTTTCTTGGGCTTTGGAATATAATTTGGTTGAACATTTTCATCTATATTATAATGTTCAGTTTGCATAGGTATGTCTCTAGAAGGTAACGGTTGTGATTGCATAGTAGAAATCTGATTACGAAATTCTTCAGGTAAACCACCAGTTTGTTGAAATTGTTCCATATTCATAGCTGGTTTTTCCAAACGTTGATTATCGGGATTTTGCATAACAGGATTTTGTTCACTTATACCGAATGGATTTGGATGAGGATTGATAGGAGTATAATTCGTTTGCATTTCAGTCTCGTTTTTTTTCTTCATTTCTGATATACTTACACTTGGTAAAGTCATCTGATTTTGCATAGCAGGCATATTATGACCGTTTCCTCCTCCATTCATTGGTAAATCAGCGATTCTAGTAATATTTTCCATGGTTACAAACTATACAATGAATATACATGTTTGATTGTATAGTTTAACGAATATACTAAATATATTATACGGTTAGTTGTTCTGCCTCTTCGTTTGATATGACAGGTATTACTTTTTTTGTAGTATCACATTTATCAGATTGAGCACTATATTTATAACATTTCTCGCCGTGTTTGAATACTTTGTCTTCTATATCTGTAATAATTGGTCCATTGAATCGAATACAATTTTTATCGTGACAAACTTTTCTAAATAAAGTAGCTAGTCCTAGTCCTAAAATGATAGATATAATATTTTTACCGACTTCTGAATGAAAGAGTCTTCTGAAATTCATGTATAGTATAAGATGCTAAAATAATAATCACTATGTTTTCTTAACTTTGAATAGGAATTTTAGTAATATTATCTTTATGTTCTGAGCAAGAAACTTCTGTTTGTTTCAAAGAAAAACACGTATCGGTTTGGTCTTTGTATTGTAAAATAGAGACATTTTCTGGTGTAGGATACACGCGGATAATTCTCATATCGGGCATGAAAATATATACTGCGAATAACCCTATAAGTAAACTTAATATGAATAATTTTACGTTGATGAATTTGAAGATATTCATTTATATAATATTCGAATATATAATTCTGTGTAAATTATATAATCTGTCATGATATTTCGTAATATGTACCGCTCAATTGAATTATGGTTTATAACTCATCCTAAAAATGTATGTATGACATATTTTGAACATTTGCAATTTTCAGGTAGTTTAGCTAGCACATTACTAATTGGTTCGTCAAAAGCTCTTATACATGCAATTTTTCCAAACATGTATGTTACTTCGACTACAGAATTAGTAGAGGAATTGAAAAAAAAACTAGCAAATGCTGGTTGCAAATAATTTAATTCTTCTTCTTCTTTTTCTTTTTTTTAGTTGTGGTACTAGTAGCCTTTTCTTTTTCTTTTTCTAACTCTTCTTCTCTTATCAACTCTGCTGCAATATCGGGATGAATAAAAGACTTTTCCTGTTCATCTTCACCATCTAATTTGAATACTAGTTTGTTCTCATTTTCCTTTTGTTGTAATGAATATTGAGCTTTGAGACGGTTTTGTTCACGAACTCTCGCAAATACTTTTTGTCTTTCTTCCTCCTGTTTTCTTAACATTTCTTGCTTTCTAGCCGCTGCTTTTTTTGCCATTTTTTCTTTTGTTTCAGATTGTTTCATCAAACGATTTAAAGCACCCTTGTTTATTTTTGCGTTTTTACCTAATCCACCCATTCCTTTCATTACATTTTTCAACATTTCATTAACACCTGCATCTCCGCCTGTTTTTTTTATTTCATTCAAAAAATCACCCGCTTCCTTCATAATATCTTCTCTAGAGATTTCACCACTTTTCATTTTATCATCTAGACGACCACTTACAGTCTTCATTAAATTCTTGATTTTGTTAGGATTTTTCATGAGATTCTTGATAACATCGGTTGGGTTTGCATTCTCCATGTCACCCAAAGAGTCTTTGAATTCTTCAGCAACTTCTTCGGCCAACTCTTTTGCTAACTTACCAATCTTTCCATCAAATATTTTTTTCATATGGGTCTGCAAATTTTCGAGATTAGGCATACTAGACATGTTTGGCATATTTTTGAACATGTTTTTCATTTCTTCTTCCATGTTTTCAGGCATTTGACTGTCTTCACCATCCATCGTGTTTCCACTAGCATCAGAGTCAGGAGTCATATTTTGAAAAACTTCTGTAATATTTCCCATGGCTTCTTGCATCTTTTCGTGTAGAATATTCTCATCAATGCCTTCAAACATATTAGCAGTATCACCAAAGTTCTTTTTGTCATCAACACTACCAACAACTGTAAACAACATCAGCTGTAAATACTTCCACATGACTTTTTTTGATTTTTCACTTACACCTTCACAATTGAATAATAATTGAAAACTCATTTTTGGTAAAAAATAAGTGTTAACATTACTATCTTCCTTAAATATATCTTCGTTTTGTGATAATATATCAAAAAAACGTTCTGGATAAACCTTTGCACAATAATCTAGTAATGTTTTCAACTCTCCATCGGTAATATGGTCGGTACCCCATTGCCTCCAATAAAAATCATATTCCGGAAAAACAGTCGTTAAATCATCTGTAAAATCTTTTACTAACGAACGGAAGTTAGTAGGTATCAACGGTTTTTCTTCACTGGCCATTATGAACTATATCAATAAACTTATTTATATAGTTTTTTGTTTTAAATGATTGTTATTCAACGTGTTTGATGTCGGTTCAAGGTAGGTTTTGTAAGTGTAGACGCTTCGGTTTGTGTATTTTTTTCGTTAATTTTTCGAGGAGAAGGAGTTTTATTATTGATAAAATCGTTTATATAATCTTCATTATACATAATTGGCAATAGCGTCGGGAAATTATTATCATATTGCACTGGGTTATCATCACAATATGTTACCAAGTTGTATTTTGCTTTATTGATAATTTGAATCATTGAATTGGTATTATTAGAGTTTCCTGCATTTTCATAGTTTTGAATTTCCTGGTCTGTATAACATCTAGCATGACTTCGTTTCAAAACAGGTCTAGGGATGTTTTTAATATCTATTTCTGGAAAACAATTATTGTCGTTCATCAATTGATGCCTTCTACTATTGCCTTACAAAATCAATTTTTATAAAACTACCTAAATATTTTTAGAATACTATAGTAAATGGAACGTCGTAGACCAACTTGGGAAGAATATTTCAAACAAATTGTATTAGTAACTGCGTCTAGGTCACCATGCCAACGTTTGCAGGTTGGTTGCTTACTCGTTAAAGATAATCGAATTATTTCTCAAGGGTACAATGGATTTTTACCAGGTTGTCCCCATGAGTCTAAAGTAATTGATAATCATGAACAGGCAACAGTTCATGCTGAGCAAA
>Ga0102960_1000925_pt1 | contig 11083 bp, 11 predicted proteins | sample SalPon2_B_H2O_MG_2_FD_84521 | JGI IMG/M metagenome (GOLD analysis project Ga0102960, IMG submission 84521) | Salt pond water microbial communities from South San Francisco under conditions of wetland restoration - Salt Pond MetaG SF2_B_H2O_MG | ecosystem: Environmental > Aquatic > Non-marine...
ACCAACTTCTCAACTAAACAAATGAGAGAAGAAGGTGGATTTGATGCGATAGTTGCAGGATGTGAAGCTCTTGGTAAAAATGCAGAACTTCATGTTAAAAATTATGGTGCTGCAATTGAAGACAGGCTAACTGGTGCACATGAGACTCAAAAATATGACACTTTTTCATATGGAGTAAGCGATAGAGGTGCATCCATTAGAATCCCTTGGCAAGTTGAAGTTGATAAAAAAGGTTATCTAGAAGATAGAAGACCAAATGCTAATGCAGATCCTTATGTTATTGCAATGCTAATGATTGATACAGTTTGTTCGGCAGCTGCTAGCTAGATGTTGAAAAAGCAATGATCTCTTCTATTTTTTGTTGAAAAGATCCTAAATTATTATTAAAAGAAGTTAACGCAGCTGATCGTCTCTCACCTGTATCTGAAGCTGTAAGACCTTCGAGTAATTCTTTGGTGTCATCGTAGATTAAGTTAACTAAAATTTTTAACTCTTCATGATTAGAGACAAGATTTGCATTTGATGTCGGTGGTCCTGGTTCTGTGACAGTTGCAACAAATTGTTCAGCATCAGAAATAAATTCTTTGAATTCTTGTTGAGCTTCTTGGTAGGAAGTCTCTTTATTGTTCCAACGTTCGTTAGTTTCAAGAACTTTTTTTCCAAGTTCAGTAGATTGTATCTTTTCAGCTTGAATTTCTTCTAAATAAGCAACTACATTTTCAGGCAATGTAGTAGTAGTGCTTGTAGTTGTAGTCTCATCTACAACTTCCTCAGAGACAATCTCCTCGTCAGTGTTTTCCTCAATATTGATGACTTCTAGATTGTTGTTTGTTGTAACTCGGTTTATGAATGTATAAGTAGTCGCAATCATCCCTATAAGAACGAGTGGGAGTATTAGTCTTCCAGGTTTTGGGTCTGAGTTAAAGTTTTCCATGATTATAGTCTATCAAATTGAGTCAGAATATCTTCATTTATCGACTCCCAGTTTGTTTTTTCATCTTTCATCAATGTCACAAATCCTGGTCCGATGAACAGGCTAACAACGCCCTCTGTACTTATTAAGATTTTTAACACATCGTCATCTGTGTTTTCAGGTTTATGTATGACAGTCCCCGTCTGCATATCATGATTAATGATTATCTTTTTTGCATTCGGATTAGGTGTTTCAATTAATTCCATATATATGCTTAGTTTAATCATTAAAATATTAATATATGAATGTATGAACTATCAAAATCAAAAAATATCAAATTTAAAATTAGGTTTTGAAATAAAAAACTTTTATAGCATCTTAGGTCTTTATATTTTTTCCCTAGGATCACTAATCGGTGGATTTTCTATTTATCTTCTTCTAGAGTCCGTAGGGGGAGTAGATTCTAAAATAACTTCATGGAATGGCCAGGGTTTATTTTGGTTTCTAATACTTTTTTTAGCAGCAATCTTTTTATTATTTATTCCAGTAGAGTTTATTAATACTTTTAAACTATATAATTCTAATTTTAAAGATTTAGTAACGAATATTCTATACGTAATTTTATTCTCACTTATGTCATTAATCCTATTTCAGATAATTTTAAGTTCAGATACACAGATAGTTAGAGGTATACAGGCAATAACAAGGGCAATTTCTTTCTCAGGTTTCATTGCAGTACCTCTTATTTTATTTTTACAACACAGCATCCGAGACAACCTTACCTTGATAGATAGAAGTTCTTATGGAATTACTCTTTTTTGGTGGATTGCTTCTTCGCAGATCTTTTTATAGACTACATTTTTTTAACAGGGTTAATTCCTAAGCAATTCATAACAAAATGTGAGTATTGTATAAATAATCTAATTACATATATTTTGTAATCTTTAATCAGACCGTTTTTCATATTTTTTATATTCGAATCTTGGTAGAAGGTATTAAAAAGATTACTAATTTCATATAGATAATTTGCCAGATGGTGTGGTTCGTTATTCTTATATGAAAGTTCCAAGTAAAATTCTAAATTTGCCATGCAAATTATAAGATTCCTTGTTGTGTCTTCAAGTACTATATCTTTAGTATCTAGATTATTTCTACTTTCTAAATGCTCTATTAATCTTGATGCTCTAACTTGTGCATATTGAACATAAATACCAGTTTTTCCAGATACATTTGTGAACTTCTCCAAATCAAATTTATAGTCCGTTTTTCTATTTGTAATAAGATCGCTGAAAGTTAGTACAGTATTTGTTAAACAATGTATTTCTGGTTCATCCAAGTCTTTATTTATTTCCTTTATATAGTCAAACGCTTGGCTGTAAAGATCTATGAGTTTAAGGTTTCCACCATCTCGAGTTTTCAAAGGGTTTCCTTGGGAATCATTAATTGTTCCAAACCCTACATGTTCATATTCTTTTTTAGAAAACTCAAAATAATTTATGGAGCTAAAAAGTTGTTCAAAGTGTAGTTTTTGTCTGTTGTCTGTAACATAAAGAACTTTTTGATGATTAATTTTTTTATTTCTTAAAAGAACGGTGGCAAGGTCAGTAGTTATGTACAAATAAGAACCATCAGATTTTGTTATGAGAATTCTTGGATCAGTAATTTCAGTGCTTATAATTGCTCCATCATCATATTCAATTTTATGATTACTCTTTAGATCTTCTAACATTCCAGGGATAAGATCGTTGACAGTACTTTCTCCCCACCAATAATCAAATTCGTGTTCAAGAAGATTAAGCGTATTTAGAAGTGAACTTTCAGTTAATTTACGAATTTTCCCCCAATCAGCCGTTATAGTTTCTTCCTTAATTGTTAGTTTTTTATTATTTTCCTTAGCTAATTTCGAAAAGTTTTGATCTTCAGAATATTTTTTTGAGGCAAGAGGATAAATTTCTTGAAGTAATTCAATAGTCAAATTATCTATTAATATATTTTCTTCATAACAATATGTAATTATTTGAGAAACAGGCATTCCCCAATCTCCTAAATGAATATCTCCATAAACTACATTTCCAACCATCTTATTAATTAAGTAAATACTTCTACCAATATTTAGAGGTCTGAGATGTCCCACATGAAGAGGTTTCCCGATATTTGGGCCTCCATAATCTATGACTATATTTTGTGGAGAGTCGCTCTTAATATTCTCTTTTATGTTTGATAATTTAGGAATTAACTTTTGTGGATTAATTCTAAGATTTATAAACAAATTTTCTGTGATTTCAAAATCGTCTATCAAATTTGAGTTTTTTAAAACTGATGAAATATCACTCATTATTTTCACAATTTCACTGTGAGATTGATACCTAACAAAAAGATTAATCTGATAATCAAAATTCTGAAACTTTGATATTCGAATTTCTATACGTTCGTTGATACCATAATTTTTTAATAGTTTTTCAATACTAGAGATTAGTTCTTCATATATTTTCATGTTATTTCACTTCTTTTGTCATTTAGAAGTATTTGTTTAATGAAATAAAATATAAAAAGACTGTTATCAATTAAATATCTTTTGTATAAACGCTTGGGTTCCTGTATTAGTCTGAATACCCACTCTAATCCTATGTTTGCAAGGAACTCTGGTGCTTTTATTTTCGTTCCAGCTACCCACTCTATTGCAAAGCCAATACCAACAAAGTTTGAAGTCAAATCTTTTGAATTCACAAAATTAGCGATAACTGTTTCCTGTTTTGGAAACCCTAATGACACCCAGACAATATCTGGATTTATATCAGAGATTTCTTTTTCATAGTCATGTGAGGATAGTATTTCTGCTGAAGCCATTGGGGGGCAGTTGTACCCTGCGATATTAACCTTAGGATATTTTCTTTTAAGATCGCTTATCAATTTTTGGATAACTTCTTCGCTATTTCCAAAAAAGTAATGACTAGTGTCATTTTCTATACCAGTTCTGATTGTTTCATTGAAAATTTTATATCCATCTACTCTTTTTTGTTGATTTTTATAAAGAATTGAAGATGCTTTAGCTACAGGAAATCCATCGGGAAGGGCTACATCGAACGAATTTAAGATTTTATTTATGCTTACATCTCTATATGACCTAACTAAAGAATTTGCATTACAAACAGCTACAGTATTTTTTTTGCCTGACGTAAGAATTTTTGCAGCTTCGTCTAAATTTATTTCACTTATATTTGTATTAAGAATTTTAACTTTTTTCATTTATCTTGTTTATTATACGATGAAAAGCAACTTTTGCGCCCGTGGCTCAACTGGATAGAGCATCTGACTTCGGATCAGAGGGTTGGGGGTTCGAGTCCCTCCGGGCGTGCAATAAATTGCAGTATTGTATTAGCCCTCTCTTCGTAAGAGTACCTATTTATACCAGTGTAGGTTTTCAATTTGTCTTCAGAGGCATTGAGGATTGCTTCGATTAGGTTTTCAGAATTTTTATCTTTAAAGAAATAAATTTGTTCAGAAAATGGAAGATTCCTATGAGACTTAAAATCTACAGCAACGACATTAAGTCCAGATCGTAGGTATTCAAAAAATTTCAAGGGCGATGTATGGTGTGTGGAATGTCTATTATTTGATGAATTAATTAGAATTCCAACATAGGAGTTAAGCATACTTTCAATTGTTTCAATACGATTTTTTCTTCCTAAAAGTTTAATATTTGAATTATTAATTCTTCTTTTAAGCTCATTTCTTATATTTTCTGGACCACCAACAATTTCTAATGTATGTTGCCTTAAACGTTTATCATTAAAAACATTAATTAAGAAATCTAAACCTCTATCTTCATCGAATCTTAATAGATTTCCGACAAAAATAACTTTATTAGCTACAGGGTTTTTATTTTTGCCTTTAAATAAATCATCATCATAAGAGTTGTGAGAAACCAATATTCGATTCTCTAAAAAGTCTTTTTTAATAACATCATTTTTTAGCAACTCATTTGTAAATATTATTTTTGAATTTGGATGTTTTATAGATTTGGAAATAATAAACTTTCTAATTTTAGAAGCTTGGTGACATTCAAAGGTTACATTTTTATCTTGTTTTGATAAAAAATAAAAGACCCAGTCAGATCTAGTAAAGTAAAACACATCAGACTCATTATCCATTAGAACTTTTTTAACCGCATTAAATGACCATAAATAATGACTAATGTGAAATCTTAATTTTTTAAAATATGTCTTACCTCTGTAATCCTTAAAGAGGAGATTATGTTTGTATAACTCTACTTCAAAGATATCTTTAAAACTATAGTGTTTTTGCAAAATTTTTATCTCACCTGAACTCCTATTAGATCTTTCTGGAAAAATAAGCTTTACTTGTTGATTACGTGAAAAATATTTTAACATAGTTATCGTTTGTAATGAGTTTGCTGTATCTGCTGGAAATGTCTGATAGGTTATGTATATTAATTTCTTAGTCATGTTCAATTATTTCATTTTCTATCGGCGTGTATTGATAAATATTAAATATAAAAATACTTAAAACAAAACTTGATAAATACAAAATCGAGTCACTTTTTAAATAATTAATTAAAATAAAAAACCAAAGATATACAAATAGAGTATTTTTCCTATACTTAACACTTTTTAATAATGTGAATAAAAGTAAAAGAATTACTCCAAAAAATCCATAAAAAATCATAAAGTCTAATAGAGATGAGTGGGGTAAAACTAGCCCTTCGTTGTATTTTGTAGGGTGTCCAAGATAATAATCAGACATTTGTTGAGGTCCATAGCCAAATAGTGCCTCAGTAAGAGAAGGGTCATATTTTGCTAGAAATATTCCCCATTTTTCAGAACGATTGATAGGAACAGAAATTAAACTCCATGTTGCTATTTTGTCTGGGATAAATCTGATATTTCCATTTCCATTAAATTCTTCTAAAGAGTATTTCAAAGAGGAAGATAGGTTTATATCATTTTCTCCCAAAAGCAATATTTCTCCAATATTTGTATCTTCTGTTACATTGAGTCCATATTCATTTTCAGGAAGACTATCACTAACTAGTGTGGCTGATATTCCTTTACGCAACAAAGACTCACTTGCAACGTCATAAGGATAATCATTGTTATAGTTCAACACCGTAACTAGTGCAATCAGACCAGTAAGATATATGATTCTCTTCTGCTTTATATTCAAACTACTACTGTTCAGAATAAACAAAATTGCGATAACTATTAATCCCACTGTAGCCGCAAAATTATTAGATCTGTACAAGCCGTACAAAGTAATAAACGATAAGATTATTTCAAATTTTGTTATTTTACTCAAATGAAGCTTGCTGACAATAAGCCAAAATAACATTACGACTGCAAAGTATTCCCCCGCTGCTTCAGCACTTGGGCTGATACCTCTCCAGGTATTACCCTCAATGCTATCAAAAGATTTAATTCCTAATTTGTTGAGACCTAGGTAGTAATAAGACAGGTAGTTAAAGAAATTACTCATACTCGAAGTTATTCCAATTAAAACTATTAAGCTTGCAGAAATTAGAAAATTCAATTTTAGTTTTTGTAGACTAATATACTTTTCAGACTCTTTCAAGATATAGAGTATGCCATTAACAAAAAAATAAATGATTAGTACCCAGAAGATCAAAGATAATTTATTTTGTGAACTATTGATAAAACCCTTTAATTTATCGACGTCAAAGTATATATTGCTGATTGTAAAATTTAAAATATGAATTAAAGAAAACATAAAATATGCAATTGTAAATTTTTTTGAGTAGGACCCTTCTTGAATTGCAATTATTCCAATAAAAGAAATCGTTAAAAGAAAAAAATTAAGATTAAGTGAATTGTACGTTCCGGAAAATAAGAAAATGAAGGGTAAGAAATTAATTAAATTATAGAATCGTGTTTTGATTAGGTCTATGAAAATATTTAAAATTATCGGTACAGCTACTAACAAGCTTAATAAAAGGTAATTATCATAACTAAGAACTGAAGTAAAAGAGTCAGAGTATGAAAGATAAAACCTATCTTCAGCTGTTAGATGCAAAAATAACAATGAAGTCATTATCGATACAGTTAGAATATTTGAAAATCTAGGAGTAAAGTTTTTGTTTTTAGGAATGAAGCTGATCATTAGAAGCCAGAAGATTGATTGTAGTAAAAAGTCAATATTTGGATTGGTACCAACATACACTTTTATTTTTTCTCCAGCTCTATCAACACCATTAATTTTTCCAAAACATTCGACTTTTGATGAAAGATCAGGGAGTATCTCTATTTTAGGATTTAGGCTATTTACTTGAAATATTTCACCCAATGAATACCTACATGTGTTTGTTTGATAAAATCCAACACTTTCATATATAATTTCCTGTGCAGGGTAGGGTGCATCGTAAATTGCTTTACTTATAGACCAAGGCACAAGAACCAACAAAAGTCCAAAAAAAACTTTATATGTATTTTTATATTTCATCATTGCCAACCTTATCTCTCAACATTGTTACGACTTTATAAACAATTAAGAAAGTGACACTTGAAATAAAAACATATTTTTCTCCGTTTATTACGTCATATATGCCGTCAAACCAACCACCATTAACATAATTTGCACACTCAAGCCAAGAGTTTACATTAATTACAGAACCCTGCTCATTATATAAAACTAGAGTTTGAAAACTAGAGTCATTGACAAATACAAAGTTGGGGTCATTACCAATTAGCTCAATTTCAGCCAAAGGTCCATCTCCACATATGCCAATGATTTCTTTTTCCATACTTAATTATTACCAATTAGATTTTATATTTCCTGAGTTATTATTTAAATTATCAATAATTTCAAGTCAATATAGAATTGAAACTATGAATGGAGACCCAGGTTACTTCGGCCCACAATCGATGATGTGGAAAATAAATAAAGAGATCACTGTTTTATTCGGTGGTGCAAGAGCGCTACTAATGCATGCTGCCCATCCTTTAATTGCGGCAGGAGCTCGTCAGACATCTTTTTACCAAAGAGACCCCTGGAAGAGATTAATTAGAACTTTATCTCTTCAAAACTCTGTAACGTTTGGCACAAAGCAAGAGGCCGATGATAGTGCACATAGAATTAATAAATTACATGAAGTTATTAAAGGGAAAGATCCAGTTTCTAAAGGCATTTATGACGCATTAGATCATGAACAGCTACTTTGGGTACACGCATGTCTGCAAATCTCCTCAATATACTTTTATGAAAAAACTGTAAAAAAACTTACTCAAGATGAAAAAAATAAATATCACGAGGAAAACATGATTGCCGCGAACTTAGTTTTAGTAGACATAAAGAAAATGCCTAAAACCCACGAGGAGTTAAAAGAATGGGTCAAGATGAAGTCTCGTGAGAAGGATTACTTAATAGTTACAGATGTCGCAAAAGATGTAAAAGATATTATTGCTGGTGGTCCAGTTCCAAGACACATCAAGCCAATCTGGCCATTTATTGCATTTACAGCTTTTCAAACATTGCCTGATGAATTCAAAATAATATATAATATAAAATCATCGCCTATAAAAAGTTTAATTGTAAACTTTAATCTCTTAATGCTCAAATACACTAGACCTTTTTTACCACCTTTTTTTAGGCTAATAGCTCCAGCTAGATGGGCAAATCAAAGAATAAAAAGAAAACCAAATCTTAGTTTTAAAGAAAAATCCAAATTCCTATAGCAAACTACAAGTAGTTAAGTAAAAATTATATATAACCGTATAATTGTTATGTGGAAAATTACAAACAAAATAAAAATTTATGAATTCAGAAAATAATGAAATTCAAGATAAACAAGAAAATCTTGTTAAAGATTTAAAACAAACATTGCAAACAACATTAGAGGAAACTCTTGAAGCTTTAGATAAACTGTTAAAAACTATAGAGAGCACCACAGATGAAAATTCTACTTATGAAGAGACCATAGAACTTGTCCAACAAATTAATAATAATATTACAGATACCATCAAGAATCAGGTGTATCAAATTCCTGAAAAGAGAGATCAAAATTCTAAATCGATATTTCTAAACCAAGAAGAAGAATAATAAATTTTATTATTTTTTTTCTTGTACTATTCTTTAATAATCAACAGGGTCGGTAGCTCAATTGGTAGAGCAGGAGCCTTTTAAGCTCAAGGTCGTGGGTTCGATTCCCACCCGACCCACACTATAAATTGTTTACAAACCTTTGTTTTTTGATGCAAACAAGGCCATAGGTGTCAAAAAGATAATTTTTATATCAAGAGCTAAACTCCATTGTTCAATATAAAGAAGGTCATATTTATACCAAGTTTCAAACTCATCAGTGTTCCTATCATTAATTTGCAAAAGTCCAGTTATACCTGGTAAAACATTAAGTCTACGCATATACTTCGTATCAAAAGTAGAGGTATCATCATCAAATAATGGTCTTGGACCAACAATTGACATATCTCCTTTTAAAACGTTAAAAAATTGAGGTAGTTCGTCTAAACTATAATTTCTAATAAATTTCGCACCTTCCAAAATTCTTGGATCATTGGCAATCTTAAATAACGGCCCTTTCCCTTTGTTTTTGTCTTGAAGCTCATCTCTCAGCTGATGGGAATTTTTTTTCATTGTTCGAAATTTATACATCAAAAAATGTTTACCATGAAGACCTACTCTTTGCTGCTTTAAGATTATTTGACCACCATCTTTAACGAAAATAAAAACACTTAGATATAAAAAAAGAGGTGAAAGAATAATAATTCCAAAGATTGAAATTGTTATATCCATGATTCGTTTTATTATATATTTTGATCCGTATTGAATGTCATTATTAAAATAAGTAAAGAAGTAGTTGTTTAAATGCTCTGTCCTATGGATAAAAATTTTACTAAAACTCAATTCATTTTTAGAGATCAACAAAACTTTTTTATTTATCTCTAATAAATAATTTTCTAAATCTAGTGGAATTTTTTTTAATTTATCAATGTTGAAAATTATTAAGTTAACTTCATTACTTTTATTTATCTTATCTATTATTTCAATAATTTTACTTGTATTGTCTAAATCTTCTAAATCATATTCTCCTATACACCTTCTAAATGTCATAATTCTTAAACTTCTAAATATTGAATCTTCCTCCAGATTGAATGTAATGTAATTTTCTTTCGTAACAGATCTACCTAAAAGGGAAGAAATGAGCTCACTGTTTCTAAACAGCATAAGAATTATTGGGACTATTACAGTAAAGAGAAGGAGGTATCCCCTTGAAAGAATTGTAAACCTGAAAAAGTAAATAAAGAGAAAAAATGATGTTGTCCACAGTAAATATAAAGAGACATATTCATCAACAAATTTTCTTTCAAGGCTAAAGGTTAGTTCGTTTACATATGTATAAAACTTTGATGAATATAAGAGTATAAGAAAAATCAAAACGAACATTGCTAAATAAATATCTGTTTTTATGTAATCATTGGATAAGAATGGATAGAATCTATTACGGTCTTCGAGTAGATTATCTCGAATTATCAAGTAACCGTCGTAATAATCTCCAATTAAAAAGTTATTAAAATAATATATAGTAAAACCTGTAAGTATTGTTTGCAAGATTAGGAATCTCAAACCATATTTAAAAAGTTTTATAAAAGACATATTCTTTAATTGTAAATAAATTATTTAGTATTAAAACAATTAATTCAGTTATAATTCATTAAAGTTGGGGGCGTGGTGAAGTCTGGAGTTCACGCCTGCCTGTCACGCAGGAGGTCGCGGGTTCGAATCCCGTCGTCCCCGCCATAAGGCCAGATAGCTCAGTCGGTAGAGCACTTGTCTGAAAAACAAGGGGTCGGCAGTTCGATTCTGCCTCTGGCCACTTATAAACATTGGGGTTTTGCCCTTTCACAAACACACTAATAAAAACTGTGACCAATACTGTGACACGCTCACTATTGAATAGTGTTTTATTCTGTGACTTCTTATCGACCGAAATAAACATCTAAGCAGTCTTTTGTTTCAAGAGAATTCTTACAGCTTTTAATACTAATTTCATAAGTGCCGAGTTGTCTGACCTCATTAATAACATTAATTTGATTCAAAGACATTAATGAAACTAAGAAAAACAAGAATATTACTTTTCCAATTTTTGAATTATTGTAAATTAAAATAAATATTAATAAAAAC
>Ga0102960_1000939_pt1 | contig 10990 bp, 6 predicted proteins | sample SalPon2_B_H2O_MG_2_FD_84521 | JGI IMG/M metagenome (GOLD analysis project Ga0102960, IMG submission 84521) | Salt pond water microbial communities from South San Francisco under conditions of wetland restoration - Salt Pond MetaG SF2_B_H2O_MG | ecosystem: Environmental > Aquatic > Non-marine...
AAATATCGAATTTATGATTATATTTTAAATCCTTCTGTATATGAACAAGTTCTTCTCTTTTTTTCCAAATCCAAGAATTCTTAATATTATTTTCAATTTTAATAATTTTAGCTAAATATTTTTGAAAAATATTTTTTAAAGGAATTTGAAACTTGTTTTTTTCATTTGAATGCATTTCCACTATTAAATGAAAATTAGATCTTTTATTCAGTAATATGGAGCTAGGGATAGGAAAAATAATTTCAAAACTTGTTAGATGGTCATAAAATTCATGTCTTAGTCTTTTAAAAAGCAAAATTGTTTTATTTAAGTTACTTAATTCAAGAAAATAAGTTGTAGTATATTTATATTTAGGCTTAAGATTTAAATTTGCTTTAGTAATAATTCCAAAAATTCCCTCAGAACCACAAAAAATTTTCCATAATTTAGGACCAAAATTATCTTTTTTTAATTTGCTTAGAAAATTTAAAATTGTTCCATCAGATAGAACTACTTCTAAACCATTTATATGATCTTCAATATTTCCATATTTTAAAGTTTGAAGTCCACCAACATTTGTTGAAATATTCCCTCCAATCGTGCATTTATCGCTAGGGGCAATGTTTACTGGAAAAAATAAATTTTTTGATAAAGTTTTTTCTTGTATTTTTTGAAGCGTAACTCCAGTTTCAACAGTTAAGATTAAATTATCTGTATCTATTTCTAAAATTTTGTTCATTTTAGAGAAGCTAATGAATATGTTTTTAGAGTTTACAACAGGTCTTGTTCCATCCACTCTATTCGTTTCTCCCCCTATTGGGATAATGTTCATTCCATTTTTATTTGAATATTTAATTATATTTGAGACCTCTTTTGTATTTCTAGGATAAGCAATCATCCTTTCATTATTTTTTTTTACTATATTTGGAACTTTCATTTTGCAGCCCTCTTTAAACGATCATTTATTGCTTCACCAATATCACGGTTAGGTATGGGAGCAATAGAAATTGATTTAAAATCTTTGTTTTGATCTGCCAAAAAAATAAAATGATATAAATTTTTGGCAGCTTCATTGAGATTTCCTTTTTCGCTAAGATTCTTAAATTCTTTTTCATGCTTTTTCCCAAAATTTATATAAGCAGCTTTACTCGTTGGTTCTTTGACATTGAGTTTGATCTTTTTACTTGGTGAATAATGTTTCCTGGATGTTCCTGAGAAAAATTTCTCCTCATTTCTTTTTACACTAATATAAGGTAATAGCTTTTTTATTTGTTCTAAACTAATTTTTCCTGGTCTAATAATTTCTAATTCGCTGTTACTTATCTTCACTAAAGTTGACTCTAGTCCAATACTACATTTTCCTCCATCTACTATGAATAAATTAGAGTCTTCAAATTGCTCAGAGACCATTTTTGCATTTATTGGACTTAATTTTTTAAATTTATTTGCTGAAGGCATTACTAAAGGTGAACCCATATTTTTTATTACTTCTAGCGTAAAATTATTTTTGGGAATTCTTACTGCACAATAATCATTTAAGGTAAGCGATTTTGGAATTTGAAGTGATTTTCTCTTTAAAATTAAAGTAATTGGGCCAGGCCAAAATCGTTTAGCCAAAATTTCATTCTCCTGATCTAAGAAAAAAAATCTTTTAACCATTTTTATGTCAGAACAATGAAAAATTAATTTTTTGTGAAGTGGCCTATTTTTTAACTGATAAATCTTTTTTGCAGAATTTATATTTGTACCAAGGCCCGCTAAACCATAAACAGTTTCAGTAGGCAGGCTTATCAACTCTTGATTGTTTAGTTTATGCTTAATGAAGTTAAAAAGAGATGATGAGAAATTTTTTTTAACAATTATCGTCATAATTTACATAATTAGATATATTTTTAGTGTAAAGCTAAGATCTATTACTATTATTTTACTACTTTATGAAAATTTGCGCCATTATTCTTTCTGCAGGTAAAAGTAGGAGATTCAATTCAGATTTACCAAAATTTATTCACACTATTTCTGGAAAACAGTTAATCGATTTTAATATAGAAGCATTAGAAAAAGTTAAAAATATTAATCGAATAAAAATTATTACAAGTAACATGAACGCTCAATTTGTTGAAAGTAAAAATAAGGAGTTATTTATACAAAGCCCTATTGATGGAACGGGTGGAGCTATTAAACAATTTTATAATTCTAATAGGAATTTTGACTATTATTTAGTTCTATTAGCCGATACACCCATATTTGATTATAGGATTATCGCCAATTTCTTATCTCAAGGGATCAAATCTAAAGTTGATATTTCTGTATTATCCCAAAATATTAATAATCCAAGTGGATACGGGAGGGTAATTATAAATAATAATAGGTTATTAAAGATAGTAGAGGAGTTGGAATGTAATCCTGAAGAAAAAAAAATTAAATTAGTCAATACTGGTATTTTTTTAATATCAAAAAAAGCTATTAAGAATGTTTTTAGTTTAAAAAAAAATAAGACTAAAAGAGAGTTTTACATCACAGATTTAATAAATATTTCGTATAAACAGAATTTGAATTTGAAAACTTATACAAACGATAAATCTCCTATTTTGGGAGTTAATAATTTTAAAGAACTAAATGATTTGGAAAAAATCTCACAACATTTAATCAAATTAAAGTTAATCAATTCTGGAGTTAAAATTATACAACCCGATACTGTATATATTGAAAATGATGTCCAGATCTCAAAAGATGTTATTATTGAATCTAATGTTGTTATCAAAAAAGGTGTTAAAATTTCAAAAGGAACTACTATTAAATCATTTTCATATTTAGAAAATTGTTATATTGGAAAAAATTGCTCAATTGGACCTTTTGCAAGGCTAAGACCAGAAACTATTTTGCAGGAAGATGTTAAAATAGGTAATTTTGTGGAGATAAAAAAATCTAAAATAGCAAGCAAAGTTAAAGTGAATCACTTATCATATTTAGGAGATAGCACGATAGGCAAAAACTCTAATATAGGAGCAGGCACAATAACTTGCAATTATGATGGCAAAAATAAATTTCATTCTAAAATTGGTAATAATTGTTTTATTGGCACAAATTCATCAATAGTTGCGCCAGTTAATATTGGAGAAAATTCATATATTGCTGCAGGATCGGTGATAACCAAAAATATCCCTAAGAATTATTTTTCAATAGGCAGGGCAAAACAAAAAAATATAAAAAATTTTAAAAGATAATGTGCGGTATTGTAGGTATTCTTAATTCTAAATCCTTAAAGACAGATGCCATTGAAATTTTAAAGAAATTAGAATACAGAGGATATGACTCTGCAGGAATTTCGTTATTTTCTGATCAAAAAATCAAAACTATTAAAAGTGTTGGTAAAATTTTAAATTTAGAAAAAAAAACTAAAAATATATCAGATAAGTTTTTTTCTGGGGTCATAGGTCACACACGATGGGCAACACATGGAATTGTTAGTAGAAATAATGCCCACCCTTTTGCTAATGAAAACCTAACATTAGTTTGCAATGGCATAATTGAAAATTATGAAAAAATTCAAAATCGTTATAATGAAATTCCAAAAAATATAAAATCTGATACTGAAGTTAGTTTTTATTATTTGAGCTATTTGATTGATAAATATTTGGACCCAGATGAGGCAATCAGGGTTTTTCAAAAAACTATTCGTGGAAATTTTGCTTTTGTTATTTTTATAAAAAAAAATAACTGCTTTTATGTTTTAAAAAATGGAAGCCCCATTGCAATTTCAAATCAAAATGAAACATTTTATATATGCTCCGACTCATCAATTCTTTCCAATTATCATGATTCAATTTTTCATTGTGAGGATGAAGATATAATTAAAATTAATCAAAGTAGAATTAGTTACCTTTCCAAAAAAAATAAGATTACATTTCAAAAAAATATCTCATATCAGAATCCTTATGATAAATCTGACTATCAACACTTCATGTTAAAAGAAATTCATGAACAACCAAGTGTATTAAAAAGTACGCAAACAAAATATAATTCTGAATACTTTATTGATTTTGAATTAAAATTTAGACATCTTTTTGAAGTAGATAAAATTGTTCTAGTGGGTTGCGGTACTGCTTATCATGCCGCAATGGTGGGAGAGTATTTTTTCAATCATTTTACCAATATAGAAGTAAGTACTGAGCTAGCTTCAGAACTGAGATATAAAAAAATTAATAAAAATAAAAAAATTCTTTATATTTTTATCTTACAATCTGGCGAAACAATGGACACATTAATGGCACTAAAATACGTCAAAAAAATGAACCATAAATCACTAGTTATTACAAATTCTTTGGAAAGCAGTATGGTCAGAGAGGCTGAAGTCACTATTCCCACTTATGCTCAAAAAGAAGTAGGGGTCGCTTCAACTAAAGCATTTACTTGTCAATTACTTAGCTTAGCTAATTTGGCTTTAGAGGTTGGAAAAATGGAAAAATCAATTACTAATCAAATTTATAAAATTAACATTAATCTTTTAAATAAATTACCCTTGAAAATTGAAAAACTTATAAAAGACTTTACGCCTAGTGCAAAAATAATTTCAAAAAAATTATCACAAGTGAATTCTTGTTATTTTATCGGTAGAAATATCGTTTATCCTATTGCCCTAGAGGGCTCGTTAAAGTTAAAAGAAATTTCCTATATGCACAGTGAAGGCTTTCCTGGTGGGGAAATGAAGCATGGACCTATCGCTCTTATCGATAAAGACTCGATAACTGTATGTCTTATACCTAATAATGATTTATTTGAAAAATCTGTATCAAATGCTCAAGAAATATCTGCCAGAAATGGGAAAATTATAATTTTATCAAGTGTAAAAAATATGAATAAAATTAATGGTGAAATTAAAGTGATGAATATGCCTAAAGAAAACATTATTGACACACCTTTCATTTATACTATTCCCCTTCAATTAATTTCATATTACTTTGCTTTAAGTGAAGGAACTGATATTGACCAACCAAGAAATCTGGCAAAATCTGTCACTGTTGAATAAATGCAAGATTTGAATAATTTAGTTGTAAATAACAAAGCTGTTGCAGATATATTAACTCAAATTTCTCCAACTAATGTTAAATTAAGTGGCAATACTCAAGACAATTCAAATTATCATAACTATTTTTTACCTCAAAAATTAATTAGAAATACTGGAAAGCCTATCTTAATTGATACTTACGGTATTTTAAGCAAGTCCAAGCTCTTACTTAGGGAGCCAATTATTGGCAATCAGATATCTTTTTGCCATTCAGAGCAAAGTCATCCCTATTCAAATGAAGAAAAGGGTATGTTTCTAAATGCAGAAAATAAAAAAATCTTTTATTCATATGTTTTTGAAAATTTAGATCACAAATATTCATCCTCTTTTTTTACTAATTTAAAATCAAAAAATATAAACATAGTTTTTCCAAGCAATTCTTGCGCCCACCTTATTGCAGACAATGTTTCAACTCTTAAGTATTATGCCAAAAAAGTTTTTAGTTTAAAAATCAATGAAGATAAAATACTAACTTGCTCTCTTCCTTTAAATATTTCAATTTTAGAAAATAATAAATTAATAAAATCTATTGCTATAAAAAATAAAAGTTATTTAGGAATTTGCCATCAACTTGCAAATATCTTACATATTTTTATAAAAAATCCAAAAAATGAAATCAAGTCAAGTGATAACTATGTCAATTATATTAATCAAATATTTTTTACATTTTATAACTTTTTGCCGAACTTTTTAAATACACATATTTTTAAATTTTTACTGAGACTTTCAGGTCCATTTTCTTTTTCCAATCAAATTTTAGAAGTTAATAATTTTTATACAGAACAAAATTATTTTTTTACAAATGAGATAGATGACAATCAATCAAAATCTATATTTTTAAAAGGTAATTTTTTACCTGATATAAAAATTGAAGGTTCAACAAAAACGATATACTCATTATTAAGTGGTGAGTCTAATTTGATTTGTTCTTCTAACTTTCCCACAAAACAAAAAATTAATACTATATTATTAGCAAATTCTTCATCTAGTAATCAAAGTGATGCTAAAATTAATGATAGTGCTTATGAACTATTGAATTTGGATAACTACTATTATTTGGTATCCTCTGCTGGTGTCATTACTATGATAGAATTAAATTCTAATCTTAGAAAGAAATCTCAAGTTTCCTCTCAAAAATCAAGATATTCAGATCTTAAACAAAAAACCCTTGATACTTTTGATGCTAAGAAATTTAATCCCACTTTACCTAAGTTTTCTTTGAGGTTCCCTTTTTTCCAAAAAAACTAATAAAAACTTTAATTTAATATTATTAACAATATAATCCTCAGCTCATGAAATGGTCAAAAAATAGTTGGAAAAACTATGAGGCAAAACAAATGCCCTCTTATTCTGATGAAAGTAAGCTAAATAATGTTCTTGATAGTTTGTCTTCATTGCCACCATTAATTTTTGCTGGTGAGACGAGATCTTTAAAATCACAAATATATCAAGTGCAAAAAGGTGAGGCTTTTTATCTCCAAGGCGGTGATTGTGCTGAAAGTTTTAATGAATTAAACCCTAATACCATAAGAGATACTTTTAAACTTATACTCCAAATGGCTGTTGTTTTAACTTATGCCACTAACACACCCGTTGTAAAATTAGGAAGAATTGGTGGACAGTTTGCAAAGCCTCGAAGCTCTGATTTTGAAGAAAAAGATGGATTAAAACTCCCAAGCTATAGAGGCGATATTATAAATTCATATGAATTTACAAAAGAGTCTCGAGAGCCAGATCCTCAAAGAATGATGCAAGCTTATAATCATTCAGCCGCAACATTAAATTTATTAAGAGCTTTTGCTCAAGGTGGGTTTGCTAGCCTAACTCAATTAAATAAATGGAATTTAGATTTTGCAAATAATTTTGAATCTACCCAAAAATATAAATCAATATCTCAGAAAATCGAGGAAAGTATTAAGTTTATGAATGCTTGCGGAATTAATGAAAAAAATACTCGTGAACTTCGTGAAACTGATTTTTATACTAGTCATGAAGCCTTACTTCTACCTTATGAGGAGGCTTTTACTCGAATTGATAGCACCACAGGGGATTGGTATAACGTAAATTCTCACTTTCTTTGGGTGGGAGATAGAACTAGAGATCCTGATGGTGCACACATACATTATTTAAGCGGTATTAAAAATCCTCTCGGATTAAAAGTTGGTCCATCAACAGATATTGATGATTTAAAGAAAAATATTGAAATTCTTAATCCTGAAAATGAGGGGGGAAGATTAACTCTAATTGTAAGAATGGGTGCTGAAAAAATTCAATCTACTTTTCCAAATTTATTAAAAGAAATTAATAAATTAGGTCACAATATTACCTGGGTTTGTGATCCAATGCATGGAAATACCTCTACTAGCAATTCTGGCTATAAGACAAGGGCAACAGAGAATATTTTAAGTGAAATTAAATCTTTCTTTGAGATTCATAGCTCTCAAGGAAGTATTCCTGGTGGAGTGCACTTAGAACTCACTGGTCTCAATGTTACAGAATGCGTTGGAGGGCCCGAGGATATTAAAGATGAAAATTTAGGAGATAGATATCATACTTTTTGTGACCCAAGACTTAATGTAAACCAATCCTTAGAATTGTCTTTTTTATTAGCTGATCTTTTATCAAATGGTGATATCGTTTAATTTTCTTATTCAATATGAATAATAAAATTACTAAAGATTTTATTAAATCCTACACTGATAATTATTTTTTAAAATCTAAACAGATTATAAAAAAATATGGAGATTTAGACGTTACTTATGCTGTTTTCATTAGAAGACCAGGCATTGTTGCGCTTAAGTTGGCGATTGATTGGATAAAGGCGGTAGCTAAGGAAAGAAAAATAAAAATACAAACTATTACTCCATATAAAGAAGGAGAATATTTTGGCGCAGGTGAGCCAATACTTTATATCAAAGGATCATTTCAAAATATTGTTGATCTAGAAACTCTTTTTTTACAAAAGATTGGACCTGCATGTATAGCTGCTGCTAATGCTTATCAAATGTGCCTTGACCTCCCTAAAACTTCTTTTATAGCAATGGATGCAAGACATTGCGCTGGTTCTGAAATGTCTGAATTAATGTCTTATGCTTCCTCTGTTGGATCAAAGGCTGCAAAAAAGAATAAGGCAGCAGGATTTATAGGTACTTCTATTGCAGCGACATCTCATTTCTTTCCCTCTAATAATGCTTTAGGGACTATGCCGCATGCAATAATTGGATACGCGGGCTCTACATTGGAAGCGGTCAAGATGTTTCATCAGACTTTCCCAAAAAATGACCTGGTAGTATTGCCAGATTATTTTGGAAAAGAAATTACTGACTCTATACAAGTATGTAGTTACTTTGACAAATTATCAAAAAAAGGAAAGGTATTGATTAGATTAGATACACCAAGCGGAAGGTATATAGAGGGATTAGATATGGCAAAGTCCTATGAGGTGCTTGAAAAATTTGCACCTGGATCCATTAAAGAATACCGCTCTGATGACGAACTAAGACATCTTGTAGGACCGGGCGTATCAGCTTCTGCAATATGGCATCTTAGATCTCAGTTAGACAAGTTTGGGTTTAAAAAAGTTAAAATTATCGCTTCAAGTGGTTTTACTAATAATAAGTGTCGAGCTATGGCTTTAGCAAAAACACCAATAGATATAATTGGGACAGGTAGTTATTTGCCTGAAAAATGGTCAGAAACTTATGCAACAGCAGATATTATCAAATATGGAAAAACTCTAAGAGTAAAAGTATCTAGGGAGTATTTACTAAAAAAAATCAAATGATTACAACGAGGTTTGCTCCTAGTCCAACTGGAAATCTTCATTTAGGAAATTTAAGATCCTGCTTTTTAAATTGGATTTATTCCAAAAAAAATAATGGGAAATTTATTCTTAGATATGACGATACTGATCAAGAAAGGAGCAAAGAAGAGTTCGTTCTGTCTATTGCATCAGATTTAAAATGGTTAAACATAGATTATGATGAAACTTACTTCCAGAGTAAAAGAGTTGATCTATATGATCGAGCTTTTGATCAACTCATCTCTAAAAAGTTAGTTTATCCTTGTTTCGAGTCCAATGAGGATCTAGAAATTAAAAAAAAATTACAGTTAAAAGCAGGCAAGCCACCTATTTATGATAGAGAATCTTTGAATTTAACCAAAGAAGAAATTGAAAAAAAAATATTATCTGGCAACAGACCCTATTGGAGGTTTAAATTGTCTCAAAATAAAATTCAATGGAATGATTTAGTTAAAGGTAAAACTGAAGTAGATTTGTCTTCACAATCTGACCCTGTTTTAAGAAGAGCAGATGGAAGTTATTTATATCATTTCCCAAGTGTTGTGGATGATATAGATATGAAAGTTTCTCATATAATAAGAGGTGAAGATCATTTATCTAACTCTGCAATACATGTGGAAATATTTCAAAGTTTAGATGCAGAGGTACCTAGTTTTGGACATAATCCATTGATGTTAAATGAAGATGGAACAAAGCTAAGTAAAAGAAATGTTGACTCAATTTCGATTAAAAAATTTAGAGAACAGAATTTTTCCACAGAAAGTATTTTATCGTATTTGTATTCAGTTGGTCTTAATGCGGACTATAATTTTAAAGAAATATCCAAAAAAAAATATGTTGATTTTGATTTATCAAAAATATCAAAAAATCTTCCTAAATTAGACTTATCTAAAATTGACCATTTCCAAAAACTTACACTTAGAACAATAAATCTAAAGGAATTACTCGATGAATTTAATAATTTGACTCATTTTAATATTAAAGAAATGGAGTGGAATTTAATTAAAAACAATGTTGATAAATATGATGATATTTTGGAGTTTCTAGCAATAATTAGAAGGCAAAGAGTTGAAAATTCTCCCTCAGATAATTTTGTAAAATTACTAGTTACTAACTTGGATAAGTTTGAAGGTTTAGATTTTGAGGAATATACCAAACAACTTAGTGAATTAGACTCTAAACTTACAAAAAAAGATATTTTTGTTAATACAAGGTACCTTCTCACTGGAAATAATAATGGCCCTTCTGTCAAAGATTTATTTGAATATTATGGATTTAATGAAATTAAAAATAATTTAAATGACTTTAAAGCTCTTTAATACTCTCACGAAATCTAAAGAAGACTTCATCCCTATTAATGAAAAAACTATTAAGATGTATGCTTGTGGTCCAACTCTTTATAATAACCCCCATATAGGAAATTTTAGACCTATAATTGTTTTTGATATTTTATTTAGAATACTTCAATTAAAATTTGGTAAAGAAAATGTTACTTATGTAAGAAATATTACTGATATTGATGATAAAATAATAAATAAAGCAAATGAACTTAAAATTTCAACCAATCAATTAGTTGAAGAAACTCAAAAAGTTTATCATGAAGATCTAAATCGTCTCTCAATCTTAAAGCCAACACACGAACCAAAAGCAACAGAATTTATTTCTAAAATGATTGATATGATCAAAATATTAATTGAAAAAGAATATGCGTATGTATCCTCTCACCACGTCTTATTTGAATCAAGAAAATTTAATGAATATGGTGCTTTATCAAAACTATCTTTTAAAGATATTATTAACGGGGCTAGGGTGGAAGTAGCAGAATATAAAAAGAACCCAGAAGATTTTGTATTGTGGAAACCTTCTAAAGATAATGAACCTTATTGGGAAAGTCCCTGGGGCAAAGGAAGACCTGGATGGCATATTGAATGCTCAGCCATGATTGCAGAACTATTAGGACCTACCATTGATATCCATGCTGGTGGTTTGGATTTAATTTTTCCTCATCATGAAAATGAAATAGCCCAATCGAGTTGTTGCCACGACCAAAAGATGGCTAATTATTGGCTTCATAATGGATTTATTAATTTTCAAGGGGAGAAGATGTCAAAATCTCTGGGAAATATCACAATAATGAATGAGCT
>Ga0102960_1000945_pt1 | contig 10982 bp, 19 predicted proteins | sample SalPon2_B_H2O_MG_2_FD_84521 | JGI IMG/M metagenome (GOLD analysis project Ga0102960, IMG submission 84521) | Salt pond water microbial communities from South San Francisco under conditions of wetland restoration - Salt Pond MetaG SF2_B_H2O_MG | ecosystem: Environmental > Aquatic > Non-marine...
TATCTAATTACGGACTCGGAATCGCAGTCGGTCTTCTTGAGCAAGAAGGAGCGACAGAAGAAATTAATCTTGCTCATAATCTATACGATAATAATGCTAATTACTCTTTGTTTCATGGTTGTATTAATTTTTCTAGCTTCAAACAGTTCAAAAGGTTTTTGATTCTTAAAGAATACTTTAGGATTTGTGAAGAAAATAAACAAAATAAATTCAATGAATATCAATTCCTTCGCCGCGCAATCAATCGGGCCAAGCAATTAATCAAAACAAATGTTTTGTTTCATAACTTCATGAGTCAGATAAGAAGTAGCACACTAAAATATAACATTGGAACCTATCAAGATGAAATTGATTACGAAAGTTAAACAAATATTTAAACGCGGCCAACCTAAATACGGAGATTCTATCTTTTATCAAAGAACTTGGTTGACAAGGGAGGTTGATGATGCTATGTATAAAAATCAATTCAATCACGCAGTTGCTCTGGGTGAAGTAAAAGAACAGAAATAATTATATGGACAACGACCTTAAACGACAAATTCTTGATATCATCAATTACGGGGTTGAGTGGATCGACTGTTGTGATATTAATGATGATTATTCTGCGGGTTCATGTGAAACCTTGGGGTATATTATCGCAAGTTTGCTTTCTAATAAAACGGATTTGTTTCCTAATGGGTTAGATCCTCTGTGGGTTGTTTCCGCTTTAAAGCTGAAAGAACATCTGCCTGAGTCAAACAGGGCGCAACTCTTGGATCAATTATGCAAATAAAAATATGGCAGCATGGTGGAACGGTAGACACTGTGGACTTAAAATCCGCTGGGAGCAATCCCGTGAGGGTTCGAATCCCTCTGCTGCTACCAATGGGGATGTAGCTTAATGGTTAAAGCAATCAACTCATAATTGATGGAGTGTGGGTTCAAATCCCACCGTCCCTACCACTCACAACCATAGTGTTCTTCCATATGACAGTTGGCGCATAGCAAATCACACTTGTCTAACTCTAATAATATACTTTCCCACTTCCTATTCGATAAGCTTCTTAAATCTAAATTAAAACTTTTTTCTTCAGGGTTTCTGTGGTGAAAAGATAGGGCGGCTAAAGATTTCTTATATCCACAATGTTTGCAACACCCACCCTTTAATAACAAAATTTCTTTTTTCCTTTTTAAGCCCCTTGTTTGTTGAGCTTTATATGATTGATTCTTATTATTTGAACACTCACACTTACACTTATGAGAACACCACTTGGTCTGCTTACCAGTTAATTCCTTATGACAACCTTGACACTTCATACTATATTATACACTAGGTTTATGATTTTTCACATAATCTTCACCGTCCCTACCACTTTTCTGTTGACAACCCACAATCAATAACCCACATTACGCTTATGAAAACAATTGAACTAGACGTATTCCACTCAATGCTTGCAAACGCTTATGCTGTTGTGGTTGGAGACACCCTTTGCGATGTTGGCTATGACAATGAATACAAACCTTATGTTTCTGACAGCGATGATAATCGCTTGGAACTGAGCGAAGTGGATGGCGACATTCAAGTAGTCAATAAACATACTGTTTGTTTTTGTGTTGGCGGCGATGAAGTTCTATTAAGTTTTTTGCAACTTACTGAAATTTCTGTTGACAATTCCAATCAATAACCTAAACTAACCCCATGAACTTAGAACAACTCGACCCCAAAACCTATTCCGACCTTTATCTCTGGGCTGCTGGTCACTACCTTAGTAGCTGGCCCCAAGAATGGTGCGGCGAAAAACTCGCCAATGTTATTCTCTCTGAAGAAGGAGACGATGATTTCGCTGAGAAAGATTGTGTTGAACTGTGGGATGCCATGAAGCGTCTGGACAGTGATGATGTTTATCTTGAAACAGATGCTTACATCATCTGCTTGATGCGTAGTCTGGAAGATGTGCCAAAAGAAGTTCTTGACTCTTTGATTAAAAAAGATTAAAATACAACCATGAATCAACCTAAGCGTGGTCGTGGTCGCCCTAAAGGATCAAATTGTTTTGTGCGGGTAAGTCTGCGCGATCTGAATCAATATCTGCGTGAAGACGCTTCTGTAGCAGTGAGCAAAAAGTTTCTAGAAGAAATTGGCTTGACAGTTCAGGAAACCTCACCTATCATCGTAGCTCAACCCGACAACGGTGTAGCAACTCCAGATTTCAAAATGACTGAATTTGAAGATTGACACGCCACAACCCCCAACTATAATACCCCTATGTTTGAAGGACTCATTGGACAAACTAAAGTAAAAAACAAGCTGAACTTCTATGCACAAGGCAAGAAGTCTCGCGGCTTTCTCCCTGCCATTCTATTGAATGGAGCCAAGGGCTTAGGTAAGACTGAATTTGCGAAGCGTTTCGCTAAAGGTCTTAAGCACCCCATGATGGAAGTGAATTGCTCTACAATCAAGAACGAAGAAAGTTTCTTTGAGGGCTTGTTCATGAATTTCATTCTGGATAAGGAAGTGACTGTGCTGTTCGATGAATGTCACGAACTTCCCAAGAAGCTGATGGCGAGCTTTCTCACTGTGTTCAATCCAGAAGGTGCGAAGCGCAAGACTTTGGAGTGGCGCGAGAATCGTCTTGAGTTTAATTTCGAGAAGCAGACTTATCTGTTTGCAACGACTGAGGCTCATGAGTTGTTTGCTCCTTTCAAGGATCGACTCAACAAAGTTGACTTTGGTGAATACACCACCCAAGAACTCATTGACATTCTCAAGAGCAAGCTTGATTGGGTTAAGTTTGACGACCAAGTGCTTGAGCCTATCGGTTCTACTATGCGGGGTAATGCTCGTAGTGCAGTTAGTCGCGCAACTGAAATTGATCTTTACTGCGAAACTAAAAACAAGAGCAGGTTTGACATGGATGATTGGCGCGAACTCAGCAATATTCTCGACATTCTTCCCTTTGGTTTGACCTCTACTGAGAAAGAAGTGTTGGACATACTTGCTGATCGTGGTGAGTGTTCTCTCCAAATGCTTAGTGCTGCAACTGGTCTTAGCCGTCCAGCTATTCAACAAGAGGCCGAAGTGCATCTGCTTAAGGAAGGCTTGATGAAGATTGATGGCAAGCGTGAGATTACTGTGAAGGGCAGAAAGACCCTCGATGAAATCTCTCTAGGTTTCTGATAAAAATTTGTCAGGGGTGACAATGGGGTAAGCGCCCGTCTTCGAAATAAAATTCGAAGGCGGGTGTTTTAGCATATGCCTTTAAAAATGTCTAGGACTAAATAGAAAACGCACAAATAACAAAACCTGTAAAAACTAAAAAGATTTTAATCAAATAACCATCTGAGATAATACACAATTTTTCGTAAGTCGTTTAGAATCAAAGAATTAAAGATTTTGTGCGATTGTTGTAAGTGACTGAGTATCAACGAGTTATGACTTGCGGCCCCCCGCGCCGCTGTAACTCACTTAGTTTCAACGAGTTACAACTTCGGAACATATATAAAAAACCCCGCCCCCTGATATCAGGAGACGGGGCCACCATGTTACCACCGAAACTGTTAGACTGGGAAGCCTTCTTCCTCCAGCAGTTCGAAAACTGCATCCTGAGCGATGTCTTGCAGTTCGCTCATGGGCGCAGCGTCCTCGCCCAAGTGTTCGACAAGCTCAACCATTTCATCCAGAGCGTGAGCAATGCAAGGAAGGTCAGGCAGACAGTCAAGACTCAAGCCGCATTCACGCTCGGCAATTTTGTTTATGATTTGGCGGCAACGATTTCTGATATTATTCATTTTTTTTTATCTGGTTAAGGCTAAGAAGAAAGCGATGATTGTTAGAATTATGACGAGTTCCATTACGCGCAAGAGTTTTCTGGTTCCAGAACAAAGCCTGTTTTGTCTTTCTTGGCAAGTCCTTTTTCCACAAGGTCAACCACTACACCGCGAGGATCGAGAAAGCGAGCGTCAGACTTGTCGCCGTCTACAACCTTGAAGCCTTGCCATGTCTTGGGCAGAGAGCCGCGAAACACTGCGGCGATGTTGCCAGCAGATTTGAGAAACGACAAAGCGAAAGCTTGATTTTGCTTTTCTTCGGAGCGCGAGAAAGTCAGATGGTAGTTGTCAGGCATTTCGCCAGCGATGAACGCGGCCATGCGTTGAGGAGACTTGGTGTAGTCGTAGTATGTCACGTTGGGGAAAGCCTCGAAAGCAGTCTGTCCTTCATGCTTTACTTTCTCCCAAGCGATATCACTGATTGTATTGAGGCGCACGGCAAGCTTAAGGCCAAGCTTCGCAGCTTTCTTTTGCGCCGCTTTGATTTCCTTGAAAAGCAAACGCATGAATTCTTTTTTGTTTTGGAAGAAAAGGCGCGTTTTGTTTTTGCGCCCTTCCATCACGTTAGGAAAGACACCCATTCCGCTAGTGAAAAGGCAAGCTTGGATGCAACCTGCGGAGGCGTTAGGGCAGACATTACCGACACCAGCTTGCTTGTGCGGCGCGAGTTGAAGGCCAAGGATCAAGTAGCCTTCCACGGACTTTTCTAGTTTGGAGTTTGTGCTGAGTAGTTTCATGATGGAGGTATTATAGCTTTGAATTGCGAGCGGTCAAGAATTATTTTGAATCAATTTGCAGTTGGTCATTACGCCTTGCACCTTTAGAAGATAATTGCGCGAGCCGTCTTTGCCAACGATTCCATACCTTGCCCACTTTGGGCGGCGATGATAGCCACAGATATATTTGTCGCTTTCTTTATTAACAAGATGATATTTGTATGGGACATTCACCACATCCTTTTCAGAATAGCAGCGTTGAGGTTTTGCGCCGATCATCACACACCAGCGTTTCCATGCGCGGCCATGTCCAGTTTCTCCGTTTTTCACATAGGCCAGAGCGTGAGCGATTTCATGAAGCGCGGTATCAATGCAATCTTCTTCTTTGTTTAACTCTGCAAGCGGTTTGCTAATGCAAATGAGTTTTTTGTGATACCAGCAGCGACCCATTGCCCTCTTGGTTTTTTCCCATTTAAAAGTCCAATCATGCAAGCCATGTTCGCGCATTTTGCGCTTGGTGTAATTTTCAAGTTCGGTTAGGTTCATGCGTTAATCATAGACCACAGAACGCAAAGGTCAAGGTGTTTTTTTTGCTTGACAGTCTTTTGTCGTAACTCATTGATTATCAAGCAGTTATGACTTCGCGCCCCCCGCGCCGCTGTAACTCGTTGAGTTTCAACGACTTATGACTTCTATATCATATATATAAGAAAACCCCGCCCCTGATATCAGGAGCGGGGCTGTTAGAGTTGCCGCTGTTAGTCGCGGAGGTCAGTGCCGTCAGGCTCTGGATTGTCCTCGCAACCCTTGGTCACGATTTCCTGAACTTCAATCTCAGGAACGTGGTGAGCGATGGGGTCGAGGTTGCTCTGCATCGTCATGGTGCGGAAGGGCAACTTGCTTTGATCCGAACCCTTGAGGAACTCAGTGACAGCATTGTAGAGGTTCCAGAGATTCTCACCAGCGAACTCGTCATGGCGAGGCTTGCGGAACTCAACGAGGATGTCGTAGAGCTTGCTCTTGGGAAACACCTTGGTGTCAACCAGACGCACCAGCAAGTCAGCGGCTTGCGACTCAGTGATGGCGGTTGCCTTGTAACGCTCAATGCGGAGGGTCATGTCGTTCCAGTGAGACAGAACGCGGCCCATAGCGTCAGCGATCACGCGAGGCAGGTCAGCCATGATGTTGAGGGTGTGACGGCGAGCCAGCTTCACATCAGAGGAGAAGCAAAGATTGTCACAGACCAGCATACGATTGCCAATGCAGATGGCGGCGGCAAAAGCCTTGTCGTGCGAGTTGCGAACACCGATCACGACTTGGCGATCTTCTCCGTCAATGCCTTTGCCAGTGACAGCGAAGCCGCCGAAGTAGCGAAGGCCACCACGGGAAAGGCCGTGTTCTTCTTCAAGGACAGTAAGGCCAGCGGCAGCGATAGCCTTGCGAACTTCCACGACTAGAGTGTGGTGCGGGATGGGCATATGGGAATCGGTTGCCTCTGGGGTTTCAACGCCCATGAGGGTTTCAAAGTCAACGCGATTTTTGGACATGATAAGCATAGTATTTTTTTTCTATTGGTTGTTGGTTTGGTTTCAGTTAGGAGAGTAGTATGACAGAATCTCAGAAAAGGTCAAGAGGTTTTTTGATTTTCTGCACGGCGCATCTGGCGCAACACTTGGGCAGCGTCTTTGCGGGTCACGTAAACAGAACTGGAAAAACAGTCTGCAACCATGAAGGAAACGACAGGGCGGCAACGCTTGTCACGGTCAACGTGCATCGCGGTGCGAGCGGTGAAGTAGCGGCGGGAGTATTTCGAGCGGTCAACGTTCATGCGAGTAGTATGACAGATTTTTTGCGTAAGTCAACACCTTTTTTGCGGTTATCTTTTTTTTACTTTTATGCTTGACAGCGGCCCAAAAATGCTATCTAGAAAAAGTCATAACTCGTTCATTATCAACGAGTTACGGGCGCGGGGGGAGGCGGCGGCTGTAAGTCATTGAAGCTTAGTCAGTTATGGCTTCAAAACCCTTTCGCACAGTTTGTGGCAACAGTATCCCTCTGCTTTCGCAACCATGTCTTGCCTCATCACCTCCATGTCTGCTTTGAGTTGTGGATCTTCTTCACACATAACGTCATACGATAGAGAAGCGTCAACTAACTTATTGTCTTTTCTAACATATTCTTTTCCTAGATTAACTTCCAAGGTTTCGGGGTTGTAGTAAACGCGCATTAAGATAGGACTTCCCCCATCTTCGCACGGTATCAATTGATCTACTATATGTTTAGGCATTGTTAGTCGTTTTTAATGTTTGCGGGGATGGTTGCGATAGTAGTAACCCATTGACTAGAAGCAGCATCAAACACATCAAACTGAGTGCCGATCAATCCTCTCTCTTCTTCAAACTTACGCATAGCGTCATAGAAAGCATCGCTCTCGTAGTCGTCAGTGTTGAAAAGGCCAACAGGCTTTTCGTTATTGTGGGCGTAGACATTGTATTTCATGATATTGTTTTGTTAGGTGTTAGGCAGGATCAGCAAACATATGATAACCTTGTTTATTGCCGCGAATCACTACAAGCTTGGAGTTGTGGATTGGTTCGCCGTTAGCGTCAACAAAGGTTGGAGCTTTGTATGGGTTATAGTATGCGCGACCCTTGGGAACGTCAAGATAGTTTATCTGAGAAATTTGATTTCCAAGCACAGCAGCATGAACATTTTTTCTTTGTTCTTTTAGCACCCGCTGGCGACCTGCTTCGGAAACTTTAAACTCAGCATCTGTTAGGACAATCTGTTCCATGTGGCGCACGACTTTCCACACGCCGTCAACTTTGTTTTGAACAGAGAGGCAGCGTTTGTGGAGGTTGAAGTATACTCTGGTGTTAGGCATGAGGATAGTTTGAATGATTTTGTGGTTTGTCAACTATTAGTAACCGAGGATGTATTGCACGATGCGTTTGGCGTTGCCAAGGCCAAGAGTGGTTGGGGTAAGAGAAGAATCTATTTCAACCATAGGGAAAGCCTCGGCAAGAGACAAGGTTCCTTTTTCAACAGCAAAATCCTTGAGGGTTTTGATGGCGCGAATCTTGTTGTCGTGATGGGAGCGCACGATCAGTTCAGCTTCGGTGCGTAAATTAGATGGTTTGGGTTCACCAAGCACTTCGGCGGCGTAGGCGCGGAAGCTAGGGGATTCGTCAAGCAGGGTGGAGATAAGGTCGGCGGGAATCTTCATGCGAGTAGTATGACAGAAATGGTGCGATTGTCAATAGGTTTTTGAATAAAAAAAGATTTTTTATTTACTTGACACGTAACCCATTGGTTTTCAACGAGTTACGGACTCGGAGGGGGCGCGAAGCCATAAGTCGTTTATTATCAGTCACTTACAACGTCCGATATATCATACAATTTCCGACACATATGTATCATATATAAAACAAAAAACCCCCTGAGCCTCGTCAGGCTCAGAGGGAACCCCTTGCGGGGCGATGCATTCTTCGGACTTTCACCGTATTGTCCTTTCTATTTACGAGCATCGGATAGGGACTTTACCACTTTTGCAAGTTTGGGGGTTTTACCCAAATTTTGTTGTGCCTTTCGGCATAATCGTTCTGAAAAGATTTGTTCTCTGTTCATATTTGTTAGATGTTACCACCAGCTATCATAAGCGACTTGCATACCTTCGGCCAGAGCATTTCGGGCTTTCTGGATAAAAGCAGAAGTTTCTTCTTTTTTGCGATCATCAAAGCGAGAATCACCACCGAAGAAAAAACCATTTGTTTCAGGCAAGCCCCGAAAGTGTATATCAAACTCTAGGTCATCGAGGTCTTTGGCCTTAAGCTCAAAGGGAACACAGTTGAAGTCTCCAGAAAAGTCTGGATTTTGTTTGCGGTAACGATTCTCCATCCAGCCATGAAGCGCGTTGTGTTTGCGCCAGTAGGCTATCTCTGAAACTTCTCCAGTTTCGGGGTTTCTTACTTTTGCGAATTGATCGAGGCCCATTGTTTTAGTTGGTTAGATTGTTTTGTGTGGTTAGGGGCGCGGCACACCACACGCCGCGCCCCCTGTTCACCATCACACCGAAAAGGTTTGTTCGATTGAGCCGCACTTGAAGTGCTTCACGCGCTCGCCTTTGGCACACACCCAGTGACCAGCATTGCGGTCATAGAAAGAAGTGTAGCCAGCTTGTGCGACTTTGTTTTCGCCGCCGCGCTTAAGGTGAGAGTAGAAGTCTTTGCCGTTAGCGACACGCTCCGAACCATCGTTCTTGATGAAGGTGATGGAGAAGAACTTGCCTTTAGTGGATTCGATTAGTTGTGCGAGGTTTGCTTTCATGGTTTGTATTATACAGGGTTGGAGGTTAAGAGTCAAGAAACTTTTACAGCATTTTCTTTAATTTCTGCAACGTAAACGTCTCCAAGTTCAGATTGCCCGAAAGTAAAGGGAGAGGCAACGGCGCAGAACCAACGAGCAGATGGCTTGTTATCGTCTGCTTGATACTTCTTTAGAACCTTCCACTCCCAGCCAGCGAGATCATTGCGCCAGATTTCGTATGGGTTAGATTCGGGGCGGGTCTTGAGGCATTCGTTTTTCATGGTTGTAGTATATTAAAATTCCCTATCTCTGCAAGCCTTTTTTTGCGCGGCTTTCTTTTTGTTTGGAATTACCTGCACAGGCTTCGCCCAATGGCGGCGTTCCTTTTTGGCGGGGATGGTGATGGTGATTGGCTTTTTCATGCGCGTAGTATAACAAAAAAGTTTAGGTTGTCAAGTATTATTTAATTGTTGCGGTTGAGCTTGTGCCGTTCATCAGGCAAGCAAAAAATGCTTCGTTGCGGTCTGAGTTCCATCCCGTGAAAGTAAACTTGCGGCCTTCAAACAAAAGAACTTTGTTGGTTAATTTCTTCACATCGTCCCAACCTTCGGGACATTGCACAGTCAGAAACTCGCGGCCAATAGATGGACGCACGGAATGAGACACGGGGATTTCGTTGGGCATGATGGTTGCTTTTTTCATTTGCTTGCGAGCATAGTATCAGAGGAACGCCAGAGAGTCAATTCTTTTTTTCTTCTTTTTTCCAGACCTTTCAGAACCTTACCGCCGCCCATGCGATACAAAGGAAGAATTTTGTTTACGCTGTTATAGTTGCCAGAGTTGAGTCTATCGGGGCCATTGACCAGTTGCTTGAGACTTCCTTGTCCACAGTTGAACGTAAAAGAAACAAGACAAGCCTTCTGTCCATCATCAAGAGGAACAGTCACGATTCTATCAACATGGGATTCTGCTTTCTTCAAATCTTCAACCAACAATTTATGAGCCTCAGATTGCGTCACAGCGTCCAGTTGCTTCGCGGTGGCAGTGTGTCCATAGCCAATCGTTAAAACGCCAGCAGGACAAAGATACGGCTCCGCACGGAAGCCTTCACTCTCTTTCACTATCTCAACCATCTGCACCCATTCAATCGGACGTTGAGGATGCACAACAACAATTTCTTTTTCTTGTTTAAATTGAAAGCTTGGCAATTCAAGCATGGCGGGAGAAAAGACGGCAAGTAGTAGCAGGGTTTTCATGCGCGTATTATAACAAAAAACCTTTTGCTGTCAACGTCTATTTTTAAGCAGGTCACAATCCTAATAGCCAAATAGGGGTTGACATATTTATTGATTTTAATCAAAGGATTCACAACTCTTTGATTATGAATGAGTTACAGCATCGGGGCGGGGCCGCAGTCGTAAGTCATTGATTATGAGCGAGTTACAACTCGTAAAGAATTTTCTCCTCCCAATGAGGATATTCCTCCAGCGCGGCCTCCACGCTCGCGAAATCGCGAACATAGCCAGCCCGACCCGCCATCTGGCGAGCCTCCGAGCGCGAATAGCTCGCGCCAAGGAAGCAGTTAGCAATGTGGACGGCAGAAGGGGCGAAGGCGATATACACTTTTTTCATAACGAGAAAAAGATACCACAGACCGCAGAATAGCGCAACCTTTTTTTGCTTTTTATTTTATTTTTTTCGTGCTGTAAGTCATTCATTTTCAAAGAGTTACAACTTGGCTCCCCCCGCGCCGCCGTAAGTCGTTGAGTATCAGTTAGTTATGACTTGGGATGATATATCAATCCCAGCGGTCATATATCACCTTCCCATCCCGCTCAAGGATGGTGCGTCCCATGATCGGGACACCCACTGGCCCTTCCTGACGGAAGACGCGAACACCTTCGCCAGAGGTTGCCTTGCGTGGGCTGTTAGAAAAGCACACGCTGACCTCGCGGCCACTATCCCAATTCCCGCCGAGGGACGGAGGAAGCTGGGTGTATTCGATTTGGGTGTATTTATACATAGGATATATGGTGGTTGTGGTTGTGGTTAGAGGCGCACGGAGCGCACGGTGCTGAATCCAGCGGGTAGGATTTCGGAGGCGGCAACGAAGTCGGCGCGACTAAGGTGAACGGGCTGCGGGTCGGGCGTGGA
>Ga0102960_1000948_pt1 | contig 10957 bp, 9 predicted proteins | sample SalPon2_B_H2O_MG_2_FD_84521 | JGI IMG/M metagenome (GOLD analysis project Ga0102960, IMG submission 84521) | Salt pond water microbial communities from South San Francisco under conditions of wetland restoration - Salt Pond MetaG SF2_B_H2O_MG | ecosystem: Environmental > Aquatic > Non-marine...
AAGAGAAATTGATGAAGCTGCACAGGAAGTTCATGGCCTTACATTAGAATTTCTTTCTGATAAGCCCAGCTTTGAATCTATTTCCGAAAAATTTATTAACTTTATTTCTGATGCAGAATTGATTATTCATAATGCTCCATTTGATATTGGTTTTTTAAATATGGAGTTAGGAAGAATAAAAAAAGGAATTATTGAAGATTATGTTCAGATTATTACGGATTCATTGGTTATGGCAAGGGAATTGAGGCCTGGGCAAAGAAATAACTTAGATGCCCTATGCAGACATTACGGGGTTGATAATTCTGAAAGAAATTTGCACGGGGCCCTGCTTGATTCACTTTTGCTCGCAGAAGTCTTCATTGGAATGACCAGGGGGCAGGAAGCTTTAGAAATAGATTTTAATAATCAAGAAAAATTATCGATCGATTTTGATAAAGATGTATTAAAAAAATTAAAAGTAGTTAACGCAAGCCAGAAAGAACTTGAGCTTCATCAAGAATACTTAAACAAAATTAAACACTAAGATGATGATGCATCAGCCCAGTTGTTTGGCGTCTCGTACAGCCGAACAAGACTTGGCTTAATCTTACCATCAAACTTATCGTTAAAAGCCGCCTCAAGCATCTGAAATGCGATCAATGCCATATTTTCAGCAGTAGGGACTCTCTCTAAAATGACCGTCTTATGATCCTTGATTTGATTTAAAAAATTTAGAACTTCCAAATCCTTTTTATAAACAATAAATGCATGATCCCAAGGATCTACAATCGTCGTTCTTATTAGTTCTTTTGCATCCTTAAAATCTAAAACCATACCAAAGTCAGATTGGTGTTCTTGCTGAATAATTTCTCCACATAGCGAAACTTCTATAGCATAGCGATGACCGTGTAAATTTTTACATGTTGATTTATGATTTGGAATTCTATGGCCAGCATCAAATTCCATTCTCGAGGTAATTATCATTTAGCTTCTAAAGCCTTAATTCTTGCCATCGCAGGAGGGTGGCTATCATAAAAATTAGAGTAAAGATTGTCCGGTGTTAATGTTGAAGCATTGTCTCTATAAAGCTTAATGAGCGATTCTTTTAAATCTTTAGCGGGCGTAAATTTACATGCATAGGCATCTGCTTCATATTCATTTTTTCTTGAATAATGCGCCATAAAAGGCCTCACAAAAAATAAAAATAATGGTGAAATTAGAAAAAATAGAAGGAGTGCAATTGCATTTGTTTGGCTCTCAACACCCAGACCTAAATAAAACCAATCATTTGACTTAAGTAAATCTAAAAAATAAAGACCTATAAAAGATAGTACAAAAAGAAAAATTATTCTCTTCTTCACATGATTATGGGCAAAGTGCCCTAATTCATGAGCCAAAACTGCTAAGATTTCATTAGGTGAAAGTTTTTCAAGCAGTGTGTCAAAGAAGACAATTCTTTTTGCTTTACCAAAACCAGTAAAGTAAGCATTTCCATGTGTGCTTCTTAATGAACCATTCATTACAAATAAACCATCAGATTCAAATCCACATTTCTTTAGGAGTTGTTCTATTTTTGCTTTTAATTTTTTATCTTCCATGGGTTTAAACTTGTTGAAAATAGGTGCAATGTAGAGGGGGTATATTGCCAACATAGTTACGTTGAAGATTGAAAGAAAAATCCACAACCAAAACCACCAATAATCACCAAGATTACCAAAAATCCAAAGTGCAATGAAAATGACTGGCAACATAATAAGAATTGATACAAGGCTTTGTTTAATTAAATCTGACAAATATAAGGAGAGGGTCATTTTATTGAACCCAAATTTTTCGTCAATCACAAATGTTTTAATTAAGCCCAGAGGAGCTTCGATGATACTCGATATGATAATTACAGAAAAGATTAATACAACCCCTTGCAAAATTTCATTTTCAAAATATTGAAAAGCAAGTTCATTGATGTAGTTAATCAAACCACCAAGGGTGAGTATAAATAAGAAAATGGCCTGTACTATAAACCCAAGTATATTAATTTTTGCTTTCGCAGACGTATATAATGCTGCTTTTTTATGATCTTTTGGTTTTACAATTTTCTTGAAATCTTTTGGGACTTCATTTTGATTGCTGAGCGCACTAGCATTTTGTCGAATTGATAAGTAGATCTCGGTTATTGTTGAGAGAATTAATAAAAACAGAAAAATATAAGTAAAAGTCATTGTTGTATTCATTAGCTAAAATCAGCATTTTAAAGTAAAAGAAATGTTAAAGTTATATATGTCTTCAAATGTATAAATTTTAATGGAAATCATGACAAAAAATAACAATAACTTAGTATGGATTGATATGGAAATGACCGGATTAAATCCAGGGACCGATAAGATCATAGAGGTTGCTGTTATTGTTACCGATCCTCATCTACAAATAATTGCTGAAGCACCAGTTTATGTCATAAAACAATCAAGTGAATTATTGGATTCTATGGATGCTTGGAATACAAATACCCACTCAAAGTCAGGTTTAATTGACAAAGTAAAGCAATCTCAAACCACTGAAGATGTGGCTGAGCGTGAGCTGATTGGTTTTTTAAGTCAATATGTGGATAAGAGTAAATCCCCGATGTGCGGAAATTCGATATGCCAGGATAGACGATTTATGGCAAATTATATGCCTCAATTAGAGTCATATTTTCATTATAGAAACCTAGATGTCAGCGTATTTAAAGAATTGGCTAAAAGATGGAAACCAAGCCTTCTCGGAAAATTCAAAAAGTCAGCAAAACATGAAGCTCTGGCAGATATTAAAGAATCAATTGAAGAATTAAGATATTATCGCGAACATTTTTTAAAGTTTGATAGTGAATAACCTATATCAGTTTTTTGTAATTGGCTTGTTTGCAGCTTTTGGAGCAATGCTAAGGTATTTTTTTGTTTTATTATGGCCATTTAATTTTTTTATTATCAACGGAGTTCTGGTTGCTAATATTGTTGGTTGTTTTTTAATGGGTGTTGTGTTGTATCTAGATTCACAATATCAAATTATGAGCCAAGTTATTAGAATTGGTATCGCAGTTGGTTTTTTAGGAAGTTTGACAACATTCTCAAGCTTTGGAGCTCAGTTTTTTGGATTCATTGAAGAAAAGCTTTTTTTAAAAGCTTTTCTTCATGTCTCACTTACCGTTTTTTTGTCTTTAGTATCTATTTATTTCGGATACTGGTTAATGAGTCTACTTTTCAGCCGTTTTTTTAGTTGATTTCTTTGATGAAGCCCTGGTGCTCGCAGCCTTAGTTGATTTTTTTGCCGCATCTTTTGTCTCAACCATTACCAACTTTTCTGTTTTTTTAGCTGTTGTTTTTTCACTTTTAGCCCACGCAGCTTTTTTTCTTTGAGCTGGTTTTTTTACTTCTTCATTTGGAATTATCTCCGAAATAGATTTTTTATCTGTTTCAACTAACTTTAACCCGACATCAGCAAGATTTATATCTTTTAGATCCTCAACTTTTCTCTTAGGTCGATTTCTCTTTGGTTTATCTTTGGGTTGATTACTAGCATCTAAATTTTTATTGCTGTTTTTTGCAATATCAACAGGAGTTTCAACTATAGCTTGCTCGGTTTTTTTATCGACATTTTCTTGGTTTTGTTGATTTGATCTATAGTTTCGTGAGCGATTATTTCTCCTTCTTCTATTATTTCTGAACGGTTTTTTATTAGCTTCGTTCACCTCTGAGTCTTGTGGTGATTCATTATTGTCGCTTGAAGAATCAGAACCAACCTCAGAAGACTCCTCAACAGCATCGTCGCTAGCAATTAATCCCCTTATGAATCCAAACAGTGATTTATTTTTGGTTTTTTTAGATCTTTTTTCTGGAATAACACCTTTTACAACAGGAGTCTGTTTTTCATTTATTTCTACATCACTATCTTCAAAAGTCTCAATATCAGGAATATCTATCTCTTGATAACTTAATTCTTTTTTATTACCTAAATCTGACGATGTAATCTTGTACTGTGGAACATCAAAGTATTTGTTAGCAATAATAAATATTTTATTATTTCCATCTGACTCAGCTTGAATAATTATTTCTCTTTTTTCATTTAATAGAAAAGTTGCAACATCGACAGGCACTTGAACTGAGATTTTTTGCCCCTGTTTTTTATTTGATTGTTCTTGAATCATTCTGATTATATGTAACGCAGATGATTGAAAATCACGAATTCGTCCTGTCCCGTTACACTTTGGACATTCGCCATTGCTTGTTTCTCCAATGCTCGGCCTTAATCGCTGCCTGGAGAGTTCCATTAATCCAAATCTTGATATTCGACCCGTTTGAATTCTCGCCTTATCATGCTTTAATGCATCCCTTAAGCAGTCTTCAACTTCCCTTTGATGTTTGGGATTTTCCATATCGATAAAATCAACTACAATTAACCCACCAATATCTCGGAGCCTTAATTGCTTAGCAACTTCTCTTGCAGCTTCAATATTGGTATTAAAAGCAGTATTTTCAATATCTCTACCTTTGGTTGATCGGCTAGAGTTAACATCAATTGATACTAATGCTTCGGTGTGATCAATTACAATAACCCCTCCTGATGGCAGCTGAACTTCTCTTAAGAATGCAGACTCGATTTGATTTTCAATTTTAAATTTTGAAAAGAGGGCGGTGCTGTCTTCGTACAGTTGGATACGATCAGCATAATCAGGCATTACATGGTTCATGAATTGCGATGCTTGGTCATAGATATCTTGATTATCAATTAAGATTTCTTCTATATCGGTGTTGAAATAGTCTCTAATAGCTCTAATAACGAGATTACTTTCTTGATAGATTAAGAACGGGGCTGCTTGTTGAACTGAAGCTCCTTGAATTGCTTCAGAAAGTTGCGTCAGGTAATCAAGATCCCATTGAATCTCCTCAACACTAGCACCAATGCCGGCTGTGCGACCAATAACACTCATCCCTTTTTTTACTTTCAACTGAGAAAGAACTTCTTTAAAGTTAGTTCTCTCATCCCCCTCAATTCTTCTAGAAATTCCACCACTTTCTGGGCTATTGGACATTAACACAATATACCTTCCCGCAAGTGATAAAAACGTTGTGAGGGCAGCTCCCTTGTTACCGCGTTCTTCTTTTGAGACCTGGACAATTACTTCTTGACCTTCATTGATTACATCAGAAATGGACAAGTTTTTTTTGCGGGATTTTTTGGTATAAAATTCTTTTGCAATTTCTTTAAAGGGAAGAAAACCATGTCGATTAACTCCATAATCCACAAAAGCTGCTTCTAGTGAGGGTTCAACACGGGTAATCGTACCTTTATAAATATTACTCTTTCTTTGTTCCCTAGTACTTCTTTCATAGTCTAGGTCCTCAATAGTAGAATCATTGATGATCGCTACACGTATTTCTTCAGATTGAGTTGCATTAAATAGCATCCTCTTCATTATCATATCTCCTTATAGATAAGAAGATTCTGATAGGAATAATTTTAAGCTTTTCGTTTCAAACCTTAAGCTTAATTAAAATTCTTATATCAAAAATCTTGTTTAAAAATTGCAACTCTTAACATCTATTTGTAAATGAGGTTACAATCTTTTATGTTCAAAAAATTCTTTAAAATCAACTATTTTGATTTAAAGACTACTGGAAGAGTATAGGGTAAAACGGATAAAAAGAAAACAATTAGATGCAGAATAAGCAAATTCAATATATAGAAATAGATGATTCATCTGAAGATCAGCGAATTGATAATTTTTTATTTAAATTATTTAAGGATGTTCCAAAAAATCATATATTCAAAATTATCCGCAATGGAGAGGTGAGGGTTAATAAAAAAAGAATAAAAACTCTTTATAAGTTAAAAATTAATGATGTAGTAAGGATTCCTCCGATTGATTTTATAGAGAAGAAAGAAAAAACACCTTCAACCGCATTTAAACCAGAAATTATTTTCGAAGATGAATGGTTATTGGTAGTAAATAAGCCTAGTGGCTTAGCTGTGCATGGAGGGAGTGGAATTGATTTTGGATTAATTGAGCTTATGAGACACCTAAACCCAGAACATAGGTTTTTAGAGTTGGTGCATCGTATCGATAAAAATACTTCCGGTATTATTGTGATAGCTAAAAAAAGGTCTGCACTAAGATTAATGCAAGAACTTTTTCGTAACAAAAAGATTAAAAAAAATTATCTAGTTGCAGTCAAAGGAAATTGGGACTTACAAAAGAAAGAAGTGATTCTTCGTTTAGAAAAAAAACAAACACCTGAGGGTCATCATGTAAATGTGGTCGAGGATCCTTTGAAGGGAAAGTTATCCAAGTCTATATTTTATCTTGTGAAAAAAACGCCACATAAATCATTATTATCTGCACAAATAATTACTGGCAGAACTCACCAAATTCGTGTTCAGCTTGCTTTCTTGGGATTTCCGGTGCTTGGCGATGATAAATACGGTGATTTTGCACTCAATAAAAAATTACATTCAAGTGGTTTAAAAAGAATGTTTCTTCACGCTCACAAGTTATCTTTCACGCATCCATTTACTGAAGAAAAGGTAGAGTTAGTTGCTGACTTACCAATAGAGCTTGGAAAATTTTTTGATGAGTAAGTTAATTATTTTTGATTGGGATGGGACTATTGTTGATAGCACATCTCATATTGTTCAATCAATTAATCAGGCATGTTTCACGTTATACAAACAAACTTTCGATGAAAAAAAAATAAAATCAGTAATTGGATTAAGCCTTCCGATTGCATTTAAAACTCTTACGGGTTCAGAATCTCAAACAGAATTTAATGAGTTCGCTGATTTATATAAAAAGCTTTATATTGTTGAGCGTCCAAGACCTTTTGAGAGCGTCATTTTAGGTTTAGATCGATTGAAAAATAATAACTTTACTCTAGCAGTCGCTACCGGAAAAAGCCGACGTGGACTAGATAATGATTTTACAGCCTATGATCTACGAAAGTATTTTAGCGACTCAAAAACTGCTGATGAATGTTTTTCAAAGCCACATCCTCAGATGATTGAAGAGATATACACAAATCTAATGTTTGATCGCACATCCGTTACAATGGTGGGAGATTCACTAATGGATCAAAATATGGCAAAAAATGCCCATGTTAACTTTGTTGGAGTAAACTATGGTGCAAGCTCACTGGGGGATTTTGATGATTATGGAAATTTCTTTGCTGACTCTCCCATCGTTCTATTTGATTGGTTATTAAATAATGCCTGAGTCAATTATCTTTGAAAAAAACAAAATTATAAATTCAGCCACAAAGGCTGTTAAATCATATGTAACTAATGAAACATCAATATTTGTTGTTTATTATGAAGGTGAATTTCATGCTTATATTAACCAATGTCAACATCTACCAGTTGAGCTTGATTGGGATGAGGCACATTATTTCGATGAAACAGAAAAATTTTTGATTTGTGCAACCCATGGAGCTGTCTATGATCCAAAAAATGGCCATTGTCTTTCCGGACCATGCAAGTCAAAATACCTAAAAAAATTAGAGGTTATTGAGAGAAATCATAAAATTGAGGTAATTTACGATGACAGTAAAAAATAAAGATCAAGAAGTTAAAGACCAGGCGCTGAATACGTTACTAAATAATATCTTCATTGAAAATAGAAGAAATCGCAGATGGAGTAATTTTTTTAAAATTGTTACCTTCTTGTATCTTTTTATCCTTCTTTTTATATTTCTTGCTAAACCTGGTGATCAAATGAATACTTCAGGGGATTTTACAGCCTTGGTTAAGCTGAATGGCATTATCTCATCAGAATCTGAGATTAATGCAGAGGATGCTATCAAAAGTTTACAAAAGGCGATGAAAAATGATGGCACTAAGGGGCTTATTATAAGTATTAATAGCCCGGGGGGAAGTCCAGTCCAGTCCGCAATGATCAATGATGAAATAAAACGCCTTAAATTGATTTATCCTCAAAAGCCCATCAAGGTTGTTGTTGAGGATGTTTGTGCCTCAGGAGGATATTTTATTGCTGTTGCAGCAGATGATATATATGCAAATAAATCTAGTATTGTTGGCTCGATTGGAGTTTTGATGAATGGTTTTGGTTTTGATCAAGCGATTGAGAAGCTTGGGATTGAAAGACGATTGATGACTGCAGGGAAAAACAAAGGAATTCTTGATCCATTTCAGCCTGTAGATCCTGCTCAAATGAAGCATGTTCAACAACTTCTCGATGAAGTTCATCAGCAATTTATCGCTGCAGTCAAAGAGGGTAGAGGCGATCGATTATCTGAGGACCAATCAATATTCTCAGGGTTGTTTTGGAATGGTGAGTCAGCATACAAATTGGGATTGATTGATGGCTTTGGAACAGTATCATCAATCGCAAAAGATGTAATTGGATATGAAAAAGTGATTGATTTCACGACTTATGAAACCTTTGCTGATCGCTTTGCAAAAAAGCTAGGGGCTGGGATTGGTAGTGTGTTGCATAGTCAAATAATTAATAAAAATTATCAATTAAATTAATTATTTAGCACTTTTTTTTAATGTAATCTATTAGATTATTTGTTGAGGAATCAAAACAGCTGGTTGTCTTTTCACCTTGAATTTTTGGTAAAACGAGGCGGGCAATTTGCTTACCATACTCAACTCCCCACTGGTCAAATGAATTAATATTCCAAATAACTCCTTGGACAAATATTTTATGTTCATAAAGCGCTATGAGCCTACCTAGGTTTTTTGGCGTAAGCTTTTCAAATAGGATAGTATTGCTTGGCCTATTTCCTTCGAATGATCGATGAGGTAGCAAAGAAGATATTTCTTGATCGCTTAACCCTGAATTAATGAGCTCAGATCGCGCCTCATCAATGGTTTTCCCCATCATTAAAGATTGTGATTGAGCAAGTAGATTGGACATCAGGATTTTATGATGAAGATTTTTTTTATCTCCAGGGTTGTAGTGAGATTTTATGGGCATAATAAAATCACATGGTACAAACTGCGTGCCTTGATGAATCAATTGGTAGAAGGCGTGTTGTCCATTTGTACCTGACTCACCCCATATAACTGGACCTGTCTCTAGACATACTCGCTTGCCATCTCGATCAATAAATTTACCATTGCTTTCCATGTCTGCTTGCTGCAAATAGGATGGCAACAAGGATAGTCCTTGATCATAAGGAAGTATTGCTTGTGTGTTAAATTTAAAGAAGTTGTTATACCAAATGCCAATTAAAGCCATCTGAATTGGCATATTTTTTTCTATTGGAGCATGAAGAAAATGTTGATCCATCTCATAGGCACCAGTTTGAAGGGCTTTAAAATTTTCATAACCTAAGAAAATCGAAATAGACAGGCCAATAGATGACCACAAGGAGTATCTTCCACCAACCCAGTCCCAAAAAATAAACATATTTTCTTCGTTTATGCCAAATTCTTTTACTTTTTCGGTATTAGTAGATACGGCAACAAAATGTTGACTGATAGCATCATTATTTTTTGCATGATTTAAAAACCAATGTCGAGCAGAAAAAGCATTGGTCATCGTTTCTTGGGTGGTAAATGTTTTGGAAGCAACTATGAAGAGAGTGGTTTCAGGATCACACTTTTCAAGCGTCAAGGCTAAGTCCGCACCATCTACATTAGACACAAAATGAATTCGTAAATCTTTATGTGAGAAGGGCTTTAATGCTTTACAAACCATTGCAGGACCCAAATCAGAACCACCGATTCCAATATTCACAATCGTATTAATTTTTTTACCAGTAAAACCTTTCCAGGATCCATCATTAATGGAGTTACTAAAGCTTTCAATCTGCTTTAAAACTTTTTTAACTTCTGGTTTAACATCAATACCATCAACAAAAATAGGATCATCATCTTGCGAACGAAGTGCTGTATGAAGAACTGCACGATCTTCTGTTGTGTTTATTTTATCACCACTAAATTGTTTAGCTCTCCAATCTTCTACATCAGCTTTAATAGCTAATTTGTTAAGAAGGACTAAGGTTTTGTCATTTATTCTATTTTTTGAAAAATCAAATAAAAAATCATCCAATGCTAGGTGAAATTTTTCAAAACGCTGCTCGTCATCTTTAAACAGATCTCGCATCTGAACATTTTTGATATCGTCAAAATGTTTTTTTAGGTCTTGCCACTCGTTGGAGTCAATTATTTTCGTCATTTATAAATGTTAATTTAGGTGAGTAAAATTGAAAGCGCTATTATAGCAAAAAATATATTATTTCTTCGCTTCTTGTTCGCTTATTGCCCATAAAACATGTTCTTTGATTAAATTTGAAGGATCCTCACTTCGTTTTATTAAAGCGTCTATAATTTTTTGATCATGGCCTGCGTTGCCTAGAGCAATTGCGACATTACTAATCCATTTTTCATAACCAATCCTCCTGATGGCGCTTCCATTGAAGTGATCATTAAAACGGTGGTTATCCATCAAAAAACAGTCCATAAGAGAAATGTTATTTAACTTATGTCTTACAAAAAAATCTATTTCAGTGCTTTTCTTAGCAAATTTATTCCATGGACAGATAATCTGACAATCATCACACCCGTATATTCGATTACCAATTTTTTTCCTAAAGCTTGTAGGAATTGTGCCTTTATGTTCAATTGTCCAGTAGGAGATACACTTAGATGCATTTAGATAGTAAGGTTTTTCAATGGCCTGGGTGGGACAAATGTCAATACAGGCTGAGCAAGAGCCGCAGTGGTTTGTGCTTGTTGTGTGATTAAAAACTAATGGAGCGTTCGTATATAGTTCACCAAGAAAGAACCATGAGCCATTATTCTTGTTGAGTAATAATGTATTTTTTCCACGCCAACCTAGTCCAGCCTGAGTCGCAATTTCAATCTCTGGGCTTGGTGCTGAATCAGTTATCGCTCTGTATTTAAAATCAAAATCACTTTCTGTAATTATAGATTCAATCAAACTACCAAAGTGATTAAGTTTTTTCTTTAATGTCTTGTGATAATC
>Ga0102960_1000965_pt1 | contig 10860 bp, 10 predicted proteins | sample SalPon2_B_H2O_MG_2_FD_84521 | JGI IMG/M metagenome (GOLD analysis project Ga0102960, IMG submission 84521) | Salt pond water microbial communities from South San Francisco under conditions of wetland restoration - Salt Pond MetaG SF2_B_H2O_MG | ecosystem: Environmental > Aquatic > Non-marine...
GCCCCTTTCAATCGTTTGATGATCCACCATCCCAAAGGGACATAGGAGATCCAGAACAGCAGATAATACCCTAGAGCGATCAATAATAGTTTACCCGAAATCACCCCACCCCATTGTGCCCAGGTTGGGAGAATTTCTAGAAACCAAGCATAGTAGACGAGTAAAAGACAAAGTGTACTCCCTACCCAATACTTGCGGAGGAAAGATTTGAAAAAATCTTCGTACGGCTTACTACCCACCTTTTTATACCACACCCAATTCAACCACGCATGAAAGGGCAATGAACCAACCATCGCGATTCCACAACTAATTAAGAATACGAATCCAGTCCCGTCGAGGTAAAACGTGTCATTAGGAATATTGACCAACAAAATAACCAATACCGACAACAGTATGCTGCCCAAAATAGCGCTACCTAAATAGTAAGTAAGGGCATATTGAGCAGGCATCTATAAGCGCTTTAAATGCTGCACGAGAATCTCTTTTTTCCGGTTGCTGACCGGCACGGTTGATCCTTCGGTAAGCAAAAGATAGCCACCGTCTGCACTCACGTAACGCGATATCATTTCAAGGTTGACCAAATGGCTTTTGTGCACGCGTTCAAAACCCGCCGGACGCAACAAGGTTTCATACTCCTTCATCGTCTTCGACGCTAAAACTGACGTTTTATTCTTTAGAAAAAACTGCGTGTAATTTGAACTACTCTCACAACGGACAATCTCACTCACGTTAAGAATATGCATCCCTTCAGTAGTTGGAATGACCAATTTTTTCGGGGCGCCCTTACTTGCTATTTCAGCAACAGCTGCCTGTTCTGGCGAAATTCTCGCACCTGCTTTACGCACAGCTTTGACAAGGTCTTCTGCATCAATAGGCTTTAATAAGTAGTCAAGCGCTGCGTGCTTGATGGCTTGAATAGCAAATTCATCGTGGGCCGTGGTGAAAATGAGCGAAGGAAAATCGGTCCCTTTTGCTTTCTCTAACAAATCGAAACCACTCTCACCGTTCAAGTTTACATCTAAAAACAGTAGATCTATGTCCTCCTCGTTCAGGATAGTAATGGCTTCGTCCACACTTTGGCAAGCAGCAACAACTTCTACTTCGGGACAGAATAGATTGAGTTTTCCCTGTAGGGATTCCAAGACCGGACGTTCATCATCTAACAAGAGTGCTTTCATGGCGGCGTATTATACTTCTAACTTACTATTTAATGCCCAAAATCGGAAGGTATAATGAGTGAAACGCATGTTCCAGCAGATGAATTCGATTTAGAAAGAACCTCTACGCGTTTTTCAAACCTTTGTCCGTGCTTTTTGCTCAATAGATCAAGGCGCTCGTCAATAATGGCCAAACCGTGACTGCCTGAGGAAGTGATCTCGTTTGGCATACCCGGACCATTATCTTCAACCGAAATACTCAACCAATTTTCATTTTGAGTGATGCGAAGATGCAGTTTTGCGACTTGTCCTTTGGCCATGACGGGTCTCAAAGCGTGTTGCACAGCGTTTTCAACAATGGGTTGTACTAACATCGGCGGAACGTAATGATCGAATGTGTCTATACCTTCCTGTAACTCCCACTTCACTTCAAAGCTGCCGTAGCGCAATTCGCATAGGTCAAGGTATTGTTTGATCAATTCCATTTCATCCGCTAATACCATCGCCTCACTCCGCGAACTGTCAAGGGTTAACCGCATCATCTTGGCCAATTTTCCCATGTATTTCACGGCATCTTTTGGCTGGTTTTTAAAAATAAAGTTTGAAATAGCATCGAGCGCGTTGAACAAAAAATGCGGATTCATTTGCAGTCGCTTACTGGCCAATTCCGCATCCGCCAAACGTTCTTGCAACTTCAGCTGCTCTTCCAAACGAAGCTTAGTTTTACGCTGACCAAATAACAGGATTGATGCGCCTCCTAATGCTATCAATACCCATGGCCAAATGCGCTTGTACCATGGTGCACGAACGGTAAAAGAGTAAATGGCATTCATTCCTTGTGTGTAGTCTAAACGTGTGCTGGTTTGAATTTCCAGCGTATAGTTTTGTGGTGCCGGGCGTTCAAGAATCACGCGCTCACCAACGCTAAACGACGCCCATGCCCCTTCATTTAATCTGTACCTGCCGTGAACCTCACCTGCAGATACCTTGCGCTGTAAGGCCGTAAAACCAATAGTTGTTGGAGAAGTCTCTAAATCGTCAAAAGAGTTGACCCTTAGCCCGTTTTGCCAAAAAAGTATTCCTAAATCGCGCAAATCGTTTGGCTTCCCTTCGTTTGAGAAAACCCACAATCCCTTAGGTGTAGCCACGAATAAATTTTCATCTCTAAGCGCCACATCGTAACTGCCGGGGCCAATAGTGGGCAATCCACGAGCGGAGGTAATGGTGAACAATGCGCCAGTGCTATCGAAAACCTCAAGTCCATTGGGCCCGAATCCATAAAAGGTGTTGCCAATAGTATCCACATCGAAGTACGGCGCCGGCGCAGGAATACGCTCTGAAGGAGTGGAAAAATCGCTCATCGACCAATTACCGTCGAGTAGTTTCTTTAATCCAATAGCCCCAAGGGGGGTACGGACATCTGGCCCGTCAAAGGCAAAGATGGGCAGGCCTTCGTAACGCAACTGCCAGCCCTTCTCCCATCTATATAATCCGGCCTCAGTACTTAAGAGCAATCCAAAGGGTGTTGATGCAATGTCAAAAATTAGCCCTTTTACAAGGAAGACATCAATCAGCTCGCCTTCTGCGTATGCACTGAGCTCAGAACCATTACGAAGAAAAGTAAGTCCACGCTCGTATGGAGCCATTTGAAGGTCGGGGAAGTGCCAAATCCCTGAAGGTCGTTCGTCTACGCGTGCCCCTTCGTCACTGAACTGAATACGCAAGGATCCATCTTCAGCAGTATAGGTGGTTCCGTCCGGTGAAGAGGCGGTAATAGGATAGGCTTGCAGCGTGCCACTGGCAACAGGTTCGCAATCTTGGAACTTGTAGATGGTTGATCGCGAAAACTCATTAAAACGGCGCGATGGAAGAATTCGTTGCTCCACCAATACGAAAACACCGGAACCCTGTGTCCCTATGTAAAGTGTATCCTCGCACCACGAAAGCGCCGTTACTGGATCCGCAGGGAAGCCCTGAGAACGCTGCAGCACTTGTGCTTTTATGCTGAATGCGGAAAATAATAAAATAGAAAAAAGGAATCCTTTCATAACACAATGTTAGCGAAAGGATTCTGATTCTTTAGTGCCTTTTGACACAAAGTGAAACCAACAATAGATTATGCAATTGTCTTTTCTTCTCCAACCTTATTGAAAACAATCTCGCAGGAGATGTGGTAAGCCTCGTTCTCACTAAAAAGAGCCGTGACTTCCAACTCCTCGCGTATGCGATTCAGCTCATCACGGCGAGTCTTAAAGTGCTCAAACGGCAGACCACGCTCAGCATTACTGAACATTTTTCGATCTAAGAAATTGATTTTCTCTGAGATTAATTCGCGAATTACCACTAACGCTTCTTCTCCAACGTAGTTACTGTCTATTAATTTAATTGGGGTCATATGCTTAACATTTATTCAAAAATGAAGCTAATTATTCATTTGTTTTTATTTATTTTATAAATGACTATCATAAGAATATGTTATGAAATACACATTGCGTCAATTAGAAGTTTATCACGCGATAGCAAACTGTCTCAGTTTTACAAAAGCAGCCCAGTTGCTTCACTTAAGTCAACCTGCCGTTTCCCTTCAATTCAAAACATTTTCAGACCAATTTGACCATCCTTTGATTCAATATCAAGGCAAAAAATTCGTACTCACCGATCTCGGGAAGGACGTTTGTCAGAAGTGTGAACGGATTCTGGGCGAAATAAGGCAATTAGAAAAATTGGACCGCCCTGAAGAAGATAATATCAGTGGAACTCTGCATATATCATCTGTTAGTACGGGTAAATATGTCGCGCCATTTTTACTAAAAACCTTCTTAGACGACCATCCGCTCATTGATATTAAACTAGATGTAACCAACAAAAGAGCGGTGACCTCTAGCTTAGAAGGCAATACAATTGATTTTGCTCTGTTATCTGTCATGCCATCCAATATTGCTTTAGAAACCGAGGCGCTAATGGATAATGAATTGGTTCTCGTCAGTAACACCAAAAACGCTCAAATCATAAACAAGAGAGGGTTTACCGATTTTCTCTTTTTACTGCGAGAGGAAGGTTCCGCGACCCGTCAGGCCATGGAAAAGTTCATGCGAGAACTCGAGCTTATCCCGAGGAAGAACATGAGTCTTACGTCCAATGAAGCAGTCAAACAGTCTGTTATTGCTGGACTTGGTATATCTGTAATGCCTATAATAGGAATTCGAAACGAACTGAACAATGGTAGTTTGCAAATCATTCCAACGAACGGATTGCCAATCACAACAACATGGCGTCTTGCCTGGTTGAAAGACAAACAATTTTCTCACGCTGCAAAAGCATTTTTACAGCACATTCAAACACATAAATTAGACATCATAGAAAAATCATTTACGTAAATTCGCTACATGAAAAAAGCACTACCCTTCTTATTAGTACTTGTTCTTTTTGTGGCTTGTACCACTGAAGAAGCTCGGTTTAACCGCGAGATCGCAGAAATTGAGGATTACATCGCGACCACAGGCCTTGATTTTACCCAGACACCTTCAGGATTGTTTTACCACATCTTAGATACGGGTAATGTAAATAGAGTTCCAGACAGTACGAACGAGGTTAGTTTCAAACATGTTGGGTATTTATTAGACAGCACGATATTCTCAAACGGTTGGTACGCATCCAGCCATATTTCCATGCCCTTACTCGTTCAAGGTTTTCAACAAGGCTTGCAAATTGCTGGAGAAGGCGGTACGGCCGTCGTAGTTTTCCCATCTAGTTTGGGCTATGGACAGAAAGGCGCAAGCACGGTACCTGAATATGCTCCTCTAATTTTCAGATTAAAATTGGTCAACTACTATTAAGTTGCTCACAACTTTTACTTACTAACAAGACTTGATTCGAACCAATCGTTTGTAGCATCTTATAGGGAAACCTACCCAAAGATGCTGACCGATTTAGCCCTCTATTATTACCTTATCTATACCCCGCTTCAGTTTTGGCCATGCGAGGCAGAAACGCATTTTGCAATGCGCAGCTATAGTCTACCCCAACATGCGGTAACCGCAGGTATTTTTCACAAAAGAGGCAAAGCCATAATCGAAATAGAGACCTTAGATGCCTATACTCAGTACAGCACGCTCTTTGGCTCGCAGCTTGCTCTTTCTCAAAGCATAACTCTTGAAACTGGTTTAGGAGGAAGGTACACCGTGCTTAAAAACCTCACATCCTACTTTGAACCGGCTGGGCAAATTACCGCCACCTACGAGCCGGATGATCAAAGTTTACTGCGTATTAGTGGCGGGTACGACCGCGGGCAATTCATTGCCCGCGTCGAACAGCATTACTTCATATCGAATGAATGGTCCATCACTGCCGGCTGGTGCCACCAACCGCATTTTACTTCCGCTTTATCCGCTCAGGTAAGCTATATAAAGAAAGAAATGGGTGTGTACTGGGTGCAACAAGGCGTCTACTCCGCAATAGGCTTTAGCTGGATTCAAGACCGCTATTCTATCAGTGTAGCATTCGGGAATACGAGACTTTTAGCGAATGCCACCTTAAACTATGTACCGTGAAATGGTGGTGGTACTTCTTTTTTAGCAACGTACTCTACGGCCAGTCATTTCTTGAAGAATGGACTCCGGCGAGGACCACCGTATTGGATACGTTGACCATTAATAATTGTCCACCCGAATTATTGTGGCAATGGTTTGGCTTGAGTAAAGAAGGCGTCTATTCTATTATTGAATACCGGGAATTAATGGGGTACATCATCGACCCAATAGAGCTTGTTGGCTTGCCGGGGTTGTCTAAACAAGATATTGGCGAATTGGCTGATGTTTTGCCATTTTCACGCGACCAGCCGAAAAGAAGTAAGAACCAACTGATCTACAATGGCAGTGTACGCGGCACCCTTCGAATGAAAACGAAATTTATAGGAAGCAGCGGTGGTTTTGAGTGGGGTTGGTCAAAAGAGCTTACAATGGACGGCGAATCGATCGTTTCATCTAAACCTCGCGGTTTTATCTGCACGAAACATAGCGGCACAGTGCAATCGCAGTGGCTCATAGGATACCACACTTTACTGCTGGGCGAAGGATTACTGAGCGGAAGCCGCGGCTTTGGTACAAGCCCTTCTCGCGAACAATTTTCACAGGGAATACGGGGCGCATTAAGTACCTACGGAGCAAGCCGAAACGGGTTCGGAGCCACTAGCCAATACAAGCATGGGCGCCTATACATGAGCTTTGACGAAGGGGTTGGAATAAATGGAGCCGTGGAATACCGCGGCGGCCAAAGCACCTTAGGTCTAGGACTAGTAAATGGTACCGGCACCTCATATTTTAAATGGCAATGGAAGTCACAGCGTTGGTTTGGTGAATTTACAGTGAAGGAGCAGGCTTTGGGCTGGAATTGGTGGCGGGATGACTTGTTGTTCGAAGGTTATTTACATCGAAAAGAGCAAAAAACAACAACTGTGGTAAGCATGCAGTGGCGTGATGCAACTGGAAAATGGTCGTTGCAGTTGATTGAAGACCGATTCAAAGGGAACTGGCAAGGCGATTGGTTGCGTTACCAGTGCGCGGGAACAAGCGAAAAAACCGTGCGACACCGTCTTACTGTGCCCTGGGATCACCGGTCGGTAGACCTGCATTACCACAACGGAACTTACGGCGGCTCGATTCGTTCTTCTAAAACGATTAGACATTGGCAGTTTCAAAGCTCCTTAGGCTGGGTGCAAGCAGATACTTCGCCAATATGGCTTTCGGTGCCCGTTGCAACAGGCTTCATAGGCGCAAAAAGTGTTTATGAGGATTTTTTCGGTTATCATTTCAAAGCGAACAAAGGCGGATGGAGCACCAGCATGTCTTATAACATGACTAAACCATTCAAAGAAGGCTTTACTTTAGAATGGCGGTACGCCACTACTTTAGACCAATTGAGCCCAATGCTGCCAAAAATCGGGGTAGCTTTTTTCAACTACCGAAGGATGCAGAAGAGTGATTGGAAATTGGAACGCTAAAGGCGCCAAGGACATCGCAACGCGGTGGTCATTGTGGGTTTGCAACGGCCGGCTAATGGGTGCAAATCGGTCAGGATAATGGCTGCATTTAATGTGTGCCTCGCCCGTCTCTAATTCAATACCTAAGGCGTCTGCTACCTCAGCAATGGCCGCTATTCTATCGCATTCTTTACCGCGAAGGGTCTCTAAACCGTGTACTTCAAAAGGAATCTTTTTAAGAAGCAATGTCATCATTAGCGGCTGCGCCAGATCGGGTTCGCCCTGTAGGTTATAATGTAAATGTCCAGGAGTAAGCACCGATTTTTTTGAAAGGACGAGGCCGTCTTCCGTGAACTTATGGCCGATACCAAGCGGCTCAAAATAGTGAACTACTTTGGAGTCGCCTTGGTTACTGGGATCCACGAATCCCGGCAAGGTCAAACTTCCGCCAACGCTTAAGGCAAGTGCTTCACACCAAAAAGCCACCGCCGACCAATCCCGTTCAATCACTAACTGTACTGGATCAACTGCTTCTACATGAGGTATGGATACCCCGTATTTTGTTAACGTAACTGGGATCCTGGCACTTCGAAGGAGGGCGGCCGTCATAACGAGATACGGTTGTGATACGACGCTGTCCCATTCAAGACGCAGTCCATCACGCATCGTAGGTGCTATAAGCATCAATGCGGTAACGAATTGCGAGCTTTTCACATGCCCCAAATGCAGCGAACCGCCTTGAAGTTGGTGGCCTTTGATATGCAATGGTGCTTGTGCGCGCGTGTTCGCGTAGGTTATCTCTGCGCCTAGAGCATTCAGGGCATCCACTAATGGCGCAATAGGACGCTGATTCAATTCGGTTGTTCCGCCTAAAGTGATTGATGAACCTTCACGTGTGGCCCAATAAGCGGTCGCAAAGCGCAGGGTTGTTCCGCCCGCACCCACATGCACTTCACCATGGGCGTACGCGTCCAACGTTTCTCTTAGCAATACAGAATCTTTAGCCGTGCTTATTCCCGTAAGTGTGATCTCCGGAAATATGGCCGCCAACAATAAGCCCCGATTTGCCATACTCTTACTGAGCGGCAATTCAAATTCAGCTTGAATGGGCTGTGTGATTTTCGGGAGCTCCATTTCCATACTAGGATGCGCTATTCAGCGCCGATACTGCCTGAGTCCATTGCTCTCTGGTGATTTGAACGTCCCATATGGGCTTCCCTAGTTCCTCGAGAAGAACATAGCGAACTTCGCCGCGGGTGTTTTTCTTATCCTGCAATTGGCGCTCCCAAAGCGGAGTCAGAGCGTCGTCTTCGACCTTTATCCAAGGGTATCTTTTGGCCAATGCGTTTTGCTCGTCCTGTAAACCGCTGAGCAGTAAAGCAACATGCAAACCCTGAATTACCGCTGCACCGTGTGTGCATGGATTACCGCTGACTGCTGCATAACTTTCCCAAGCGTGGCCCGTAGTATGGCCTAAATTCAAAACTTTTCTTTTGCCGGTTTCCTTAAAATCTTCACGAACTATTGCAGCCTTGAAAGCCACGCTTTGCTGAATTTCGTGAAGGGCAAGTGTAGCCGGTTCGAACTGCAATGCTTCCGCCCAGTTTGTCCCAGAAAGCAAAGCGTGCTTTAGCATTTCTGCATGACCACTCTCCCACTCTTGTTGGGGCAAAGAAGTCAAAAAATCAGGGTCGATAAGGACGTAGTTGGGTTGGGTAAAAGTGCCTAATTGGTTCTTTAAACCCGCAAAGTTGATGCCGTTCTTACCCCCAACTGATGCGTCAACCATGGCCAACAGCGAGGTAGGGACATTCACAAACGGGATGCCGCGCTTAAAAGTGGCTGCGATAAACGCGCCTAAATCGCAAACTACACCACCGCCCACATTGATAATGAGACTGTTGCGGTCTGCGCCGTATTCTAAGAGAACAGACCACAGATTTGCTGCTACTTCGAGTGACTTACTCTCTTCGCCCGGAGGCACCTCTAAGACCTCAAAAGCCGCATCTAATTGGCCCAACTTTGGCACAAAAACAGAAAGGCAATGTGTGGTGTTGCTGTCCACGAGCAGAAACGTCTTTGAAGGCGCTAATTCCTGCAGTAAGGCGTCTAGACCGTCGTAACCGTCAGGGCCAAAAAAAGGATATGAATGAGAAGTTTTCACACTTCAAAAGTAAGGTTTCTGAGCACTATATTTGAATTCCAATTCACAGACCATGATCGATTTCACCAATACTGAGGTCGCGTTTAAAATGAAGACCAAAAATGATTTGCGTCAAAGCAAATTATTATTTGCCACATTAAGCTCGCCACAGGTCGTTCAGACCCTAAAGGGACTCACATTAGCTTCACTTTTTTTGAAGCTTCCGATCAAAGGGATCGTAAAAGCCACCGTGTTCAGACAGTTCTGTGGAGGTGAAAGTGTGGAGGAATGTCAACCCCAAATTGATCGATTGGCCGAAGGAAACGTTCAGGCTATTTTAGATTACAGCGTGGAAGGAAAAGCCGAAGAAGCAGATTTTGACCGTACGCTTGAGACCACTTTAGACACCATCCGTTTTGCACAAAACAATCCTGGTGTGCCTTTTGGTGTTTTTAAACCGACGGGGGTGGGCGCCATCGAGTGGTATGAAAAAGTATCTTTAAAACAAGAGTTGTCTGCGGAAGAATCAGAGTCTTGGGCACGTGTTTTGGCGCGTTGGGAGAAGATTTTTATGCTGGCAAGCGAAATGAAGATTCCCGTAATGATCGATGCTGAAGAGAGTTGGATACAACCTGTAGTAGACGAACTCGCCTTTGACTTTATGGCTAAGTATAACACACAAACGCCAATCGTCTACAACACTGCACAGCTTTACAGACACGACCGTTTAGAACAGTTAAAAATGGCCCTCGCCCGTGCCAAAGAAGAAGGGTTTATTTACGGAGTGAAAATTGTGCGCGGCGCCTACATGGAAAAAGAACGTAAAAGGGCAGAGGCCAAAGGATACACAGATCCAATCCAGCCTAATAAGGCAGCGACAGACCGCGATTACAATGCGGCGTTGGAATTGATTCTATCGAATCTCGAGCACATGGCCGTAGTAGTGGGTACGCATAATGAAGCAAGTATCGAGCTCGCTGCAACCCTTATGACCAAACATTCTATTGCCTTCGATTCGCGGCGTGTTTACGTTGCGCAGCTTTTTGGCATGAGCGATCATATTTCATTCAATGCGGCCAATTCCGGACTGAATGTAGCAAAGTATTTGCCCTTTGGACCAGTGAAAGATGTACTTCCGTATTTGTTCAGACGCGCTGAAGAGAATACCGCTGTGGAAGGGCAGACGGGTCGTGAGTTGGGATTGCTTACGAAAGAATTGGACCGCCGAAAAAACGCTTAGTCCTCCACTCGAATGAGTGCTGTGATATGTACCGTATCGGGGCAATTTTCTAGAACCATTTTATAGGGATTGTCTTCCCAAGAAAAGTACAAGGTGTAGCTGCCGCAGGGCTCTTTACGCGGCTCGCTTTCTCCAAAATTAACGCGTCCCTCTACCACCGCATGAAAGTATGCGCTGTCTTTTGCGAGGTTCAAATCTGGCCAGTTCATCTGTGTTGAATCTACCGATTTAGTCCTGAATGTTTTGCGAACACGAGCATTGGGACCGTAGGCATAATCGAAATCGCGCTCACCAAAAAAGGCCAAAACGATCAACGTACCCAATCCTATTCCTAAAATGTAAA
>Ga0102960_1000970_pt1 | contig 10830 bp, 10 predicted proteins | sample SalPon2_B_H2O_MG_2_FD_84521 | JGI IMG/M metagenome (GOLD analysis project Ga0102960, IMG submission 84521) | Salt pond water microbial communities from South San Francisco under conditions of wetland restoration - Salt Pond MetaG SF2_B_H2O_MG | ecosystem: Environmental > Aquatic > Non-marine...
TTAATTTTTTTAATATTTCCCTTAATTTCTTTTTCTCAGTCTAATTCTTATTCTGAGTCACTGAGTTTTTATGGGAAAAAAATTTCAACTGAAAATATTTTAGACTACAATTCATTTATTGAGAGCTCTAAAGTTGTTTCAAAAAGCAAAATTGAGGGGACTATTCTTTCCTCTTGTCCTAAAAAAGGTTGTTGGATGCAGGTTAAAATTAATTCTGACACCATTCAGGTTACATTCAAAGATTATGGGTTTTTTGTGCCAAAAACTGGTTTAAAAAACAAAAAAACGATCCTTGAGGGCTATCCAAAACAAGATACTATTAGTGTTAAAATGTTAAAGCATTTTGCTGAAGATGCTGGAAAATCTCAGAAAGAGATTGATAAAATCACAAAACCCGAATACAAAATTTCATTTATAGCTGGTGGAGTTATTATTAAAGATTAAAAACTGGATTCAAGAAAGAATGGCCTGGCTTATAACTTGGATATAACTCATTTTGTCTTTTTGACATAATTTTAATTTTTGGTATCTTTTTTGTCAACATTAATTTAATGATTAGTACTGAAGAATATTTTAAAACTGCCTTGCACAAACTTCAAAATGGTTTGCCTATAAATGAGCTTTATCAACAAATGTACAAGTTAGAAAAAGAAGAAAATTATGATGCATGTGCCGGTATTTTAAGGGCAATTAAAGAATTTTCTAAATGAAAAATTCTTTTTATTTATTTTTATTCTTCTTGGGTTTTACAGAGCCTCTATCCTCTCAAAATATTAATGAATCTATAGTAAAAAAACATATTTATACCCTTGCTAATGACTCAATGCAAGGAAGAAAAGCTGGAACAGAGGGGATTGAAAAAGCAGCAAAATACATAGAAGGTCAATTCAAAAAAATAGGATTAAAATATTTTAATAATAATAGTTTTAGACAAACTTTCAAGTATAAAAACAAAAGATCCAAAAATCAAGAGGAATTAAATCTCTTTAATGTTATTGGATTTCTTGAGGGAAATGAAAAAAAAGATGAAATTGTTGTAATCTCTGCTCATTATGATCATTTAGGAATGAAATCTACTGGGTCTGGTGATTTGATTTATAACGGTGCGAATGATAATGCAACTGGAGTAGCAGCTGTATTAGCTCTTGCTGAATATTTTAAATCAAAAAACAATAATTCAAGGAGCATTCTTTTTATAGCATTTACTGCTGAGGAAATGGGGCTAGTAGGATCTAATTATTTTGGCAAAACAATTTCTGCTGAATCAATTGTAGCAGGTATAAATATTGAAATGATTGGGAAAGAATCCCCTTTTGGCCCCAATACAGCGTGGCTTACTGGATTCCAAAGATCAAATTTTGGAAAAATAATTCAAAAAAACTTATCCTCCTCAGAGTTCAAAATTTATCCTGATCCTTTCATAAGTTACAGGTTATTCTTTAGATCTGACAATGCGTCTTTTGCTAGACTAGGTATTCCTGCGCATACTTTTTCTACAAGCCCAATGGATAAAGATTTAGATTATCACAAGGTTACTGATGAAGCAAGCACCCTAAATATGAAAACCATAACTCAAACAATAAAGGCTATAGCCATCGGAACTAAATCAATTATAGCAGGAGAAGACACTCCAACTAGAGTTAAGATTTAAATTTTACTGAATTTTCCTTTTTTGATTCTTAGCTACAAAGCTTTATCTTGTATTACAAATACGTTATACAATGAGCTCACATAAATCAAGAAGATCTTTTATTAAAAAAACTGCAATTGGAGCAGGCATATTTATCGTTCCTCGAAACGTTCTAGGCGGTCCTGGGTATATTTCACCAAGTGATCAGCTAAACTTAGCGGCTATTGGTTCTGGAGGAAAAGGAATAAGCGACATCGCAAATGCATCAGTAAATGGAAGAGAAAGGGTTTCTGCTTTATGTGATGTAGATTTTTCTGGAAGCGCATCAAGATCTGTAAAAAGATTTCCTAATGCAAAGTTATACTCTGATTTTAGAGAAATGTTAGATAAAGAAAATGATATAGATGCTGTAACTATCTCAACACCCGATCATGTACATGCCCCTGCTGCAGTGTATGCAATGGAGAGAGGTAAACACGTTTATGTTCAAAAACCTATTACACATAATATCAGAGAAGCAAGGATGCTAACTAATTTAGCTAGAAAACATAAAGTTGTTACTCAAATGGGTAATCAAGGAGGATCTAACCCCTTACTTAAAATGGTTCAAAATTGGATTGATTCTGGAAGGGTTGGTAAAATTTCCGAAGTTAAAGTTTGGACAAATAGACCAGTTTGGCCTCAAGGCGTAAAAATGCCTAGTCCAAACGCTAGTTTAAAACCCAAGTCTCTAGATTGGAACTTATGGTTAGGTCCTGCAAGCCAAAAAGAATACACGCCAAACCTCCATCCTTTTAATTGGAGAGGATGGTGGGAATACGGTACTGGAGCTCTTGGAGATGTTGGGTGTCACTTAATTGATATTCCATTTAGAACTCTAGGATTAAAGTATCCTAAAAGTGCTGAGTGTAGTGTAGGAAGTGTTTTTACTAAGATGTGGAATCCTGATTATTTTCCTGAGGGATGCCCCCCGTCTTCGCTGATAACTTTAAATTTTGATTCTACTGAAAAAAGTAAAAGTCCTATCGAGCTAACTTGGACAGACGGAGGAATACGCCCTCCCCACCCAGATATTATTCCTGCAGATAGTGATATTGGCGGAGAAGATAGCTTAAATGGAGTCTTAATGATTGGCGATAAAGGTATCATCTCTACAAATATTAATGACAGCTCACCCCTGATGCCTAAATTATATTTATATGATGGAGAAACTGAGTTTGGCCCAGAAACAGAAGAAATGCCAGAGCCTGAATATGGTCACCAAAGAAAATGGGTTGATGCTTGTAAGGCTGGATTTAACAGCAAACAACATAAGGAGTTGACTTCCTCTTTTGATTATGCTGGTCCAATGACTGAAACTGTTTTGATGGGTAATTTAGCTATAAGAAGTTATATGCTTAGAAAAGAAAATTCCAAGGGTGGGTTTGATTTTTATGCAAGAAAAAAACTTCTATGGGATGGCGAAAACATGAAAATAACTAACATTTCTGCAGCAAATCAATTTGTGACAAGAAACTATAGAAAAGGGTGGGAAATATAATTCCGGCTGGCACTATTTTTGAATTTTATTTTAAATGAAAAATTTCGTTCTTTTTCTTTTAATAATTTTTAATTTTAATATTGTTTACGCTCAGAAAATATATTCTACTTCTCAATCTTACAAGGCAGATTTAAAGGTTTATGTAGTTGAAAATGAATACCAGGCTGATTTAAAAGTTTTTAAAGTTTCTCGGCCATACGAAGCTAAGGGTAACATTGGCCTTTGGTACTTTTCCAACCAGCCATACAATTCAGATAAAAAAATTTTTTTTTGTGACCATGACTATCAGGCGGACTTAAAAATCTATTTTGTTAAATATAAATATCAAGCTAAATGGAGGAGCTCAGAAAAAAAATACCTTTTATATTAATAGCCTTTAACAATCGTTTTATATAAATTTACGCTCCTTTTTTCGCTATGAAACCCTATAAAAATCAAAACACTTCAAAGAAAAAACAAATTGAAAAAATGTTTGACTCGATTTCATTTGAGTATGACAAATTAAACCGTTTGATTTCTGCGGGGAATGATGTGAAGTGGAGAAAAAAAATTCATAAAATTGCCAAAAAGCTAAACCCCAAAAATATATTGGATGTAGCAACGGGAACTGCTGATATTGCAATTGAACTTTCAAAAATCAAAGATTCTAAAATAATTGGACTTGACATTTCCGAAAAGATGTTAAATGTTGGGAGAACAAAAATTTTAAATAAAAATTTGAGTGAAAAAATATCTTTAATTTCTGGAGATGCGGAAAAGCTAAAATTCAATGACAACCACTTTGATTTAGTAACTATTGGTTTTGGTGTTAGAAATTTTCAAAATCTTGAAAAAGGCCTTAAAGAAAGTTATAGAGTTTTAACAAATGAAGGAACTCTAATAATTCTTGAGACGTCTGTCCCTGAAAATAAATTCATAAAGTTTTTTTATTTAATGTTTAGCAGGACTATCATACCATTAATAGGGTCAATATTTTCCAAAGACAATAAAGCCTACAGTTATCTTCAAAAGTCTGCAGAAGAATTTCCTAGCGGAAAAAACTTCGCAGGTGTTTTACAAAATTGTGGTTTCAATAATGTCCAAATTCTTCCACAAATGATGGGTGCCTCCTCAATTTATATTGCAAAAAAACACTAATGAATAGTGAGGTTTCAAATAAAAAATTTTTTGATACGATAGGGGTTTATGTAGATAACAAAATCCCTTTTGTTGTTTATAGAATGCCCAGGTCAAAAGTCTTGTGTTTTAAAACTGGGCACACCTCATTCGGGACGCTTAAAGATGAAATAAGTAATAGATTCTTTTTTATGCCTTTTAATAACTCCTTTGGATATACAATCTCTGAAGATTTAACTTTCCAAACTTTATATAGTGCTGATCATTTAAAAAGAAACAGCCCTATTATATCCTCCGAAAATATAATTCCCCAAACTGAAAAAACAAAATACCTAAAGACCGTTAAATTACTTGTCGAAAAGATTAAGAGTACTGAGCTTTCTAAAATAGTTTTTTCAAAAAAAATATCTATTAATTTTTCTTCTTCAAAACACATAGAGCTTTACAAAAATATTTTGGGTCTTTATGCTAATGCTTTTTGTTATCTTTTTTACCACCCAAGTGAGGGTTTTTGGAGTGGTGCTAGTCCAGAGCTATTATTTAAAAAAGAAAAAAAAGAGTTGATAACCATGGCATTAGCAGGAACAAAATTTAGCTCACAAGAGGGGTGGACAAAAAAAGAAATAGAAGAACAACAAATTGTAAAAAACGAAATTTACAACAACTTAATGCCATTATGCTCAAAGCTTTCTGCTGGCGAAACAATAACTAGCCAAGCAGGAAATCTTCAGCACCTTGAAACCCTTTTTAAAGGAACATCTAATGCTTCAATCCTTGAAATAATTGATGCTCTTTTCCCCACTTCAGCAATTGCTGGTTTTCCTAAAAAAATAGCTCTACCCTTAATTTCAGAATATGAAAAACACGATAGGTCTTTTTACTCTGGCTTTCTCGGTTCAATAGAAAACAACCTTGCTTATTCATTTGTTAATTTAAGGTGTTTAAACCTAAAATCTAATCAAGCTCATATTTATGTTGGCTCTGGTTTAACTAAGGATAGTGTTCCCTTAAGCGAATGGAATGAAATTTTAAAAAAATCTGAGACAATGTTGAGTGCTCTTTATTAAATTTACAGTTTAAATGAAGTATCCTTCAATACAATCTGCTCAAACTATTATCCTTCATTGTGAACGATTCGGCTTTAACAATGTTGTAATTTCACCAGGCTCTAGAAATGCTCCTCTTGCTATTGGTTTTGCTTCAAACGCTGCCTTCAATTGTTATAGCATTATTGATGAACGATCTGCTGGGTTTTTTGCCTTAGGAATTTCTCAACAATCTAAAACCCCTACTATTTTAGTCTGTACATCGGGAAGTGCTTTGCTAAATTATTATCCTGCAATATCAGAGGCATTTTTTAGTGAAATTCCGCTAATAATAATTTCTGCTGATAGGCCTGAGTATAAAATTAATATTGGAGATGGTCAAACAATTTTTCAACAAAAGGTTTTTGAAAAAAATATTTTAGACTCCGTTAATCTAAAACAGGATGTTAATCACAATAGCTCTGAGATTTTAAAAAGTAATCTTCAAAAAATTCTTTCCTCACCCTCTGAAAAGAATATTTTAAAACAACAACAAACTATACAGTCCTATAATGAAAAGACCATTGTTTCTGTTTTTAACAAGGCTACATTATACTCTAAACCTGTCCATGTTAATGTACCTTTTGAAGAACCACTTTACCTCTTTAACGAAGCCCCAACTGTCTCATTAAATCTAGGCCCTAAAACAAGTCCTGCTAAACTCCAAAAGCTTCATTTTAATGATTATTTGAAAAAAAAATATTCTAAAATTATGGTTTTGGTTGGATGTTCAAGCCCAGGGATATTATCAACAGATATAGTGACTAAAATTTCTTTGTGTGATAATATAATAGTATTAAAAGAGACTACCTCTAACCTGTCTCATAACTCTTTTTTTGGAAAAATTGATCAACTTATTGCCCCAATAGAACTGCAAGAAAACAGAAATGAGCTTTTTGAAGAATTAAAACCCGACCTTCTAATTACGATTGGCGGAATGATTGTGTCAAAAAAAATTAAAACAATGCTTAGAGAGCACAGGCCTGAGTCACATATTCATGTAGGAATGAATAATCCAAACGATACTTTTTACTGTGATGTAATTCACTGCAAAAATTTACCTGATGCTTTTTTTGGTGAGGTGCTGGAAAAACTAAATACTTTGTCTTCTTATAAAAAAAGATGGAAAGAAATTTATTCCTACAGAACTGCATTTCATAAAAAGTTTATTAGTACAATTCCGTTTTGTGACTTAAAAGTTTTTTCAATTTTAGAATCAAAAATTTCATCTAAATATTCCATTCAGGTCTCTAACAGTTCTGCAATAAGATACATGCAGCTATTTGACCAAATGCCAAGCTCAACAGTGTTTTGCAATAGAGGAACAAGCGGAATTGATGGAAGTACTTCAACGGCGATAGGAGCATCTGTATCTTTAAAATCACCAACTCTTTTGATCACTGGAGATTTAAGTTTCTTTTATGATTCTAATGGTTTATGGAATGATTATATAAAGAACACTTTTCGAATTATCTTAATAAATAACTCTGGTGGCGGTATTTTTAAAATTTTACCTGGATATAAGGATGATCTATTTCATGAAAAGTTTATTGAAACGCGCCACAGTTTTTCAGCAAAACATTTAGCTAAAATGCATGGGTTTAAGTATAATAAAGTTTCTGGAAGTCTAGGCCTAAAATTTGCGCTTACTAGTTTTTTTAAGGCTTCTTCAAGACCCAAGCTTTTAGAAATCAATACTAATTCAAGTTTAAGCTCGAAGATCCTTAAAAATTATTTTATTAATTTAAAAAAATCTTAAGATTAGTGGGTTTAGAAACCCTTATCTTTGAATAAAATATTAGATTATGAAAGTAGTTTGGGAAAATATCAAAACCTATTCCGACATTAAATTTGAACTCTACCGTGGGGTGGCTAAAATTACCATTAACAGACCTAACGTTTATAACGCGTTTAGGCCAGAAACAAATATGCAGATGCTTGAAGCTATTGATGTTTGTAGGGAGCGTAATGATATAGACATTGTTGTTTTTACGGGTGAAGGCGATAAAGCGTTTTGTAGCGGAGGAGACCAAAACGTAAAAGGGTCTGGAGGATATATTGGAAAAGATGGGGTTCCAAGATTAAATGTTTTAGACTTACATAAAAAAATTCGTGAAATTCCTAAACCTGTAATTGCGATGGTTAATGGCTACGCAATTGGTGGAGGACATGTGTTACATGTGGTGTGTGACTTAACAATAGCTAGTGATAATGCAATTTTTGGTCAGACAGGACCTAAAGTGGGTAGTTTTGATGGAGGATTCGGCTCTTCTTACTTAGCCAGACATGTTGGGCAAAAAAAAGCTAGAGAGATCTGGTTTTTGTGCGAACAATATTCGGCAAAAGATGCTTTGGACATGGGCATGGTTAATAAAGTTGTCCCTTTAAAGGATTTAGAAAATACAGTGCTAGAATGGTGCTCAATTATGCAAAAAAGAAGCCCTCTTGCGTTAAGAATGATTAAAAGAAGTTTAAATGCTGAGCTTGATGGTCAGCATGGGCTTATGCAATTAGCCGGAGACGCAACTCTTCTTTATTATTTAACCGAAGAGGCACAAGAAGGTAAAACTGCCTTTTTAGAAAAAAGAAATCCTGATTTCAAAAAATATCCTAAGTTCACTTAACATATAACTGTTGTCAAAAAAAAGTCTCTCATTTGTCAGTTCTTGGTTGTCTGCCGCAAGGCTTAGAACACTTCCATTGTCTGTTTCTGGAATCATGATCGGTTCTTCTTATGCTTTTTTTGTCAACAAATTTAATTCGTCACTTTTTATAATTGCACTTTTAACTACAGTGGCTTATCAAGTGTTATCAAATTTTGCAAATGACTATGGAGATGGAATTAAAGGAGCTGATGACAACAGAACAGGCCCAAAAAGAGCTGTTCAGTCGGGTTTAATTTCTAGACCATCAATGAAAAAGGCAATAAAAATATTGTCTTTAGTTTCAATTATTTTGACGCTATTTTTAGTCACTTTAGCTTTTGGAGCTTTTTCAAAATATTTTTTTCTTTTTATTGTTTTGGGTAGTCTAGCAATTTTTGCGGCTATAAAATATACCGTTGGAAAGTTTGCTTATGGGTATTTTGGGTTAGGAGATTTATTTGTTTTTATTTTTTTTGGAATTGTTAGTGTTTTAGGTTCAAACTTTTTATTTAGTGCCAATCTCAACTGGTTACTGTTGAACCCTGCAATAACTCTAGGACTCTTGAGTGTTGGTGTGCTCAACTTAAATAACATGCGGGACTTAAAATCAGATGAAAAATCAGGAAAGAAAACATTGGCTGTTTGTATGGGTAAAAAAACATCTAAAATTTATCATTCTGTTATAATTAGTGCTGCTATTGGTTTGATGTTGAAGTTTCAAATAAGTCTTGAAATTCAATCTGTTTTTTTAAACATAATTTTATTTTTAAATATTTTAGGATTGCTAATTCACTTATTTCAAATCTATAATATAACACAGCCGTCTCATTACGACAATTTTCTAAAAATTGTAGCTCTTCATGCCTTTTTTTATTCAATTATAATTTCACTATATTTTTTTAAAATAGTTGTTTGATGGAAGCCTCTTATTTTAAACATGTGCTGAAATTTAAATCTCCAAGCGGAACCTCCAGGGGAGTTTTAAAAACAAAGGATAGCTGGTTTATTGTGATTAGAGATCAAGACAGAATTGGCGTTGGAGAATGTAGTTTAATTGAAGGGTTAAGTCCTGATCCATTACAAACTTTTGAAAAAACCCTTAATGAAGTATGTAAAAATATAAAGTTTGGTCTTGATTATTTCTATGAAAAATTATCCTCTTACCCATCTATACTATTTGGTCTTGAAACTGCTTATTTATCTTTAAAATCTGCAAGCCCCTTTTTACTGTTTAAATCCTCTTTCACAAAACACGCCGCAAATATTCCAATTAATGGCCTTGTCTGGATGGGAGAGAAAAAGTTTATGCAAACGCAGATACTTGAAAAAATTAAATCCGGATTTGATTGTATAAAGATTAAAATAGGTGCACTTGATTTTGAAACAGAAATTGCTCTTTTAAAAAATGTCCGCAAAGAGTTTTCGGAAAAAGATATTGAAATTAGAGTTGATGCGAATTGTGCATTTTCATTTGACAACGCGCTTGAAAAATTAAAATACCTCTCAGATTTTTCACTTCACTCTATTGAGCAGCCTATTGAAACTGGGCAGTGGGAAAATATGGCTTATTTATGTGAAAACTCCCCTTTAGATATTGCTTTAGATGAAGAGTTAATTGGTTTGCCAAATGGTGATAAAGATAAAATGGTTTCGGCTATTAATCCTAAATATATCATTTTAAAACCAAGCTTAATTGGAGGGATTAAACAATCTGAAGAATGGATTTCAGTAGCTAAGAAAAATAACATCCAATGGTGGGTGACAAGTGCCCTTGAAAGCAATGTGGGTCTTAATGCGATTTCTCAATGGGTTTTTAACAAATCTTTAAGCATGAAGCAAGGCTTAGGGACAGGTCAGCTTTTTTCTAATAATATTTCATGTTCTCTTTACATTAAAGAAGGTTGTCTTTATTACAATCCTGATACGTCTTGGGATTTAGCTTTTTTAAAACGTTTTTGACTTGATTAAAATGAATTCATCTATAACTCTTTCTGGCAATGTTTATTCAGCCAACAATTTAAATGACCTTAAGAATAAAATAAATCCTGAGTTATATTCATTTTTAATAGAATGGTTTAATAAAAAAGATGTTATTTTTCTGAAAACATCCGGTTCTACGGGTGTTCCTAAGACGATCTCAATACATAAAAAAAAAATGATTTTGTCAGCTCAAAAAACAGGATCATTTTTAAATCTTAACCCTGGAAATAAGGCTTTATGTTGTCTTCCATTAAATTATATTGCTGGAAAAATGATGGTAGTAAGGGCAATTACTCTTGGTCTTAACCTAACAGTTGTTGAACCTTCAAAAGCTCCATTTAAAGATTTGACGCAGGATTATATTTTTTCTGCATGTACTCCACACCAATTAGAAAATTCAATAAATGATTTATCAAGGATTAAAATACTTTTAGTCGGTGGAGCGCCAATTAGCGAGAAAACCAGGGTTCGTTTGAATGGTTCGAAAAATGAAATTTATGAAACCTTTGGTATGACAGAAACTGTTTCTCATGTCGCTCTAAAGAATATTAGTAAGGGGGGAAAGTCTTTCAAGGCTTTAGACGGTATCAGGTTTAAGTCCAGTAATGGGTGTCTAAAAATTTATAGCACAGAGCTCTTAGAAGCTCCAATTACAACAAACGATATTATTGATTTACAATCTGAAAAAGAGTTTGTTTGGAAAGGAAGACAAGACTTTATTATTAACACGGGGGGTATAAAAATTAACCCTGAAGTGGTAGAAAAAACTCTGTCAGGTTTTTTTTCAACACCTTTCATTGTCCTTGGTCTGCCAGATAATTCCTTGGGAGAAAA
>Ga0102960_1000976_pt1 | contig 10806 bp, 8 predicted proteins | sample SalPon2_B_H2O_MG_2_FD_84521 | JGI IMG/M metagenome (GOLD analysis project Ga0102960, IMG submission 84521) | Salt pond water microbial communities from South San Francisco under conditions of wetland restoration - Salt Pond MetaG SF2_B_H2O_MG | ecosystem: Environmental > Aquatic > Non-marine...
GAACCGAGGTTAGTGGCCCAAGCATCATGCCAGCAACACCGGCAAGACACGCCCCTGTTGCAAAAATCAGCCGGAATAAAATCTTGATATTGATGCCAAGCGCGGCGGTCATTTCAGGATTGTTGGCACCAGCACGAACCATTGCTCCAATGCGCGTTTTGGAAACGAAGAGATGAATCGCCAAAGCGCAAATAAGGCCAATAGCAATCACCCCAAGCCGGTAGGCAGGATAAGGCGTTTCCGGCAGAATCTCAACAAAGCCTGACAGAGCTGGCGGCAGGTCGGAATAAAGTGCGGCGGGCCCAAAACCAACGCGAATGGCTTCATTGAAAAACAGAATAAGGCCAAAGGTTGCCAATACCTGTTCCATATGGTCGCGTCGGTAAAGATGGCGAATGATCAGCAGTTCAAGAAGATAGCCGCTGGCAAATGTGATTGGAATTGCCAGCCCAAGCCCGATGAAGAAATTGCCGGTGGCTTGGGTGATCGCTGCTGCCGCATATGCACCGATCATCACCTGCGCGCCATGCGCCAAAAATACGAAATCCATAATTCCCAGAATGAGGGTCAAACCGGCAGCAACCAGAAATAAGGTTACACCGGCTTGTAGGCCGTTGAAAATCTGCTCAAGAATAAGGGTCAGTGTCATAGGCTATAACCAGTCACGCCAGCTGCTTCGTTGTGCAGGCAGTATTTTGGCAGCCAGCAACATAAACGGGCGCTGGCTGGTTTTTTAGGATTTAGAATTTACAATTTACCGCATATGAGTCGGCGTGATTGTTAAAGACAGTGCCAATTACCTTGGTTGTGACAACACCGTCAGCATCCTTCACTGTTTCACGCAGATAGATATTCTGGATCGGAAAATGATTTGTGTTCATTTTGAGATTGCCGCGGGTGGTTGGGATATTTCCACTCGCCAGTGCAGCCCGCATTTTAGCGGTGTCCTTGCTACCAGATTTTGTAATTGCATAATCGATCGCCAAGATCGTGTCATATGCCTGTGCCGCATAGAAAGACGGATAGCCGCCGAACTGAGCTTTGTAATCGGCTACAAATTTCTTGTTGATTGGATTATCAAGATCGGGTGACCAAGTTTGTGTGCCAAGGATGCCAAGAGCCGAATCTTTCAGCGCTGGCAATGATACGCCGTCAACACTAAAGACGGTATATAACTTGCTCACCTGATCCATACCGGCTTGTTTCCATTGTTTAACAAAATTGATGCCCATACCGCCTGGCTGGAAAATCATAGTTGTCTCGGGCTTGGCGGCGCGCAATGCCGACAGCTCAGCTTGGAAATCAGACTGTCCCAGCTTGGTGTAAACTTCGCCAACAACATTACCTTTATAGTAGCGTTTTACCCCGGCTAGCATATCTTTTCCCGCTTGATAGTTTGGCGCCATCAGATAAACAGATTTGATACCGGCATCCTGCATATGTTTGCCCATGGCCTCTGGCGTTTGGTCATTCTGCCATGACATGGAAAAGAAATTCTCATGGCATTGATCACCAGCAATCGGTGACGGACCCGCATTCGAGCTAATCAGTAGGTTGCCTGCACGGGTTACGGGCTTATGAATTGCCATCAGCAGGTTAGACCAGATAACGCCGGCGACAATATCCACCCGATCGCTTTTCAGCAAACGGTTAGCAAGCTGTTTGGCGATATCGGGTTTGCGTTGATCATCGGCATAGATGATTTCGGCATCCATACCGCCAAGCTTGCCGCCCTTGTGCTGCATGGCCAGGTTGACTGCATTCTGCATCTGCTTGCCAATAATGCCAGCACCGCCAGACAATGTGGTCATGTAGCCAATTTTCACGGTATCTGCGATTGCAGGCATTGCTGTCAATGCCGCCGTTACAGCACAAATTGTAACAAGTTTTCTCATTATCATCTCCCTCAATATATTAACTGGCCAAAAATGATCCGGCTTATGTCTGACTTTCTTAAAAACTCAACCAATGTTTCAGCATCATTACGGTTCCAGTATCGACTTGCTGCCTCATCATCACCAATTCCACGTTGGGACGCAATGAGCATTCTGGCTTTTGCATAACTAATTTAGTACAGATAATTGCTTTCGCGTGATGATTTTACTTGTCTCAGGTGATTGTAGCAATTTCATCAAGAACCGGCATTAAATAGGTTTTAAACAAAGCCGGATTTTCGCTCATTGGAAAATGGCCCATACCGTCCATAATAGTTGTTTTTGCACCTTTTATTCGCTGAGCCGTTGCTAAAGTGTGCTCCGGCGTGCATGAACAATCATATTCACCCGACATCAGATAAATTGGACAGGCAGCGGTATCAATTTGAGGGGAGCGGTCATCAAAATCACCGTCCAGCCAATAGAAATGCAAATCGCCTTTGAAAATGCCCGGCCCACCTTGCATGTAATGCCACAAGGTTTCCCAGCGATATTCATCAGGGCTGGTTGGTGCCACCTGCGATGACACAAAGGCAGCCTGCACATCACCGCCATGAACGTCCGGCCGGTAAAGCCAATCAAGATTGTAATATGGTTCTAACTTGTCGGCGCCTTCAAGCGCGATCATCGCCCGAAAATAGGCCGGATTTTCGAGGGCGAGATGGCAAACAATCCGGCCACCCATTGAGCAGCCCATTACAACTGGTGACTCAAGCTCCAGTGCTGAACAAACTGCGTTGATTATTGCTTTGTAGCCGTGAACAGTCAGTTTGTAATCTTCGTTGCGAAAGTCTTTTGGTGGATTTGATTTGCCATGCCACGGAAGGTCAAATGCCATCACCCGAAATCGGCTGGTGATATCCGCATCAGCCAGAATATGCCGGAATTGGCGCGCATCTGATCCAGCGGTATGAAGACATAAAAGTGGGATTCCTCGTCCTGCTTCTTCCATATAAATCCGGTAGGATTTGCCGCCGACTTCCAGCATGAAATACCGACCTATCATAGGTTCAAATTCAACCGCCATTTTCGTCTCCCTTGCCATCGCGCAGCTTGGCAATAATATCTTTAAAATATTGCAAATTCTGCATTAGCGGCAGTAACTCCCCGTCAATTCTGGCGATCTGTTTTGGCAGCATCGCAAAAATATCGTGATAGTCACGTGGGGGCGTCACTTGCCAATGTTTGTCCCAGCTATCTTTACTGGCCCGAATGGAAAAACTACCTGTGTCGGTTGGCAAATGGCGCTGGCGGATATCGGTGATTTTGCCAGCCGAGATGGTGATTAGATAGTCATCATCACCAATGCCGAAAACAAAGGTCAGATTGACCCAACGCCCACGATGCTGCAACGCCTGATCAGCATTAACCCGTCTTTGTATCTCTTCGATCATTTACGCCCCCTTTTCCTTATTTGGCCAAAACTTGCTATTCGGCTTAGTTAGCAAAGACCCGGGTTATCAACATCCACATGCCAATTGCGCCAATCAGGCAAGATGACGGAATGGCAATCAATCGTCGATACCAGAGCGCATTGCCGGCCACCACGCCAAACAGTAAAAAGGCGGGAACAAGAACGGCAAGCTGGCCAAGTTCAACCCCGATATTAAAACTGATCAGGCTGACCATGAATTGACCATCGGCAAGGCCAATATCGCCAAGAACGCTGGCAAAACCAAGACCGTGAAGAAGGCCAAACGCGAAAATCACCAAAAGCCGGCCAGCATGAAGCCGTTCGCTCCGCAGATTTTCAAAAGCCACATAAATGATCGAGGCGGCAATTAACGGTTCGACAAGATTCGGTGAAACAACAATATGGCCGGTGCTGGCAAGCATGAGGGTTGTTGTATGTGCCAACGTGAATAACGTCACTTGACCCAAAAGAGGGCGCCATCTTGCTGCATAGAAAAATAGCCCCAATACAAACAGAATATGATCAAGACCCTTTGGCACAATATGAACAAACCCAATTTTGGCATAATCCAGCATGGTCATTAAAACCGGCTGGACGGTGACGCCTTGTCTTTTGATTGGAGCGCTGATCACACCCGGCTCAAGATAGGCGGTATAGAGATTTTCCAATTTTTCGGTTTGGCTTTGTTGGCGAATGACCAATGGCCCAAGTGTGGCATTCCAGCCAAAGCGAACGTTGGCATCACTTGGCTCAAGCGGTGCGGAAATCTGTATTTTGCTGCTTCGCGGCAAAGTAACCGCAGGATTATCTTCAACCTTGATCGCATCAAGCTGGAAAGATAGCGGCCGGTTATCGGCAAGGCCGTCCAGGGCTTTTTCAAAATTGGGCCATTGATCGGTGAATTTTTGCGCCAGTTGATCGGCGGTAAGGGCGCGAAGCGCGTCATAATCTTTGCCTTGCGGCGCGTCATCGGTATCGCGTACGAGGCTGGCATCTAGACCGGCAAGAAATAATTCGGCATTCAGGTCAATCGTGATGGAAAGCCGGCCTAGCAAAGCCTGGTCATCTGCCGATGGCGGCGCGCTGGTCATTGACAGATCAGCAACGGCAGGCCGGATTTCATGGGCAATCGCCGACATGGAAATCGCCGACATGGTCAAGGGGCTAATCACAAACAAGCAAACCGCAAGAACCAACCGGTATGTTAGGGCTTTACAATTTTTCATCAATGGTCTGAAGTCTTTATGGAACATAGCTTGCTTAACTTTACGGTGTTTTTGAGGGTGTGATGATTTTATATGCTGCTGGGGCGGTCTTGATTGCGGCGGTGAAACGGGTCGTCAGAATAATCGGGTATCTACCAAAAGGGGCGGCGGTTTTTTGGGTCGTTTTTATCCTACCTTTGCCATCACAGGCGCATGAATTTTGGATTGAACCATCTTCATTTCAGCCCGACCCAGACCAAAGCTTAACCGCAGATCTTTTAATTGGCACTGATTTTTTAGGCGCATCGGCAATTTATGTTCCCGATCAAATTGAAACATTCGCCTTGCTGGGAACTGGGCCAAAATCGCAATCTGAACGATATGAAATTACTGGCCGCTATGGTGATCGTCCGGCGGGAAAAATGGCTTCCGGTTCGCCCGGGCTTCGTATCATTATTCATCAGACCGCCCCCATTCGCCTGACCTATAGTGATGCCAAAAAATTTGATGAATTTGCGCGCGAAAAAGGTTTTGATGATGCGCTTAAACAGCATCAAGGTCGTGGCTTACCACTTGATAAAATTACTGAACGCTATCAGCGCTATGCCAAAAGCCTAATTGCCGTTGGTGGGCCTGAAAAAATGGGTACTGGACAGGACCGGCATCTTGGTTTGGCAATCGAGATTGTTGCCGAGGCTAATCCCTATCAATGGCCACCGCTGCAATCCATGCCGGTGCGCCTTTATGCGGATGGTGCGCCGCTTGCCAATGCTCAAATCACCGTGTTTACGCGTCATAATCCGCGCCATGTGGAAACGGCGAAATACCAAACCGACAAGGACGGGCGAAGTAATTTTGCGCTATTGGCCGGACGGGACTATCTTGTTGATAGTGTGATTTTGCGGCCAATGGATGGGGCGGTTGAATCGGGTGATGCCATGTGGGAATCGATTTGGGCATCCTTGACCTTTCAGGTGCCATCAAATCAGAAAATGTGACCAAACCCAAAAATGTGACCAAACCCGAAACTATGACCAAAACCTGCGATGCGTATAACCCCAAAAGTGAGACAGATCCCATGACCCAGACCCATCCAATGATTGGCCGTAATCTGCGTATTGATTCAGACCGTCTATGGCAAAGCCTGATGGATATGGCAAAAATTGGCCCGGGTGTGGCTGGCGGCAATAACCGGCAGGCGCTGACCGATGATGATTCGACCGCGCGTCATTTGTTTCAATCATGGTGCGCGGCCGAAGGCCTGTCGCTTCATACCGATAAAATGGGCAATATGTTTGCCCGCCGTGAAGGCAGTGATGCCAGCCTGCCACCGGTGATGGTTGGCAGCCATCTTGATACCCAGCCAACAGGCGGAAAATATGATGGGCCGCTTGGCGTTCTGGCCGCGTTGGAAATCATTCGCAGCCTCAATGAGGCCGGTCTGGCAACGCGTCATCCGATTGAAATTGTCAATTGGACGAATGAAGAAGGCTGCCGCTTTGCGCCGCCAATGATGGCGTCGGGCGTGTTTGCCGGCGTGCATGATCTGGATTGGGCCTATGACCGCACCGATGCGGCAGGTGCGCGGTTTGGTGACGAGCTGGAACGGATTGGCTGGGTTGGTGACGCGGCGGTTGGCGGCCGGCCGGTTGCCGCCTTTTTCGAACTTCACATCGAACAGGGACCCATTTTAGAGGATTCAAAAACCGATATCGGTGTTGTGACGCATGGTCAGGGATTAAACTGGATTCGCGTTACCCTAACCGGCAAAGAAGCCCATACCGGATCAACACCAATGCCATCACGGGTCAATGCGGGGCTTGGCATGGCGCAGATCACGGTGTTGGCGCATCAGATTGCATTGGCACATGCACCCTATGCGGTTGGCGCGGTTGGCCATTGTGAAATTTTTCCCAATTCAACCAATATCATTCCGGGAAAAGCGATCTTTACGATTGATTTTCGTAGCCCCGATCCGGCGGTGATCGCGGCGATGCATGATGAATTACGGACGGGTGCAAGCGCGATTGCCAAAACGCTTGGGCTTGGCATTGATTTTGAATTGGCGGGGGCGTTTGATCCGGTGGCGTTTGATCCGGCCTGTATCGACCGTGTTCGCGCGGCGGCAGACCGACTTGGCTATTCGCATATGGATCTTGTTTCAGGTGCTGGACATGATGCTTTCTGGATGAGTCGGGTGGCACCAACGGCAATGATCATGTGTCCTTGCGTTGATGGCTTGTCGCATAATGAAGCTGAAGAAATCAGTCAGGATTGGGCGGCAGCAAGCGCCAATGTTCTGTTTCATGCTGTTGTTGAAACCGCCGGTTTGGTCAGTGACGATTAGGCCAGTGACGATTAGGCCAGTGACCTTTGCATGGGAATGAAAATGACAGATCAACAGGATAAAAATTCGGGCGCTGGCATCATCGGAATTATCGGACTTGGCAATGCCGGAAGCGCGATTGCGTCGGCCTTTGCCGCATCGGGCGAGGTTCACGGATATGATCAAAATGCCAGCCGGCGCGATGATGCAGCCGACAAGGGCATTGTCACACATGACCATCTTGGCGGGGTTGTATCACGGGCCGATGTGATCATTTTGTCATTGCCGCATCCCGATATTTCAATTGCGGTGACAACGCAAATCATGGCACAGCCAATCCGGCCAAAGCTGGTGATTGAAACCAGTACGGTTACGCCGCAAACTGCGATTGATTGCGCTGCTTTGGCGGCGGCAAAAAATGTTGGGTTTGTCGATGCGGCCATTGCTGGCGGCGTGGCCAGCATGGCGACCGGGCAAATGACATTTTTCATGGGCGGCGATGATGCCGCCAAAGCCATGGCAAGGCCGGTTCTAGAACCGGTGGCGGCGGGCATTTATGATCTTGGTAATCTTGGTGCGGGCATGGGGATTAAAGTTGTCAATAATGCGGTGATGCATGCGCTTATGGTGGTGCTGATCGAAGCTTTTGCCATGTCAAAAAAGCTTGGCGTTCCAAGCGACACGCTGATTTCGATCCTGAACCGCGAAGAAGGCATGCTTCGCCCGCTGGTTCACCGTGTTCAAGAGCGAATGAAATATGCCGATTTTGAGGGCGGTATGTCGGTCACGAATGCGCGCAAGGATTCCTGTCTCGCATTGGCAACAGCCCAGCAGATGGGGGTGCCACTTTTTGCCATTTCGGCATCACATACGCCTTATGAAATTGCCGAGGCTAATGGGCTTGGCGATGCTGATTATGCGGCTTTGTCACGCTTGTGGGAAGAATGGGCGCATGTCATTTTCAAAGAAGCTGACAAGCCCTAATCTGCAAACCCCAATCACAAATGACTATAGCCAGTCAGGCTGCATCGCCAATATTGGTGCATCACCATCGGCAATGGTGCGGGCAAGCGCAAACAGCTTTGGCAGATGATGCGTTATATAGATTTGCATTGTGGTGATTTTGATCGCCATGAAATCATCATTGCCAATTGTGCCGGTTTCGCCATTGGCGATGGCATCTGCTGCCGCTGCGCCAGATCGTGCCATCAGCCAGCCACCGGTCAATGTGCCAAGAAGCATCAGATAATTACTTGCTGCTGCGGCTGGTCGGCGCGGTGAATTGGCACTGCCAATGATGCTGGCGGTGGCGGTGCGGGCGGTTTCATTGGCTTCGATAACTGATTTTGCCGCCGCCGAAATAGCGGCATCCGGATGGGTTTTCAAGGCTGTCATATCTCGGTCAATTTCATCAAAAAGGCTGGTGACCGCCGCGCCATTATCACGAATGGTTTTGCGGAAAACCAGATCATTGGCCTGAATTGCGGTTGTGCCTTCATAGATTGGCAGAATGCGGGCATCGCGATAATGCTGGGCGGCGCCGGTTTCTTCGATAAAGCCCATGCCGCCATGAATCTGCAACGCATCCGAGGTGATTTGCTGGGCGCGTTCGGTCATCCAACCCTTGATCACGGGAATGAGCAAACCAACGCGGGCTTCAAGATCGGGCTTTTCAGCGTCACTGGCATGACGCGCCTTATCCATCGCTGCCGCGCCAATCATCATCAGGGCGCGCATTGCTTCGATTTCGGCTTTCATCGTGCCAAGAAGCCGCAAAACATCGGGGTGATGAACGATGGAATCGCCTTTTTTACCGTCAAGCGGCACGCCTTGAACGCGGTCACGAGCATAGGTTTTGGCCTGTTGATAGGCGCGTTCAGAAATGGCAAGACCCTGCAGCCCGACCGCAAGACGGGCGTGATTCATCATGCCAAACATGATGTCGATTCCCTGATTTTCCTGACCGACAAGATAGCCAACGGCACCATCGGTTTCACCATATTGCATAACCGCGGTTGGCGATCCCTTGATGCCAAGTTTTTTCTCAATCGACAGACAGCGAAGATCATTCGGCTTGGTGAAATTGCCATCATCATCAGCAAGGAATTTCGGCACGATAAACACCGAAATACCCTTGATGCCATCAGGCGCATCGGGTGTGCGTGCCAGCACCAGATGAATGATATTCTCGGCCATATCATGCTCGCCATAGGTGATATAGATTTTCTGGCCAGAAATCAGATAATGATCCCCATTGGGAACCGCGCGGCTTTTGATGCCAGCAAGGTCGGTGCCGGCCTGCGGTTCGGTCAAATTCATCGTTCCGGTCCAGCGGCCTTCAACCATTGGCGGGATAAAGATATTTTGCAATTCAGGGCTTGCCGATTTTTGCAGGGCATAGATTTGGCCTTGCGTCAAAAGATGGCAAAGCGCAAAGGCCATATTGGCCGATTGCCATAATTCATTCACCGCGGTGGTCAGCGTCATTGGCAAATTTTGGCCGCCAAAATCTTCGCCAGCTTCCATGGCTGTCCATCCGCCTTGTCCCATTGCAGCATAGGCATCACTAAAGCCGTCAGGCGTGATGACTTGCCCATTATCTTGCCGTTTCGCCCCAGTCATATCACCGCTATGATTTAATGGCGCGATCACATCGCCAGCCAGCTTGCCAGCTTCTTCGAGAACCGCATCAGCAAGCTCTTGATTGACGTCATCATTGCCGATCAGCGCCATCAGCGCGTCAAAACCAATGACCCGGTCAAGGACGAACTGATAATCTTCAAGGGGCGCTTTATACATGGTTCGGGCTCCGTAAAATCTGGATCAAAGCGAATGGTGACAGGCGTGGTCGATCCATATCAAGGTTTGGCGTCGATGATAACGCTGATTCCCTGACCACCGCCAATACACATGGTGGCCATGCCGTAACGTCCATTGATGCGGTGCAATTCATGAACCAGCTTTGTCATGATGATTGCGCCGGTGGCACCAACCGGATGGCCAAGCGCAATCGCCCCGCCATTTGGATTGACGCGATCTGGATCAAGGCCAAGCTGGCGCGATACGGCACAGGCCTGCGCGGCAAAGGCTTCGTTGCTTTCAACAAGATCAAGATCATCAATGGTCAAACCAGCGCGTTCAAGCGCCATTTTGCTTGCCGGTACTGGCCCCATGCCCATGATGCGGGGTGGCACGCCGCCAAACCCATAGGCAACAATACGCGCCATTGGGCTGGCTTTGTGCGTTTTTACCGCATCATCATTGGCTAGAATTAGCGATGCCGTACCATCATTGATTCCCGATGAATTACCAGCGGTGACAAGCCCGTCCTTGGCAAAGGCCGGACGCAATCCGGCGAGGCTTTGGCTGGTCGTATCGGCGCGGATATATTCGTCTTTCGCAAAAGCCACAATCTTGCGGCGTTGGGTCAACTCGATTGTGGTGATCTGGCTGGTAAAATATCCAGCCGCATCGGCATGCGCTGCGCGGCTTTGTGACTGGGCGGCAAAAGCGTCCATATCTTCACGGCTGATCTGATAGTCAGCGGCAATATTTTCGGCGGTTATGCCCATATGACCAATTCCAAACGGATCATGCAGCGCACCGGTCATCATATCGACAACCGCGGCATCACCCATGCGCGCGCCCCAGCGTTGCGCTGGCAGGATATAGGCACCCCGGCTCATCACCTCAACACCGCCAGCAAGCGCGGTATCGCAATCGCCAAGCTGGATAAGCTGGGTTGCGCTCACAATTGCCTGAAGGCCACTTCCGCATAAGCGATTGACCTGAAAGGCAGGCGCTGTTTCGGCAAGGCCAGCGCCAATCGAAATACAGCGCGGCGAATACATATCGCGCGGCTCGGTATGGATGACATGACCATAAATCGCATGCTGAATAGCATCAGCGGGCACCCCAGATTTGGCA
>Ga0102960_1000994_pt1 | contig 10738 bp, 12 predicted proteins | sample SalPon2_B_H2O_MG_2_FD_84521 | JGI IMG/M metagenome (GOLD analysis project Ga0102960, IMG submission 84521) | Salt pond water microbial communities from South San Francisco under conditions of wetland restoration - Salt Pond MetaG SF2_B_H2O_MG | ecosystem: Environmental > Aquatic > Non-marine...
CGTAGACACATTTGGGACAGAAAAAAAAGAAAATAGTGTTTTAAATGATTTTATTGCAAAGTTCGACATGAGACCAGCAGCAATCATTGAGAGATTAAGTTTATTAAATGTAGACTACAGGGAAGATACCCTATTTTCTCATTTTGGTCATGATGATCGCAACTGGGAAAAAATAGAAAATCTGTAGAAACAATTTATAAGACTGATATAATTTACTTATACATTAAGAGAAGGTTAAGACCTCAGCAACCTGGAAGACTATCCAAGGTGCTTGAAGATGTGGCAGAAATGCAACTAATTAGTCAAAACCCTCTCCAACTTAAAGGAGAAACATATGAAATACGATTCAAAACTACTACACGCAGGTTGGGATTCTGACGCAGACTCCGAAGGGTCTATTACAGTACCTATTTATAAAACAACAGCGTACCAGTTCAACAACACTGAACATGCAGCAAATTTGTTTGGATTAAAAGAATTTGGAAATATTTATTCACGTCTGGGAAACCCAACTGTGGGCGCTCTTGAAGCAAGACTGACTGCATTAGAAGATGGTGCAATGTGTGTAGCTCTATCATCTGGCACATCTGCAGTAATGTACTCATTAATAAATATAATGAGTCAAGGTGACAACTTTGTTACAGCAAATCAACTCTACGGTGGAACATACACCATGTTTGACAATATTTTGCCAGAATATGGAATCAATGCTAAAAAAGTAGACATAACTGACTTAAAAGCTGTTGAAGAACAAATAGATGATAAGACAAGAGCAATCTATTGCGAGACAGTTACAAACCCGGGACTTGTTGTTGCTGACGTAACTGCACTCTCAGAAATCGCACATAAACACGGCATTCCTTTGATTGTTGATGCGACATTTACAACATCTGCCATTCAAAAATCTTTTGAGTTTGGTGCTGATATAGTTGTGTACTCTCTAACAAAATGGATGTCAGGACATGGGAGAGTTATTGCTGGAGCTGTAATAGAAAAAGGGGGTTTTGACTGGGGAAATGGTAATTTTCCACTTTATGATAAGCCAGATAGCAGTTATGGAGGAATGCGCTGGGGCCACGACCTTGGTGACCTTGGAAATGTGGCATACTCTTTAAGGTTAAGAACTGTTCCGTTGAGAAATCTAGGTGCAAACATGTCACCTGACACAGCATTTGAAGTTATGTCAGGACTTGAAACACTTAGTTTAAGAATGGAAAGACACTGTAGCAATGCAAAAAAAGCTGCTGAATTCTTATCTAATCATGATTTAGTTGAATGGGTAAGATTTCCTGGACTAGAGGGAGATCCGTCATATGAACTCTCTGAAAAATATCTTAATGGAACTGGTGGAACAATGGTTGTTTTTGGCATTAAAGGTGGAAAAGATGCTGGTCAAAAATTTATTGACAACTTGCAAATGTTTAGACATGTAGCAAATGTTGGAGATACTAGATCATTAGCAATTCACCCAGCTACAACAACTCATTCCCAACTCGATGATGAGGCTTTAGTAGCGGCAGGATCACCTCCTGAACTAGTCAGGCTATCTATCGGAATAGAAAATATTGAAGATATCATAGAAGATCTTTCACAGGCACTTGAAAGTTCAAAATAACAATATAGATAAATTTCAAATAGAAGAATTTTCTTTAGAATCAGGTGAAATTCTAGAGGATGTAGAAATTGCCTACACAACTTATGGAAAGTTATCTGAAAAAGGTGATAACGCTATTTTGGTTTTTCATGCCTTAACAGGTAGTCACTTACTTGCAGGTAAATTTAAACGCTTTCATGATAAGAGTCTTCCCTGGAATGAAGAGTTAGAAGTTGGCTGGTGGGATGAGTTTGTAGGTCCAGATAAAATTATCGACACGAATGTTCATTATGTCATTTGTGCAAATTATTTAGGAGGATGCTACGGCTCAACTGGTCCAAATTCATATAACCAAGATAAAAATGAAATATTTCCAGAGATAACATTCATAGATATAGAAAACTCTCAGAAGCAACTATTAGATTATCTCGGTGTTAAAACTTTATCGGCTGTAATAGGCCCTTCAATTGGTGGCTTAATGGCGCTTGAATTTGCTTCAAGATTTCCGAACTTTGTAGAAAAAATAATTTCAATCTCTAGTAGTTATAAGGTGTCAACCCTACAATTACTGCACAATCTTGAGCAGGCATATATATTAAACCTTGGAAAAGAATCTAAAGCACGGGAAAAAGAACATCTTGCTTTAGCGAGAATGATTGCACACAAAACATATATATCTCTCGAACTTCTCTCTGATAGAGCAAAAAATGAATCAAAATATAGTAGGGATCGACTAGATAATTTCATAAAAACTTCTCAGGAGTCATATATGATGCACCAAGGAGAAAAATTTGTTGAAAGATTTACCAGTGAGTCTTACTTGTCAATAATACGAGGTTGGCAAAATTTCAAATTGCCCGTAGATGCCTTGGAAAATATTTCATCCAAAAAAGTTTTAGTTTTGAGTGTTAATTCTGATGTTTGCTTCTATCCAGAAGAGCAAAGTGAATTAACTGAACTTTTACTATCAAAAGGCGTAATTGTTGATATTGAATATTTAGTCTCCGATAAAGGGCATGATAGCTTTCTTCTTGAGCCCAATCTTTATGAGCATCACATAAAAAACTTTTTAAATACTTAGAACCCTGTAATATTAAACACTTCTCATCGGCGCGAGAAGCCATGTTGTAGATACTGCAAAACTTAGTTAAACCTCGCGAAAAATACATTAGATAAATTTTTGCAAAGTATCGTAAATTAGAATATATTTATATAACTATTTGAAAAGAAGTCGAAAGACAGAAAAGAAAATAGTAAGAGAGTCCCAGAAGGTCGCAAGATCAACTGGGATTTTCACTTTTCAGGCGATTTTGTTGAAAAATCATTTTGCCGGGGTAGCTCAGTGGTAGAGCAGCTCACTCGTAATGAGCAGGCCGAGGGTTCAATTCCCTCCTTCGGCTCAAAATATCTTTAAAATTTAATCGTATTTTATAAATAACTAACTAGTCTTTTTATGTGAAAAAATTAATTATGTTTGTAAGTGTTTGGTGCCTAATTGTTCCAATAACAGCCTTAGCAGATGACCACAACGGTGAAGGAGAATTACCTATACCTGCAATAGTCATTGAGGAAGAAGTTGAAGAATCAGAAGATCCGGCATGGACTTACAAATTTCTTATACCAACATCAGTTGCAATTGCAACGCTAGTGATACTTGGTAATGTGGTTCAGTACTTTCGTCAAGTTACTAGAAAAAGATACAAGGTAAAAGAATAATAAATTTATTCTCTGTATTAAATGTCTAACCAAATTGAAGAAAAGTTCCTCTCAAACTTTGATATTAAAAAAAAGTATGTAGTAGCTCTTAGTGGAGGAGTTGATAGTGCAGTATTAGCCTATCTAGCAAATAAATTCTGCAAGAATGTTCGAACAGTATTTGTAAATCACAACCAAGAGCATTCAAATGATTTAGAAGCACAAGCAAAATCTATAGCTAATAAACTAGGTCTAGATTTTATTTCCATACCAACTTCCTTAAAACCCAATTCATCTGAAACACAGATGAGAAACGTAAGAATTAAAGAATTAAATATGAATATTAAAGATGAGGAGTATCTTTTATTTGGACACACACTTTCAGATAAAGTAGAAACATTTCTTTTGAATATATTTAGAGGAACCCACTTACAGGGTTTAAAATCTACACCTCTCAAAGTGAATAAAATTATGAGACCTTTGCTTACAGTGTCAAAGCAAGAAGTTATAGCTTATGCAGAACGGAACGGAATAGATTACCTTAATGATGAGACTAATTTTGATAATAAAATTAATAGAAATTGGATTAGGAACATTATTGTTGATGGTGTTAAAGATAGATTTGCGGGCTCACTAGAACAAAAAATTGATCAAATAATTAATGAGGTAGAATATGTATTGCCACATGAGGCAAAATATTTAAAATTTATTAAGTCAAGTAAAGGCTATATTGAAATTCCAATCTCAATAATAAATTTTAATGATCCCAAGGTAATTTCATTATTTTCAGTCATTGCTAAATCCTTAGGTATGACAGGCATGCAGTCGAAGGATATTGATAAAATTAAAGAAGTTGTCGCATCTGGGAATCAAGCGTCGTTTCATGATGATTGGTATTGTGTCCTTTCCTCTTCATTACTAATTTTTATTAATAAAAACCTATGGTGTGAACAAACTGCTTCAAATCAAATAAGTTATGGATATTTAAACCTTTCAAATGTTGAGGGTGTGAATTCTTTCAATAATTGGAATTTAGCAATTCCATCAAAAGACCATAACATTTCTATAAGGACACTTATAGATGGAGACAAGATAAAGACTAATGGATCTAATCAAAAAGTAACTGAAGTTATGAGGTCCTTTGGCATTAGGGGGTTAATGAAAGAAGTTTGGCCATTAGTAATCCTTGATGAAGAAATCATTTGGTTACCAGGAATAAGAAAATCAGATATAGCTCTCGACTTTCAAAAAAATGATTATTCACATATAATAAGTTCTTCTATAGAAAAGAGAAGTATTGAAAATTTCTAAAACTTTAATATCTCAAGAAGAGATTGAAAATAAAATCTCTGAAATTGCAAATCAAATTAATTCTAAATACAAAGGACAAGAACTCGTAGTCATTGGTATTTTGAAAGGAGCTTTTATTGTTGTAAGTGATCTTGCTAAACAACTTGAGCTCGATGTAACTTTTGATTTCATGAGTATTAAATCTTATTATGGGTCCGAGTCAACCGGCCAAGTCAAAATTGTAAAAGATTTAGAGTACGATATCACAGACAAGAATGTATTAATTGTCGAGGATATCTACGACACTGGGCTTACACTCTCAAATCTAAAGAAACTTTTAGAATCAAGAAACCCAAAAAGTATTGAAGTTTTCTGCATGTTTGTAAAAAAAGAAGTTGCTCAAGATCCAATTGAAATAAACTACAGTGGATTCGAAATTGGTCCTGAGTTTGTTGTTGGATACGGACTTGATTACAACGGAAAGCATCGAGAGCTTCCTTATCTGGGTGTACTTTCTTAAATTTCGTAATTACTTTTAAACGTGTCAGTATTAAATTAAAAGATAATGGAAAAGAAAGAAAAAAATAAAAATAGACCATTTTTTCTATATGCAGCATTAGGGTTTTTAATATTTTTTGGTGTTCAGCAATACAATGAAAATACAAATGCACCCGAACAAGTTTCATTTTCGGAATTTAAATCTTTAATTGGTGAAAATGCAGTTGCAGAGGCAATTATCAAAGAGCAATCCAATACTGTACATTTTAAAGTCACAGGTAAGAGCGAGGTTTTCAATACAGAATATCCAGAAGGCTTTGAAGGTGAAGTTTTTCAACTCTTAGTTGATGCAGATATTGAGTTAAGTACTGATACAGAACCTGCAGGATTTCAAGACTATTTTATAGCCTTTTTACCATGGCTATTTCTTGCTGGTTTTATGTTTTATATGTTTTCACAAGTTAGGACCAATGGCAATCAAATTATGCAGTTTGGAAAGTCTAAGGCTAAAGAGATGGATGAAGAGACACCTAAGGTCACATTTAAAGATGTTGCAGGTGCAGAAGAAGCGAAAGAAGAACTTGAGGAGATAAAAGAATTTCTTAAATCACCAGAAAAGTTTAACAATCTCGGTGCAAAAATTCCTAAAGGTGTTTTATTAGTAGGGCCACCTGGTACAGGAAAAACCTTACTAGCCAGAGCTGTAGCCGGAGAATCTAACGTTCCATTTTATAGTATTTCAGGTTCTGATTTTGTAGAAATGTTTGTTGGAGTAGGCGCAAGCCGTGTAAGGGACTTATTTAAAAAAGCCAAAGAGTCCTCTCCGGCAATTATTTTCATTGATGAAATTGATGCTGTAGGACGAATGCGAGGGGCAGGTCTTGGTGGGGGTCATGATGAACGTGAGCAAACATTAAATCAATTACTCGTAGAAATGGATGGCTTTGAGTCTAATCAAGGTGTAATTCTTATGGCAGCAACCAACAGACCAGATGTTCTTGATCCCGCCTTATTAAGACCAGGACGATTTGATAGACAAGTAATCGTAGATAGGCCAGATTTAGATGGTCGAACCCAGATTCTAAAAGTTCATTCTAAAGATAAACCCCTTGTAAAAAGCATTGATTTAAAGACAATAGCTAAACAAACTCCAGGTTTCACAGGGGCTGATTTAGCAAATCTATTAAATGAGTCCGCATTGTTAGCAGCAAGAAAAAATAAAAAAACTATTTCAAATACAGATATAGAAAACTCCATTGATAGAGTGCTTGCTGGACCTGAGAAAAAAAGCAGACTTATGAGCGAAGAAGAGAAAAAAATTATTGCTTACCATGAAACTGGACATGCATTAGTTGGTTGGGCACTTCCAAATGCTGACCCTATTCATAAGGTCACAATAATACCAAGAGGAAGGGCTTTAGGTTACACTCAGGCTTTGCCTGAAAGTGAAAAGTACCTTTCATCAAAAGCAGAATTAAAAGATAGATTAGCAATGTTGATGGGCGGAAGAGTTGCTGAAGAAATTGTATTCAAGGACCCTACCACGGGTGCATCAAACGATATTGAAAAAGCCACAGACATTGCTAGAAGAATGGTCATGGAGTTTGGGATGAGTGATAAGTTAGGGCCAATGTTATTTGGCAAAGGTTCAAATGAAGTTTTTCTTGGCAGAGATTACGGTAGAAAGCAAGATTATTCTGATGAGGTAGCTTCTTCGATAGATGATGAAGTAAAAATTCTTCTAAATGACGCACATGTGACAGCTGGTAAAATCTTAAAAAAGTTTAAAAAACAAATGGATGCCATGGTTGATATACTCATGGAAAAAGAGACAATTGATAGAGAAGAGGTTGCTAAAGTTTTTAAGTCCATAAAAAAGGTTAAGGTTCAAGGGTCTGGTAAAACCTTAAAGCTGGGATAGTGAGCAATTTAAATAAGAATGATCAAGATACATTTGAAGGATTATTAGAACTCGTACAAAACACCACTGGTAAATCTAAAGAAGAATCCTTGGCTATATTGCAAAAATTTTCTACAGAAATACAAAAAAAACTATCAAAAAATTTGGTCACTTCATCTGAAATTTTTAAAAGTCTAGATAGTGTAACTCACAGTCAGCCAATTTATTTAAGCAATATACCCTTTACAAGTTTATGTGAACATCACTTACTTCCCTTCTTTGGCACATTTGATATAGCTGTCTTTCCAAAAGATAAAATTGCAGGAATATCTAAATTTAACGATTTAGTAGATTATCTATCGAATAATTTAACTTTACAGGAGAAGATTACACAATTGGCTTCAGAGATAATTCAAAAAGAATTGGAGCCTGATGGCGTCTTAACAAGAGTAAGAGCTAAACATTTATGTTCAGATTTGATGAATCCAAAAAGCTCAACATCAGACGTTATTACAACTTTCAGTACTGGTGTTTATGAATTAGATTATTCACTTAGGGCTGAAGCTTTAGAGAACTTCAAATAATTTGTTTTCTTGGAGTAATTTTTTAGGGGAGTTATCAAACAACATCCTTGGAATAGTGAACATCACAAATGATTCATTTACAGATGATGGTTTACTTAACAAACCAGAAAAAATTCCTCAGGTTTATGAGGCAGCTTCAAAATTAGATATAGATTTTCTCGATATTGGATGCGTCTCCACGAAGCCCAACTTCACGCCTGTATCAACAGAAGATGAATTAAAGAGGTTAAATACATTCATGAGGTTTAAAAATGATAATTTTCATTATTCAATAGATTCTTTCAACCCCATTGTCGCACACGAAGCTCTTGAAAATAATTTCTTAGTAGTGAATGATATTTCTGGAGCAAAAGAAGAAAAAATGATTGAAACAGTTAAGAGACATTCAGCAGGGTTGATAGTTAGTCATAGAAATCAAAATTCATCATCAATTCATGAAAAAATAAACTATAAAGATGTTGTCAGAGATGTAAAAAAAGATCTCAGGTTTCAAGTTAAAAATATTTTAGACAGAGGTGTAAATAAGAACCAAGTAGCAATCGATCTTGCATTAGGTTTTGCAAAAACTCAAGAAGAGTCTGCTGTATTGCTTGAATCTGTTGGAGAATTTGTTGGTGACTATCCATTGGTAGTAGGATATTCGAGAAAAAAATTTACTAGCTTATTACAAGCATCCGAAGATGAACTTCTCACACATTGTCAAAACCAGGGCGTATCTTTGGTCAGATTGCACTTCATTGATTAAAAAATTTGTTAAGCTACTATGGTTTAACACCTAGGAAAGGCTACGAATGGCAGGACTGAAACCAAACGATTTTCATTGGATAATCGAAGGAAAATTAGCCGTATCCGAGTGCATAGGTGGCGGAGGACTAACCTCGAGAAAAATCCGAAGAGAAGAAGAAGTACAGTGGTTAAAAAGTAACGGAATAAATTCAATCTTTTCTTTACTTGAAACAGATTTTAACTTAACAAATTATCAAGAAGTAGGATTTAGGACCTACCATTTTCCATTAAGCGAGAATCCACCCCAAGAATCTATCACAGTTATTTTCGAAGCCATAAAAGAGGCACTTTCAGATAAAGAAAGAAAACTACTAATTCATAGAGAATATTTAGATGAAGAGGTGCCAGGCATATTGGCAGGCTATCTAATATATTCAAAGCTTTTGGATGATCCAATATTTTCAAGAACAATTCTTGAGCGCATTCTAGGCAAGCCCCTCTCACCAAAAGCGATTGCGTTAATACCTTCTCCTTAAAAGATGTCTTATGACATAAAGCTTGAAGGAATTATCACACACGGCAAGCATGGCGTTTATGAATCTGAAAAACTAGAACAACAACTGTTCTTAATTGATTTAGTAATAACTCTCGCAAATGAGACAGTTAAAGATGATTCAATAGATTCAACAATTGATTATGAGCAATATATTGAAAAAGTTGAGCATATTGTTTCATCCTCCACTTTTGATTTAATAGAAACTCTAGCTAAGTATTTATATGAAAATTTAATAAATCCAAAGATGGAGAAATTGACAGTTACCGTTCACAAACCAAATACATCGCTCAATAAAAAGACCAAAGACATCAGCGTTACTTACAGTGCATAATTACCAGGGAGTAGTTCTTTCATTAGGATCAAATATTGGTGACCGTGAAGAAAATCTCAGAAATGCCCTTGTTGAGCTTGAACTACTCGGCGAAATAAATTTAATATCCTCACTCTATGAATCAGATCCACTATTAGTAACTGAACAAAGAAGTTTTTACAATATTGTAATTGAAATAACCTACACAAAATCAGCCACACATTTATTAAAAGATGTAAAAAAAATAGAAGAAAAACTGGGTAGAACAAAAACCTATCGTTACGGCCCAAGAGTTATAGATATAGACATTATCTTTTTCAAAGGTGAGGTTCACTCCTCAGAAAATTTAATTATTCCACATTATGACTGGAGTAACCGATTGTTTGTTATTGAGCCATTATGTGAAATTATTACTACTTTTGACACATCTAACTTAAATATAAATAATCAAAAACTAGAAAAAATAGGTAATATTAGCTACAAGTAATTACGGGCACCATAAAGGGCACGATAAATATGAAACATTTAAATCAATTAGATAGTGAAATCAACGGACAAGAGCTTTTTTTTATTCCTACTATGGGGTCCTTGCACAAAGGGCATCTTTCTTTAATTGAAAATGCTAAAACTTTTGGATTAAAAACAATAGTATCTATTTTTGTCAATCCTAAACAATTTAACGACTCTAGTGATTATGAAAAATACCCCAGAGATCTTGAAAGAGATTTCCAAAGTTTAAATCAATTAGGAGTTGATTTTTTATTTACTCCCAGTGAGGATTATATTTATGGCGATAATCTTGTAAACGTTGTTGACTCTGGAAACATTGGAAAAAAATATGAAGGAAATTCTAGACCTGGACATTTTGACGGAGTTTTAACAGTTGTAAATCGACTTTTCGAGCTTGTGAAACCAAAGAAAGCTATTTTTGGTAAAAAGGATGCACAGCAGCTATTTTTGATAAAAGAATATGTAAAGAATAAGAAATTAGATATTGAAATACATGAAGGAGATATAATTCGAGATTCAAATGGATTGGCTCTTAGTAGTAGAAATCAGCTATTAAGTAATAATGGTCTGGTAACAGCTAGCGGACTAAAGAGACATCTAGATACCCTTAAAGAAATATATATTGAAACAGGATCAATAAATGAATCTGTTAACAAAACATTAAATACTTGTCAGGACAGTAAGTTAGATATTGATTATCTTCATATTTTAGATAAAGATACTTTCGATGAAGCAACAGAAGAGACTAAGAATGCAATAATTATTATTGCTGGAAAAGTAGAGGGTATTAGGTTGATAGATAATATAGATTTTAAAGTGGAGTTATAAATGAAGAAAATTATTGCAATAGATATTGGGAATAGTGAAACGAATGTAGGAGTTGGTAATTCAACCAAATGGGAAAGCTACAGGTACACGACTCGAAAAACAATTACCTCAGATGAACTATTGATGATGTTTAAGACAACAATAGATTTGTCAAAACTAAACGACAAGGCTGTTGATGGAGTGATTGTTTGCTCTGTTGTGCCTCAGATTACAGATAGTGTGGTCTCTGCCATTAGCGAATTTACAA
>Ga0102960_1000999_pt1 | contig 10716 bp, 10 predicted proteins | sample SalPon2_B_H2O_MG_2_FD_84521 | JGI IMG/M metagenome (GOLD analysis project Ga0102960, IMG submission 84521) | Salt pond water microbial communities from South San Francisco under conditions of wetland restoration - Salt Pond MetaG SF2_B_H2O_MG | ecosystem: Environmental > Aquatic > Non-marine...
CACTTTCTGTAATTATTTTAGGACAGAGGGTAAATCTCTTGTTTATATTTTGTTCTCTTATTGTGTTTGGGTTATTTGGGTTTGGAAAGGTTCCTACTTCATGATTTGGTATTCCATTTCCAATTAGAATTCTGTCAAAATCATCTGAAGACCATGAGTATCTACTATAATTATCTATCGATTCATCATCATTATAAATTTCTTCATTGATGTCTACTAAAATTCCAGCAGTTGAGTAATCCCCAGAACAGTATAAATCATTTTTTTCTTGAGGGTCTTCATTTTTGTTACACGAAAACAATAGGATTACTGTAAATAATTTTAATAGATTTCTCATTGAGCTCCCTTTATTAAAAGATAGCAATTTATCTAATAGGTTTAATAAAAATACTAAATATGATGATAATCCTTTTGAATTAGGTGTATAGTTTGAATGGTAATTTCAAAATCTCGAGGTGTGAAATCAACGTTCGATATTTGAACAGAGTTGTCTATTTTTAAAATCTGCAAATATCTTTTAAAATGATGCTGCAGATTTTTTATATTCATTAATTCAATGCCGATCATTCATTAAAATTGTTTCTTAATAATCTTGGAGTGTTTTATGGGCATTTACTTAGCTCAAATCTTTGGGAAGCTTCAATGGTGTTATCTACTATTAAAATTCGTGACTCATTGAAATTTTTTGATTAGAATTTTCGGAAACTTATGGGTATCCTTAAATCAAACACAAGAAAATTCTTGAAAAATATTTTTTTAACAACATTAGGGAGGTGTTTAATTAAAAAAAAATGTAATAACTTACATTTATTATAAACCATAAATTAATTCAAATGAAAAATTACTTTTTAGTACTATTCGTTTTCAGTACAATTTCATTAAAAGCACAGTATTGTGTATTTTTTGATTTCAAAGCTGAAAATCCTGAAATGGTTGTATCAACCATAACCGCTGCAATGAATACTGAGTGGGCAAAAAATATCCAAGGCACAAAGTCTTTATTTGCTTATCTTCCGAATGGTTCCACAGAATCGACTCATTCAATTCAATTTTGTTTTCCAACTGAAGAAGCATTCGAAAACGCTTTTATGTCTTATGGTCAGTCAATGGACGTAAGATTACTATTGGATGAGAGATTATCTCAATATTCAATTGAAGTATCACAAACCATCAATACACCGATTTGGTATAACGGACAAGATTGGGCAAATGATAATGTATTTATGATGTATCAAATGGAAGTGACTAACCCCTCTTTATATCTGAAAGAATTTAAAAGCTTTTCTCAAAAGATGGCAAAAAAATTAGGGTATGAAAAAAACTCTTATGGTCTTGCTTTTCCTATAGTCGGAAAAAATGCTGATTTTTCTCATTTTGCTTGGATAGGATCACCCGATATTAAAACAGCACTTTCTAATACAAAGAAAATGTTAAGTGATCCATTATTTGCTGAATTTTCAAGTAAAGTTTCAGGAATCAGAAAAGTGGTCAATTCAATAATGTCCGTTCGTATTATGGACTTCTAAGTACGTGATTAATGATAACCCTCCCAAGTGGAGGGTTTTTTATTTCATCTAATCTGTGTATCTTTAAATATCAAAAATCATAAATCAATTCAAATGAAAAAAATCTATTTATTTATTCTATTAATCACCTTTTCAGTGACTATTAGCGCACAGGAAAAAGTTGTTTTAAGACAAACCTTTATAAAGGTAAAACCCGGTAATAATTATGCTGAAGATTTAAAAACTAAATTTGGTAAGATGGCTCAAGAAAGGATTGATGCCGGATATCAATTAGGTTGGCATTTATGGGAGGTTGTCGGAAATCCTCAAGCGCCATTCACTCATTTAATTGTAGAGCCCATGTTAGTTAGCCAGATGGAAAAAGAAAGATCTCCTGAAGGTTGGTTAAAAATGAGAGAAGAAGCAATTCCTGGCATGACTGAAAATGACTGGAAAACTTTTATGGAGGACGTCAGAGACAAAAGAGAAATCGTTGCTGAAGCCTTAGTAGTTTCAGTATCAGATATTACACGAGATGGTGAAGTAAGCTTGCCTGACAATATAGGTGTTGTTAACTGGATGAAAGTCAAGGAAGGAAAGTTTAAGACATATGAAAATATGGAGATGCAACTTTATTCAAACGGTTTAAACAAAAATGGGTTAAGAACTGGATGGACTTTGGCAAAAAGAATTGATAAATATGGAAATGATTTATACTGGAATTATTTGACTGTAAATTGGTTCTCGAGTTATACTGATTTTGTAAAAACAGCTGCAAATGGAACAGCATGGGATGCTGACAAAAACTACCAAAATATGATGAAAATTAGAGATTTGAGAGAATCTGTAGTAATCAGAAAAGTTATTATGTTAGAATAACATATGTGCTAATATTTCTATAAACCCTCCCTAGTGGAGGGTTTTTTTATTTAATCAAATTCTACAAGTAAGAAAGCCCCAAAATATATTTCATATTCACTTTTCTTTCTATTTAATTTTTCTCTTATGAAATTTGCATTTTAATAGTATTACTATTAATATTGCATTTAATAATTACTATTATAGTATTAATACTTTTTTAATCCTATTGGAAATAAAAACCAAGCTTATAGCCAACTAATTCTAATGAGTAATTCGCCTTCTAATCCGTGGACACGATTTTTTAATCTTTTGAGATTAGAAAAAAAAGATGTGCTCCAGATCTCCTATTATGCCCTTTTTTCAGGGGTACTTTCATTATCACTTCCCCTTGGTGTTCAAGCCATAATCAATCTAATACAAGGGGCACAAATTTCAAGTTCGTGGATTATTCTTGTGGTACTTGTAACCATAGGAGTAGGTTTTACTGGCACAATACAAATCATGCAAATGAGAATTATTGAAACAATTCAGCAACGAATTTTTACCCGCTCCAGTTTTGAATTCAGTTACCGTTTCCCCAAATTAAAAATGAATGAACTTAACAATTTTTATCCTCCAGAATTAGCAAATCGTTTTTTTGATACCTTAAGTATTCAAAAAGGTCTCGCAAAAATTTTGATTGATGTACCTACCGCATTATTGCAAATTATTTTCACACTCATTCTCCTTTCATTTTACCACCCCTTTTTTATTTTATTTGGCTTAGGGTTACTTATACTGATGTATTTTGTATTCCAATACACGGTTCGAAAAGGGTTAGAAACCTCTTTAGAAGAATCTAAGCACAAGTATAAAGTAGCGCATTGGATCCAGGAAATCGCTCGTTCCATCGTAAGTTTCAAATTAGCAGGCAATACCCAAATGGCGCTTCAAAAAAATGATCAATTGGTCACTGGATATCTTGAGGCTCGTGAAGCTCATTATCGTATCATCAAATTTCAATATATAAAATTAATAGGGTTTAAGGTTTTAATTACAGCAGGTCTTTTAGTTATTGGAGGGGGATTAGTTTTAAATCAACAAATGAATATTGGTCAATTTGTAGCTGCTGAAATCATCATCCTTTTGGTGCTATCATCAGTTGAAAAACTGATCGTTAATTTAGAAACTCTATACGATATGCTTACTTCAATTGAAAAGCTTGGGAAAGTAGTAGATCTAGAAACTGAGAATCAAGAAGGTCGAATTATTGACGCATCAGAACCCTTTAAAATTGAATTAAAAGACGTAGAATTCTCCGTGACTGAACGAAATATTCAGGTGCTTTCTGAAATTAATCTAACCATTAATCCAAATGAAATTGTTTTAGTAAGAGGAGATTCTGGATCTGGTAAATCAAGTTTACTTCGGATTTTAGCTGGTATTGTAAATCCGACAAAAGGCAATGTTTTTGTAGGCGAACATAACCTTGAATCTGTTCAAATTAATAACTACCGTTCCCATCTGGGATTAGCCCTTTCAGAAGAGTCTCCTTTTGAGGGAACAATTAAAGAGAACTTAACCTTTGGGAATACAAGCATTTCAGATGGGGAAATTGTAAACGTATTAGAAATACTGGAATTACAATCTTTTATTAAAAAACAACCTTTTGGAATGGATACCTTCTTAAACCCTGAAGGGAAAAACATTCCCTTTATTGTCATTAAGAAATTACTTCTAGCTCGTGCTATACTTAACCAGCCAAAATGTCTTATTCTAGAAGACCCTTTAGATATTTTTACAGCTCCAGAAAGAAAGCGAATTATTGATTATTTATGTTCGCCTGAACATAAATGGTCAATAATAGTAGTCAGTAACAACGACTATTGGGACACTAAATGCGATCAATTAATTTATTTGAAGAATGGAAAAATATCTTCTAAAATGAACTAATATGCTTAATATCTCTAACAATCCCGTAAAGAAATTTGATTTTAAAAATTTTGAATCAGGCAAAGTAATTTTTGAAGTGTCCTATTTCCGTCAATTCAATTACTTTTTATTCGTGCTTTTGTTTGTATTCTTAACCATTCTTTTTTTGCCTTGGACTCAAAATGTGGTTGGTAAAGGGTACGTAACAACTTTAAATCCTGAAAAAAGACCACAAAGTATCCAGTCTAGCATTCCTGGAAAGATTGAATCTTGGTATGTAAAGGAAGGGGATTTAGTAGAAAAAGGAGATACTATTCTAAAAGTATCGGAAATAAAAAGCGACTATTTTGATCCTGAATTAGTAAATCGGACCAAAGAACAGCTGGAAGCAAAAAAAAAGTCAGTTGAAGCATATCAAATAAAAATTAGAGCACTTGATTCACAAAAAATCGCATTAAAACGGGAGCTTGAACTAAAAATAAATCAATTCAAAAATAAGCTACAGCAAGTAATCCTATATGTGCAAAATGATAGTATAAAAAGGGAAGCCGCAAAAACCGACAATGAAATTGCTAAAATCCGAATGGAACGAATCAATGCATTATATCGCGACGGCTTAAAAGCTAAAAAAGATGTAGAAGAAAAAAGGTTACTTATGCGTGAGGCAGAGGCCAAATTTGTAGCGGCAGGAAACTCTTATTCTAATTCGCGAAATGAAGTACTAATTTCTGAGACTGAAATTAATCGAATAAAAGCATCTTACCTAGAAAAAATTTCGAAGGTAGAATCGGACATAGCCACTGCACAATCCAATCAATTTGAAGCAAAAGCCGCTGTAGCTAAACTAAAAAACACCCTAATGAATTATACAAAAAGGGCAGCGCTTCAATATATCTTAGCCCCACAAAAAGGGTATATAAACAAGGCACTTAAAGGAGGTATAGGCGAGACTTTTAAGGAAGAAGATAAAATTGTATCCATTATGCCCTATGATTATCAAATTGCTGTTGAAACCTATATACGCCCTATCGATATTCAATTAATTCAAATCGGAGAAAAAGCAAGAATAGAGTTTGATGGCTGGCCAGCAATTGTATTTAACGGATGGCCAAATGCCTCCTTCGGAACTTATGGTGCAGAGGTTGTTGCAATTGAAAATTATATTAGCGAGAATAATTTATATCGAGTACTACTCAAACCTGATTCAAAAGATCATGTATGGCCAAATAAAGTGCGAATAGGCTCAGGGGCAAGAACAATTGCTTTATTAAATGAAGTCCCCGTATGGTATGAGATTTGGCGTCAATTAAACGGCTTCCCAGCAGATTATTATAAGGAGACATTAACTTCTAACGATTCGACGGTAGAAAAGAACTAATTATTTATGAGATCTTTACTTTATAAAATTTTGTTGTTGGGAATTATTCTGCTTCCAAAGCAAACTGTGCTCTCCCAAGAAATCATTTCACTAGAAGATTTTTTAGGGTATGTAAAAGGATATCATCCTTTTTTAAAACAAGCCAATCTTAAGTTAAGTGAGAGTCAAGCGAAGCTCCTCAAATCTCGCGGAGCATTTGATCCAAAATTTCAATTAAACCAAAAAGAGAAAACTTTTGAAGCATTGTCCTACTATACTATCAGTGAAACATCCATTGATATTCCTACCTATTATGGATTTTCCATTGAATTATCTTCTCAACAAGCAGAGGGAACTTTTCTGAATCCCGAAAACAGTATAAAAAATGATCGTCTTTATGGTATAGGTGCCTCAGTTGACTTGGGCAAGGGTTTACTTTCCAATCCAAGACAAACCGCTCTAAAACAAGCAAAAATCTTCACCAAACAAGCAAAAGAAGAAAATGCTTTGCAAATTAATTCTATTTTAAATGAAGCTAGCCATGCCTATTTAGACTGGTATAAAGCCTATAAAAGTTATGAAATTTACACTCAATTTGTGACGAATGCTAAATTCCGTTTTGAAGGTGTCAAAAAAAGAATGCTGACAGGGGATATGGCAATAATTGACACTATTGAAGCACGAATAGCTTATCAACAACGGATTTTGAGCAAGGAAAATGCGCGCTTAGAGTTGCGAAAAAAAGCCTTTGAAACTTCTAATTTTATTTGGATTAATGAACAAGCTGTGATACTAAATGAAGGGGTTTCGCCAAAAATTAATGATCAATTTTTTAATCAAAATTTTATGCCCGACACGCTCCAAATCATAGATCATCCAAAAATACGAGCTCTGGAATATAAACAGCAACAGCTTCAATTAGAAAAACGACTCCAACTAAATAATTTACTCCCTGAAGTTACTCTACAATATCAATGGCTTTCAGAAACTGATCCCCTTCAAAATCTAGCTTTTTCAATAGATCCAAACAACAATACAACAGGGTTAAAAGTCGCAATACCCCTCTTTCTTCGTAAAGAAAGAGCAAATCTGAAACTAGCCTCATTTAAGTTAGAAGGAATGGAACTTGAGCAGGCACAAACTAAAACTACACTTCAAAACAAAATCAATTCATTATTCATTCAAAGTAAGTGGTTAGAAAAACAAAAAGCCATTGCAAATGAAATTGTGAACGATTATCACGCTCTATTCGAAGGAGAAAAAAAGAAATTTTTAGCTGGTGAAAGCTCACTATTTCTTGTCAATGCTAGAGAATCTAATTTAATTGAAGCTATGCTAAGGGCTATAGCTATGGAAGTTGCTCTAAAAAAAGCACAAATTACCTATTATTACGAAATAAGTTTCCCCGACTATAGCGGTGATTGAATAGATTTTTGTTTTGGTGAACAATCAATAAACAACAAAGTGTTTTACAAATGAATATTTCTTCTTATTTAAGTATTCATTCCTTCATTTTATAGAAAACCGTTTCGCATTAATTATCCCTACCTTTGAAGAAAATAAATGCTTGGAAACACAAGAACACAAATCTGGCTTCATCAGTATTATCGGAAATCCAAACGTAGGTAAATCTACATTGATGAATGCCTTGGTCGGTAAAGATCTCTCGATCATTACTCACAAAGCACAAACTACAAGGCATCGTATCTTGGGGATTGTAAATGGTCCTGATTTTCAGATGGTTCTTTCTGACACTCCGGGTGTAATCAAACCCGCATATGAGATGCAGGCTTCTATGATGAATTTTGTGAAAGAAGCCCTCGTAGATGCAGATGTACTTCTTTATATGGTTACTGCAGAAGAAAAAGAGCTGAAGGAAGAACGCTTTTTTGAAAAAATTAAAAAAAGTAACGCCCCTCTTTTTATTTTAATTAATAAAATTGACCAGATTAGCCAAGAAACATTAGACGATACCGTAGCCTATTGGCAACAACTTTTTCCCAAAGCGGCAATCTATCCCATCTCTGCTTTGACCGGCTTTTATATTCCAGAACTTTTGGAAGTTTTGATTGCACAACTCCCTCCTTCCCCAGCCTATTTCCCGAAAGACCAACTAACGGATAAACCCGAACGTTTTTTTGTAAATGAATCTATCAGAGAGCAGATTCTGTCTCATTACTCTAAAGAAATTCCTTATGCTGTTGAGGTCGTTACAGAAGAGTTTCATGAAGACCCTAAAATCATAAAAATCCGTGCAGTAATTATGGTTGAACGCGAGACTCAAAAAGGAATTGTAATCGGACATAAAGGAAGTGCTTTGAAAAGAGTTGGTGTTGGTGCACGAAAATCATTGCAACAGTTTTTTGGCAAAAAAATCCATCTTGAACTTTACGTAAAGGTTTCTAAAAATTGGCGTTCTAGTACTCAACAATTAAAACGATTCGGCTACAATAATTAGCTAGCAGTTTTAAATTATTTTTATCTTTAGTACAAAGCTTTCAAATGATTCAAAAAATCTTTTCCCTTGGATTGATATTCTTGGCAATTGTATCTTGTGAAACGAAATCAACAAGTCGTCCAAATATCGTCTTTATTATGTCTGACGACCATGCCTATCAAGCTATTAGTGCTTATGGTCACGGTTTAAACAACACTCCAAATATTGATCGTATAGCACAAGAAGGAGCCCTCTTTCAAAAAGGTTTTGTAACCAATTCTATCTGTGCACCAAGTAGGGCAGTTATGCTCACAGGAAAACATAGTTTTGTAAATGGAAAAGTAGACAATATTCAAGATTTTAATTGGGATCAAGACAATTTCGCAAAACAACTTCAAAAAGGAGGCTACCAAACTGCGATGATTGGCAAAATTCACTTAAAAGGACTTCCTCAAGGATTTGATTATTCTGCAGTTCTTCCAGGTCAAGGGCATTATTACAATCCGGATTTTATTATCAATGGCATCAAAGAACGGATTGAGGGTTACGTTACCTCAGTAACTACAAATTTGGCTTTAGATTGGTTAAAAAATAAACGACAAAAAGAACAACCATTCTTATTGCTATACCACCAAAAGGCACCCCACCGAAACTGGAAACCTGAAGAAAAATACCTTACGCTTTTTGATGATAAAACCTTTGACCCTCCAGCTAATTTTTTTGATGATTACTCCAACCGGGGTACAGCAGCGAAAACACAAGAAATGTTGATTGCAGCCTCTGAAGAACAAATTGCTTCAGCCCATGGCAATGGAGGTCATGGTCGCTGGGGACACGATTTTAAAATGCGTACCGACCCATACGGAAACGCAACAGGTTTTGACAACGAATTGAAACGGTTTAATCCCGAACAAAGACAGGCTTGGTTAGATGCTTACACTCCCAAAAATGATGCGATGAAAGCACAAAATTTGAAAGGAAAAGAGCTCGCACTTTGGAAATTCAATCGCTATCTAAAAGATTATTTAAGAACCATTCAATCCGTAGATGATGGTGTAGGGGAAATATTGGATTACTTAGATCAAGAAGGACTTACCGAAAATACAATCGTAGTTTACACCTCAGATCAAGGGTTTTATCTAGGAGAACACGGCTGGTTTGACAAACGATTTATGTATGAGGAATCCCTTCGTACTCCTCTACTTATGCGTTATCCTAAAGAAATTCCTACTGGTTCCGTAGTGAATCAGATGGTGCAAAACCTTGACTTTGCACCTACTTTTTTAGATTATGCTGGCCTCCCAAAACCCAATGATTTACAAGGGGCTTCCTTTAGAAATTTAGTCAATCAAAAAGGGGGTGAATGGAGGGATGCAATCTATTATACGTACTACGAATATCCTTCAGTTCATATGGTCAAAAGACACTATGGTGTTCGTACGGAACGGTATAAACTGATTCATTTCTATTATGATATTGACGAATGGGAAATGTATGATTTAGAAGAAGATCCTTCTGAAATGAATAATATTTATAATGATCCAAATTATGCGGAAGTTCAAAAAGAATTACATCTAAGGTTAAAAGGCTTAAGAACAAAGTACGGAGATTCTGATGAACTGGATCAAATGCATTTAAAAAGATACTTGTCCTCAGGGAATAATTAATATTTAAAAAAGCACCATAGAAACACTAGATCTTCACCTCATCCGCCATAAAGAGGCAATGGAAAAAGTTCGAGATACCCTAGCTAACGCAAAAAATAGGGGTTCCTTTTCATTAACCATTATCACTGGAAATTCTAGTGTTTTACAACAACGTATTTTTGATGAAATTCTCCAAGAATCCATTTATACATATTATATTCCTAGTTGGAATCTCGGTCAAATAATTGTAGAATATATGGAGTTATAAAAAATGAAAACAATAACAATTCAAGACGATTACGGTAAAAACTATACAATCCAAGACCTTGAGGCATTTAAAAATCACATTGATAATTACCATTCGTATAATGGAAAAGGTGATGGGAGTTTACATGAAGAAAATGGATATTGGTTTCGAGTCACTGAAGATTTTTATAATTATATAATGTCTTTATAATAGAAATTATAAAAAAAGCTTTTTTTGATCATTTTTAGCCAATTTTGATCAATTTTGACTCATTTTTAGCATTTTTTGATCATTTTTTAGCAGTTTTGGATGTTTTTGGATAAAAACTAAGATCCATCACACTACAAACTTTCCCCAAACAACTCCCCCCTAAAACCACAACACAGGAATCTTAGCTTAAGGCAATGATATCAATTAATTAGAAGGGATTTGGATTGTGTCCATTGGTGTAAAAGAAAAACCCTCCACTTGGGAGGGTTATCATAATTAATTTTCAGATGCTGCTGCAATTTCATTATTAATGGGAGTTGGATCAAAAAAGTGATAGGCTGCAACAATCTTATCGCCCTTCCAACGAAAACTATAATGAACTAACATTTGAGCTTCTGTACCGGTATATTTTCCTGTTCCTGTCCATACAAACCAACAACTTGTCCAAACTTGACCATTATCATAACGTGTGGTAGTTAAATTATATGGCTGTACTTTATCATTTGAAATTTTATCAAAAAAATTATGATGAGCAGAAGCTC
>Ga0102960_1001003_pt1 | contig 10690 bp, 9 predicted proteins | sample SalPon2_B_H2O_MG_2_FD_84521 | JGI IMG/M metagenome (GOLD analysis project Ga0102960, IMG submission 84521) | Salt pond water microbial communities from South San Francisco under conditions of wetland restoration - Salt Pond MetaG SF2_B_H2O_MG | ecosystem: Environmental > Aquatic > Non-marine...
GAGCAGATTAAAAAGCAAATTGAATTGGCCGGGAAAAATGAACGCATCATTGTTTTTGGCACTGGGAAGAATCTAAAGTTCCTGGAGAAGCTCAACAAGGAGTACAACTTCACCCCGGAGCTCGTGGCCCTGGAGCACCCACGATACGTGATGCAATACAAGTATAAACACCGCGAACAGTACATCGCGAAGTATTTGGAAGCGCTATCGCGCTAAATCAAAAAGAATAGCGAAGGTTGATGGCGGCAATCTCAGGATCGAAACTACTTCCCGGCAAGCCATAATACGTCCAACCATTAATCTGGGTGCCAATACCCCAATGTTCCCCAAAATTTCTACCGAAACTCATGCCTACGAACGGATCAAACTGATATTTATCCCAATACTCGTAAGGTCGACTGGCCACAAGGGCAAATCGCAGATCTAAATACCATTTCTTATCAATGAGCGTAGAAGTGTAGATCAAACCCAAAGATTGTTCGCGCTCCCCGGTGCCGCTCCAGCTAGTCGTTTCAAACCAATTCTTCCAATACACCCCAATATGATTGGTTTTGACAAACTCATAATTAAGCGTTCCACTGTAATTCAAAGTATGGCCCCAAGGCAAAACTGCTGCGTCGAGAGAAAGCCTATCGAGAGCCCTATTCTGCGCTCGAGCACCTGAAAATACCGTACAGAACAGGAGTATTATTAGACTCTTTTTCATTGTCTTATTGGTTTTCTTTAAAGATAAAAAAAAGCCACCCCGAAAAGGGTGGCTTTCTATTTCTAGTGAAACGCTGTGGATTACATCATTCCCATACCGCCGCCCATGCCGCCTCCTGGCATTGCTGGCTCTTCCTTAGGAATCTCAGTGATCGTTGCCTCAGTGGTCAACAATAGACCTGCTACAGAGGCTGCGTTTTCCAAAGCGACACGCGTCACCTTCGTTGGGTCGATGACACCTGCGTCGTACATGTTTTCGTAGACATCAGTCTTGGCATTGAAGCCGAAATCTGCCTTGCCTTCTTTCACCTTGCTCACCACGACAGAGCCTTCTAGACCTGCGTTGTGAACGATGGTGCGCAATGGCTCCTCAATCGCTTTAGATACGATTTGGATACCGGTAGTTTCATCTTCGTTATCGCCTTTCATATCCTCAAGGACGCTGCTCACGCGTACAAGCGCTACACCACCTCCAGGTACGAAACCTTCTTCTACTGCCGCTTTGGTTGCTGCCAAGGCATCATCTACACGGTCTTTCTTTTCTTTCATTTCCACCTCAGATGCGGCACCTACGTAGAGTACTGCAACACCACCGGCGAGTTTCGCCAAGCGCTCTTGCAATTTCTCACGGTCGTAATCTGAAGTTGTGTTCTCGATCTGAGCTTTGATTTGGTTCACACGGCTCGCGATTGCATCGCTCGCACCTGCCCCATTTACGATGGTCGTGTTGTCCTTATCAATAGACACTTTCTCAGCAGTACCCAACATGTCGAGGGTAGCACCTTCCAACGTCATACCGCGCTCTTCGCTCACTACTTGGCCACCTGTCAAAATCGCGATGTCCTCAAGCATTGCCTTGCGACGGTCACCAAAACCTGGAGCCTTCACTGCAGCAATTTTCAGAGAGCCACGGATGCGGTTTACTACCAAGGTAGCCAAGGCCTCACCGTCTACATCTTCAGCGATGATCAGCAGCGGACGACCGCTTTGGGCAGCTGGTTCAAGAATTGGCAACAACTCCTTCATAGAGCTCACCTTCTTGTCGTAAATCAAGATATATGGGTTTTCCAATTCCGCCACCATCTTCTCAGTGTTGGTCGTGAAATACGGGCTCAAGTATCCGCGGTCGAACTGCATACCTTCCACTACATCTACGTAAGTTTCAGTACCCTTCGCTTCTTCAACAGTGATCACACCTTCGTTTTTCACCTTAGCCATAGCCTCAGCGATCAACTTACCGATGGTGTTGTCGTTGTTTGCAGAAATGGTAGCCACCTGCTCAATCTTGCTGTTATCGTCGCCTACTTCTTGGCTCAACTCTTTCAAGCCGCTCACCAAGGCAGTAACGGCCTTGTCGATTCCACGCTTTAGGTCCATTGGGTTCGCCCCAGCAGCCACGTTTTTTAAGCCGTGTGCATAGATCGCTTGTGCCAAAACAGTCGCTGTAGTAGTTCCGTCTCCAGCGATATCCGCAGTTTTCGATGCTACTTCTTTTACCATCTGAGCACCCAAGTTCTGCAACTTGTCTTCAAGCTCAATTTCTTTCGCTACGGTCACACCATCTTTAGTTACGTGAGGTGCACCAAAAGCTTTCTCGATGATCACGTTACGTCCCTTAGGACCCAAGGTCACCTTTACTGCATTTGCCAATGCATCCACCCCAGCTTTAAGACTGTTGCGTGCATCTACATCAAATGAAATTTCTTTTGCCATTTTACTATGCTTTTACTCTGTTAATGGATTAAACAATAGCCATGATATCTGCTTCGCGCATGATCAAGTACTCGCCGCCTTCGTATTTGAATTCGGTACCGCTGTACTTGCCATACAAAACAGTATCGCCAACGTTTACCGTCATGGGCTCATCCTTTTTACCAGGACCAACGGCCACAACAGTGCCTTTTTGAGGTTTCTCTTGCGCTGTATCAGGAATGATGATTCCAGACGCAGTCGTAGTTTCCGCAGCTGCAGGTTCCACGATCACTCGATCAGCTAACGGACGAATGTTTAAATCTGCCATGATTTGAGTTATTTAATTAAGGTTTGTCGGGGTTTATATAAGGAATTTTATGCCAAAGACGTATCCGGTGTCATCCTGTCATCGCGCGGCCCCGCCGCGCGAAATTTTGGCACAAAAAGAAAGAACCCGCACGGCTGCGCCGTGCGGGTTCTTATATCTATAGGTCAAATTGACTTATTCTTGTACGCTCTCTGGCATTCCTTCTACCGGTGCATCTGCTGGAGCTGCGTCCGCTGGAGCTGCAGGCATCGCAGGCTGGAATGGCATTGCGTCTTCCACTTGCTCCTGAAGGATGGTATCTTGCTCTTCTACCGCCTCAGTGCTCACCATGTTCATGCCGATCACCAATACAAACAATGCAATCACCAAAGACCAAGTAGCCTTATCTAAGAAGTCCGTTGTCTTCTTTACGCCACCTAGCATCTGAGGGCTATCGCCACCAAAAGCAGAACTCAAACCGCCTCCTTTAGGATTTTGGACCAAAATGACCAAAACCAACAATACAGAGACCACTACAATCAGGATGGTAAACAATGCTGTCATTATTTCTTGTGTTTCTTAATTTCTCTAATTCGGTCGGCAAAGAAACTACTTTTTTCCGGGTATTTCAAACTTAAAACCTCGTAAGCGTTGATTGCCTTATCCCAAAGTCCTTGCTTGAGGTAAATCTCTGCCAATGTTTCGGTTACGAACTTACCTTGTTCGTCCGCCATAAGGTGGAAAACATCAATTTTTCCGTCGCGCTTCGGCGCATCAAACTTTGGCAACTCGCTGATGATCGTGCGAACGTCTTTTGGACCACTTCGTTCCACTGCGACCGGCTTTCCAGTGCTGATATCCGCATTGAGCCAATCCATAAACGAAGCCTTCTCACTGAACGGCATTTCACGCACTTCAGGTACCTCAGCATCGGTTGCTACCTCAGGCTCCGATTTTTCTTCCCAGGCAACTTCAATGGTTGGCTCTGGTGTTTCCATTGGTTCGGCTACTTTATCCTTGGTCGGGATCGGTTTTTCAACCTTAGTAACTTCCGCCTTAATTGATTCCGACTTCGCTACAACTTCGATCGAAGCGTCCGCTGTCACCGTGGGTTCTAGCGTTTCTTGAACAGGTTCCGATTTCACCTCAACCGGTTCAGTTTTTTCTACTACTTGAACTTCAGGATCCACAGTGGCTGGCGAAGGCGCCGATGGTGCTTTGGCTTCTTGCGTTTCTTCCCCACGCAATGCACGCGAGCGCAGAATCGCTTTTCGAACCGCTTCAGGCAAATGACTCAGATCTTCTTCTGCAACCGGCTTTGGTGTACTTTTCAGCGTCGAAGCTGCTGATTTCACGAGCGCTGGCGGTGGGACCGGCGTCGGTGTCGGCGCTGGCTTTGAGACCTTCGCCGCTACTTTGGCGACAGGCTTTGCTACCTCTTTCGGTTTTGTTTTCGATTCCGCGGTGATTTCGGGAGTGGAAACAGGAGGCGTTTTGGTTGCAACCTTGGCTGTTTTCGGCTTTAGCTTCTCTTCAGGTACTTGGACCTGCTCAGTGGTGGCCGATTGAGGCACCTCCATCTCTTGAGCGACTTTCATTCCCGGAATTGGCTGGTCATGCCATGCCTTCAGTGCCGCCCTATTTGGGGTAGAAATAGCAGCGCGTTTGATTTGTCCCGGAAGCAGGTAACTCTCCTTCTTTTGCAGGGCCTTCATGTAAAGCGCGTGCAATGGAGCAGCATATGGAAAATCATTCACAGCTTGACGCAGCCCAATTAGATCCTCAGAAGTGATCTGTTCAGGGTGCTTGAATAATGTGCTGATTTTCTTTGCGTTCATCTACCAGTTGGCAATGGCCTTGTTTAGGACATCCTCCCTTAATTCTTTTATTATTTCTGCCGCCAATTCATTCTCAATATCGGAAAAATTAAGGTCCGCATCGTACGGCCGATTGCGAGAGAAACGCGATTTAAAATTATTTTCCGGCTCAAGGAAGTTTTCAAACTCAACCTCAATGGCAATGGTGAATTGCATTTGTGCAACCTCACTTTGACCTCGCGCAGCTTGAGCACGTAAACTGTATTCGATAATTTGCCCTTCAATTCTCATATCCGCGGGGCCCTGGACCAATTCGAGCGGTGTTTGTTGCACAAAGATGTCCTTGATTGCCTCGGTCACCCATTGTGATGCCTCCGGATTTACGATTTGAGCATTATTGTCGAAAAAATCGACCGCCATTGTCTTAGCATCACCCACATTACCACCTGTGAAACTGTACCCCCCTTTACAAGCGGTAAGCACCAAAGCTGATGTAAGTACTAAAACCTGAAGGGTCAATCGCATCACTCGAGGTTGTATTGTTTAATCTTTCGGTACAAGGTACGCTCTGATATGCCCAATTCCTTGGCTGCAACCTTGCGTTTTCCGCCGGACTTGTCCAATGCTTTTTTTATCAGTTCTACCTCTTTATCAACTAAGCTCAAGTTTTCAATTTCAATGGTGTTTTCATCGTCATTGAAATCCTCATATTGCTCTTTATCAATGAAGCTAATGTGTCCCGGTCTACCAAAATCTGGTCGCTCGTTGCTCTTTATGTCGTTTCCAATTTTAGGAAACTCCCGTTGAACGCCTTCGTACAGACTTTCACCGTTGGCAACGGCATTTTTGAGTGCATTGATCTCTGCCCGCATTTCAAAAAGCAGCTTGTACAAGGCTTCTCTCTCTTTGGCGAAATCCGCATTGCTCACACCGTCAGAAACGCGTGTATTGGCCAAAGCAGGCAGATTCGAAGCATCCACTTGAGGTAAGTAGGCTTTGAGCACGTCTTTTCCCACCAAGCGAGTTGTTTCAATAACGCTCATTTGCTCCGCTAAATTGCGCAATTGACGAATATTTCCTGGCCAGCGGTATTGCTCTAGTAATCGGACCGCCTCATCATCTAAACGCAGTGGAGGCAAATGATATTTTGTAGCAAAATCAGCGGCGAACTTGCGGAATAACAAATGAATGTCCGAAGGTCGTTCACGAAGGGGAGGAAGGTGAATTTCTACCGTATTCAAGCGGTAGTAAAGGTCCTCTCTAAACTTGTTATTCTTGATGGCATTGAGCATACCAACATTGGTTGCACCTACCACACGAACATCTATCTTGTTCGCCCGAGAAGCACCTACTCGGATGAACTCACCAGTTTCCAAAACGCGAAGCAATCGCACCTGAGATGGCATTGGCAGCTCACCAACTTCGTCGAGAAAAATGGTTCCACCGTCGGCCTCTTCGAAATACCCTTTTCGAGCACCTGTCGCACCCGTAAAGGCACCTTTTTCGTGACCAAAAAGTTCGGAATCGATGGTACCTTCAGGAATGGCCCCGCAATTCACTGCGATGTATGGACCATGCTTTCGGTGGCTCAATCCGTGGATGATTTTCGGGATGGCTTCCTTACCTACTCCACTTTCCCCGGTGACCAAAACGCTAATATCCGTCGGCGCAACTTGAACGGCTTTCTGCAGCGCTCGGTCCAATAGCGGACTGACCCCTATGATTCCGAAACGTTGTTTGATGCTTTTGATATCAGACATGTATTGGATGTTCTTATTTATTCAAATACCACAGTTCCAATTAAGGTTGCCGCAGTACAAGTATCTATTTTCACTTTAACGAAGTCGCCAGGCTTGAAATCATGGCGATCAAAAACCACCACGCTGTTGCTGTCCGTACGTCCAAAAAGCTGGTCCTCTCTTTTCTTTGATGTTCCTTCAACCAAAACCTCGTAAGTATTGCCAATCATCGCTTCATGTCGAAGCAGACTGTGTTTGTTTTGGAGCTGGATGATTTCATTCAAGCGACGCTTCTTGACATCGAGCGGTATATCGTCTTCCAATTTTCGCGCTGCGAAGGTGTTGGGACGTTCGCTGTAGAAGAACATATATCCGAAATCATATTGGACATAATCCATCAGACTAAGCGTATCCGCATGATCTTCTTCCGTTTCCGTTGGGAATCCCGCAATCATATCGTGAGAAATGGCGCAACCCGGAATAATGCGACGAATACGGTCAATAAGTGCAATATATTCTGCTCTATTGTGACCACGATTCATTGCCTCAAGAATTCGAGACGAACCGCTTTGAACTGGCAGGTGAATGTATTTACAGATGTTGTCGTATTTCGCAATCGCCTCCAATACATCGTCTTTCATGTCCTGAGGATTTGAAGTAGAGAATCGGATACGCATGTGCGGAACTGCTTCCGCGACCATCCCTAGCAAATCTGCGAAATGCACCGCACTTGCTTTGGCTAAATCCGAGGCCTTATCAAAATCCTTTTTCAATCCGCCCCCGTACCACAAATAGCTGTCGACATTCTGCCCCAGAAGGGTAATCTCTTTGTACCCGCGTTTGGACAAGTCCAATGCTTCGTCTACGATGGTTTGGGGATTTCTAGAACGCTCTCGTCCACGAGTAAAAGGAACGACACAGAACGTACACATGTTATCGCAACCACGAGTGATTGAGATAAATGCGCTAACACCATTGCCGCCCAAGCGTACCGGTTCAATATCATCGTAGGTTTCCTCCTTGCTGAGAATGACGTTCACCGCCTTACGGCCGCCATCGAGTTCTTCCAAAAGATTCGGTAGATCACGGTAGGCATCTGGACCAACAACTAAGTCAACCAATTTTTCTTCTTCGAGCAACTTCCCTTTAACGCGTTCAGCCATGCATCCCAAGACCCCGATTTTCATATCCGGGTTTGTCTTTTTGTGGCCGTTGAAATGCGCCAATCGGTTACGAACGGTTTGTTCTGCCTTGTCGCGAATGGAACATGTATTCAACAAGACCAAGTCTGCTTCGGAAGCATCTTGTGTTGTAGTATACCCTTCCTTGGCCAATACAGATGCGACAATTTCGCTATCTGAGAAATTCATTTGACACCCGTAGGACTCGATGTAGAGCTTCTTGGTACCTGTTGGGTTTTTAGTTTCCACGACGGTTCCGTCGTGCTCGTGGGGGTTCTTATCGCCCTCGGCGTAGAGACCTCTTCCGCTTGCGCGTTTTGTTTTTGCTTCCATAAAAATCAATCGCTCAAAACTTTACTTTCTTTCGCGATGGTCCAAAGATACATCGACATACTGACAATTTGTCCGATTTGTAAAAATCTATTACGTAGTAATAAGGAAAAAGTTCAAACCTTGTTCATATATAAGGAGTTGCTTCCCATTAAATTTTCGTTTTTACTTTGCGGCAAAATTCAACCCTTCCCGAAATTATGGCCAACAACCTAGTTATTGTAGAGTCACCCGCAAAAGCGAAAACCATCCAAAAGTATTTGGGCGGAGATTTCACAGTTATGTCTTCATACGGTCACATTCGCGACCTGTGCGACAAGGGTATGGCAATAGATATCGAAAATGAGTTCAGACCGGAGTATTGTGTTTCAAAAGACAAGAAAACTTTAGTGAAGGAACTCAAAGCGGCGGCTAAAAAGGCTGAGAAGGTTTGGCTCGCTTCGGATGAGGACCGCGAGGGAGAAGCCATTGCTTGGCACCTTAGCGAGGCTTTGGATTTGAAAGAAGAAAACACCGAACGCATTGTGTTCAACGAGATCACCAAATCGGCCATACTTCGCGCCGTTGAAAATCCACGGAAAATCAACAAGGAATTGGTGGATGCACAGCAAGCCCGTCGCGTTCTAGACCGATTAGTGGGTTATGAGCTTAGCCCTGTTTTGTGGAAAAGCATCAAGCGCGGATTAAGTGCTGGACGTGTTCAGAGTGTCGCAGTTCGATTAATCGTTGAAAAAGAGCGTGAAATAGAAGGGCATACTCCTGAAGCTGCGTACAAAATCAGTGGCATCTTCACCGACGGCAGTATCTCATTTAAGGCTGATATCAGTAATGGGTTCCCCACCATGGAGGCTGCCAAAGCCTTCTTAGAGGAATGTCAAGGAGCAAATTTCAATGTCGAAAGCGTTGAAATGCGCCCAGGTAAACGCAGCCCCGCCGCCCCATTCACGACCTCAACCCTACAACAAGAAGCAAGCCGAAAATTGGGCTATAGCGTGAGTCAGACAATGACCTTGGCACAGCGCCTCTACGAAGCAGGACACATTACCTACATGAGAACAGACAGCTTTAACTTGAGCAATGATGCCATCACAGGTATAGCGCAACACGTTGAAGCACATTTTGGACCAGAATACCATCAAGTCCGCAAATTCTCCACGAAAAGCAAAGGCGCACAGGAAGCACACGAAGCCATACGTCCAACAAACTTTAGCAAGACTCTCGCTGGTGCGGACGATCGCCAAAAAAGGCTTTACGATCTCATTTACAAGCGCACCATCGCCTCTCAAATGGCAGATGCGAAATTGGAAAATACAACGATAAAATTGGCCAATGCTAAGGCACCTCAGTCGGAGCGCTTTACCGCACGTGGTCAAGTAATCACATTCGAGGGATTCATTAAGGTCTATACCGAAGGGACGGACGATGAAAACACTGAAGCCGTTGACGGTCAATTGCCCGCTGTAAAAGAAGGGGATGTCCTTCGCTACAGTGAAATCACTGCTACCGAACGATTCTCAAAACACACTCCGCGTTACACAGAAGCATCTTTGGTTAAGAAACTAGAGGAACTGGGCATTGGACGACCTTCGACCTACGCTCCTACCATCTCGACGATACAAAAGCGCGAATATGTAATCAAAGACAGCCTCGAAGGCAACAAGCGCGATTACAACATTCTAACCTTAAATGCTTCGGGGCTCGGCCAGGAGATTGCAACTGAAACCTATGGTGCAGACAAGAATAAATTGTTCCCAACTGATATTGGCCGAGTTGTAACGGACTTCTTGACGGAGCACTACAAGCTCATCATGGATTATCAGTTCACCGCGAAAGCAGAGGCAAACTTTGACACGGTTGCTGAAGGAAAAGTGCGCTGGCAAGATGCCATCAAGGATTTTTACAGCCAATTCCATCCGCTTATCGAAAACGTACCAGAAACTGGCAAGGCAGCAAAACTACTCGGACATGAACCCGGTACAGGTGAACCTGTTTACGTGAAATTGGCGCGGTACGGATTTGTTTTCCAAATCGGAGATGGCGATGAAGAGACCAAGCCGCGTTTCAAAAAGCTGCCACCAAATGTTGGATTCTACGATGCCACCCTTGAAATGGCCTTGCGAGAAGAAGTTCTTCCACGCACCGTAGGAACCTATAAGGATATGGAAATCAAAGCAAATGTTGGTCGATATGGCCCTTATGTAATGTGGAATAAAAAATTCTATAGCCTCACTGAAGACACTCCGGAAGAAGTAAGCTTAGACAAGGCCATACATGTCATAGAAGCAAAAGAGGCGAGTGCTGCGAACAACATAATTGCAGAGTTTACCGAAGAGCCGGTCATCCAAATCTTGAAAGGAAGGTATGGCCCTTACATTAAATCCGGAGGTAATAATTTCAAAATTCCCAAAGGCACCGAAGCGGAAAGTTTGGACCGTGCCGGTTGTGAAGAACTTATCGCCGCAGGACCAACAAAACGCCGTGCTAAGCGTAAATAACATCCTAAATTGGACGGGTAAAACACTTGCCCGTGCAATTACTTAGCCCTATTCCGGAAAGCGTTCTCAACGCACTGCCGGTACTCGACACAAATCAACTAGGCCGAGTCGTCCATAAGCACACTGAAATGGACGGATTGCCAGATTTAGACGGTATCCAAGTCGCACTCATTGGCGTCCAGGAAGATCGTCGCGCCTACAGAAACGTAGGCTGCGATGGTGCTGCGGATGCAATTCGACCTTACCTCTATCAACTCTATACAGGAAACTGGGATTTTCAAATCGCGGATCTTGGCAATCTTTACAAAGGAGAGCAACATTATGATACCATTGCCGCATTAAAAGACATCACCGAAGAATTGCTGCAACGCAATATCATTGTCATTACCATAGGAGGCTCACAAGAACTCACCTACGGCGCTTA
>Ga0102960_1001007_pt1 | contig 10663 bp, 6 predicted proteins | sample SalPon2_B_H2O_MG_2_FD_84521 | JGI IMG/M metagenome (GOLD analysis project Ga0102960, IMG submission 84521) | Salt pond water microbial communities from South San Francisco under conditions of wetland restoration - Salt Pond MetaG SF2_B_H2O_MG | ecosystem: Environmental > Aquatic > Non-marine...
ATCTGTAATCTAGGCGTGGTAGCATTAGAACCCATAACATCACGCGGATCATTTAATCTGAAATCATCCGGACGTTCACACGACCAAAGAAATAGGAGAGCGAGTAAGAAGGAAATTGGCCTCATGAAGTGGTTTCGTTCCAATTAGAACGAACAACCTCCTGAAATCGTACGCTTCTATTTGCTCAACTCCGCAATAATGGCCTTCGCTTGTTCTCGGGCTTCCGGGTCTTCGGATGCCAGGGCCAATTCATAGGTAGCAATGGCCTTATCAACTTCACCCAAGGTTTCATACATATATGCCAAATTAAAGACAACGATCATGTCCGCAGGGTCCAAATCCACTGCATGTTGAAAATGAATGCATGCTTTCTCTAAATCTTCTTGATAGTAGGCTATTACCCCAAGATTCGAGATACTCGGAATGTCTTCAGGGTAATGCTTCAAGACCGCGTTTGAAATTCGAATATTAAAAGGAAAGAGCGCCGGATCCTGCTCGTTGAACAATGTCACCTGGTAATCTTGGAAGAAACCCGGGAAATCCGATTCATTAAACGGTTCGTTATCGCTCCACAACCATTGATGATCATTCGCAGCATCTTGGGCTAGCACAGCCTCAATACCTGCTGCAAAATCTTCCCAACGTTTTGCTTGACCTAAAAAGTGAATGTAGCCGAAGTGCATATCTAATCGATTCGGGTGAGCGGCAATACCCTGGCGAATCACTTGAACCGCCATATCCATATGTACAGAGTCCCAACTTACATAGCTTCCCATGTATCCAACAACCTCACCCGTGCTATCCGTGATAGCGAACGCTTCGCCTTGCGGTGGATCCGGCAGGATACCCATGACTTCGCGATAAGCCAAATTAACGTGGTAATTGAATTCAGCCACGAAGTATTCTGCATCTTCTGGCGTGGCCAATTTCCACGCGTCCAACACCACACGTTGCGTTGAATCTTTGCCGCTTTCGAATGCAGAAAGGAATTGGGCTTTATAGTCTTGCCCAAAACCTATAGGCCCAGAACAAATGAGAAGGAGAAGCAGAATGAATCTTTTCATGGCTTGTGGTTTAAATCCCCGAGAAGGTAAAAAATTTTGGACTCCAAAATTTAAGGAATAAAAAAACCCGCGCCAGAGGCGCGGGTTCCTGTATATAAATAATCCAGGTACTGAATTACATATCCCAGAATACTTTAGCAAAAGTATCGTCACCACCGTAGTTAGCAGCAGCCGCTTCAACGTTTACAGTATTCAAAGAATACTCGTCCAATGGGTAGCTGTAACGTGAAGGAGTAACTGTACCAGCCAAAGCTGCTGTTGCCATTGGCAAGTCGTACATACGTACTGCAGCATATGCTTCGAATGCGTTGCTGTACATAGCGATCCACTTCTGAACACCAATCTGTGTTGCAGCAGTAGTAGCGCTAAATGCAACTAGTGGGTGCATCATGTATGCATCAGCATCAGCAGATGAACCACCCCACTCTTCGATAGAAGCGCGGATACCGTTCTCGTAGTGCGTAGCAGCATCACTAGCACCAGCCCAACCTGCAACAGCAGCGTGAGCCATCAAGAACTCAACTTCTACGTAGCTGATCGAAGCATGAGACCAAGTTGGATCTTCCAACGCAGTTCCCGGCTGTGAGTAGTCGTAGTAGTTTACTTGGTAACCGTGTGGAGCACCGATAACAGTATCCATACCGCCCAAGTTCTTGAAGAAACCTGCACGACGTGGATCCATCAAGCCATTCAATACATCACCAAGAGTAGCTGAGGCAACGTAGTCCGTACGACCACTTTGAACCAAAGTTTCCCACATTGGGTGAGTGTGAGGAGGCGCTGATGAGTAGTACAAACGCATATCATCAGCAGATGAAGTGAATACACCACCAGCGATTGCTTTCTCTCCCCAAGTCTTTGCAGCAGCAGCATCGTAACCAATCATACGAACCGCCATGCGCAACATCAAAGAGTTAGCTGCTTTCTTCCAAGCAGCAGCATCACCACCGTAGATAATATCAGATGAACCGAAAGTGTTTGAACCGCTTAGATCAGCAATTGCTGCATCTAGACGAGCCAAAAGGTCCATGTAGATTGCACTACCAGCATCGTACTTAGGTACGTTTGTTTCGCTCATTGCCTCAGAGTAAGGCACATCACCAAACAAATCTACTAAGTATTGGTAAGCCATAACTTCCATTACTTCAATAGCACCGATAGATGCAGCTTTTTGAGCTGCACTTTCTGGGCCGTTCATAACAGCAGTACGTGCTTCTTCACAGTCACGAATCACAGTAACGTACATACGTACGAATGTGCTTCCGTTTACATCACGTTCGTTCAAATTAAAGTTTGACTCATCCGTGTAGGTAGTCTGCGTCCAGTGTTGAGACCAAAGACGCAAGTTGTTCAAGTTCACATTTTGTACAGCATCAAAATCGTAGTAACCCATTACTGCGTTGGCAAACAAGGCACCAGAAGGCACATTCTCAGGAGCTTTGCCGTTTACGTTTAGGTCGCTTAGATCGCTAGTACAAGAAGTGATTGCGAGTGCTGCAGCCGCAGCGAATAATAACTTTTTCATATCTCGTTTACTTCTTAGAATTTAACTCTTAAGTTCAAACCTACTTCACGCAATGTTGGGTATGCACCACTTTGGTATCCTTGTACATTACCTGCACTCAAACCAGCTTCTGGATCTGAGTAAGGCGTGTTCTTGTAAAGAATCGCCAAGTTGCGACCTACCAAGCTTACATCAACACCGGCAACAGGAAGATCTCCTAATTTGCTAGATGGAACTTGATATGTCACTGCAACCTCACGCAATTTCACGAATGATGCATCGTATACGTGCAACTCATTTGGTGCTAAAGCATAGCCAAGAGTGTTACCATATCCGTTCATGTACATCATCAATGAAGCATCAGGTGAACCTGAAACTACTGGATTTCCATCAGCATCTAAAGATGCGCCATCCCATAGTACTGGTGTTTCAATGTGTGGGTTAGACGTCTGAACATCTCCCCAAGTCATACCACCACCGTTTTCTACATAATCACGGATTGTGTGACCGTTTGCATTCGTTCCAGCTTGGAAGTCATAAACACCAGTAGCGTAACCGTACCAGCTATCCAAAGAGAAGAAGTTACCCCCCATTTGGGCGTCGATCAATGCAGAAACAGTGATGTTCTTGTAAGAGAAGCTGTTGTTCAAACCGCCTCTCCAATCTGCTTGAATATTTCCTACAGGACCCACAGCACCGCGTAAGTAACGGTGACCACCTCTCCAGCTAGAAGTCCATTCATAAACGATTGGTGCATTAGATGCAGCATCGCGCACGAAAGTAGTACCTTCTAATGTTCCGTAAGGCTGTCCTACACGAGCAGTAATGTTGATACCACCCTGTACAGAAGCAAGTAGCAATGTTTGTGAATCACCAAACAACTCAACAACATTGTTGCGGTTGCGTGACCAGTTCACGTTAACATCCCACTGGAAGTCGCTTGTTTTTACAGGAGTAAAGTAAGCGCTCAATTCAACCCCAGAGTTGTCAATCTGACCAGCGTTTACGTACTTGAAGTACGTACCTGTAGCTGAAGATACCTGAGCAGGAAGAATCTGGTTGTAAGTAGAAGAGTTATATACACTCAAGTCCAAACCAGCACGGTTCTTCAAGAACTTCAATTCAACCCCAGCCTCAGTACTTACCGTGTTTTCCGGAAGAAGGCCACCGTTGTTTTGAGTTGAAGGAGCAGACGCTAGAGTTACACCATTGAATGGAGTACCAATACCGTATGCGTCAACCAACGCTTGAGCAGGTGCATCTGAACCTACGGAAGCGTAGTTTAAGCGAACCTTACCGAAATCTAGACCGTCGATATCAACAAGTTCAGAGAAGATCAATGACAAAGTTGCAGATGGGTACAAGTAAGTGTTGTTCGCAACAGGAAGCGTTGAACTAACATCCTGACGTGCAGTCAAATCTACGTACAAGAAGTTCTTGTAACCGAAAGACGCTTGACCGAACATACCATCTACACCAATTTGGTATTCGCTCTCACCTGGAGCAGCAGGAGCAGCTACAGAGTTGCTCAAAGCGTAAACGCCAGGAACAACCAAACCACCGTTTGTTGCAGCACCAATAGAGTTGAATGAGGTACGACGAGAGTTATATCCCAACATACCCGCGAAAGAGATTTCACCGTCAGTACCAAAATATTTGTTCCAGTTCAAGAACAAGTCATTGTTACGCTCAGTGAAGTTGCGGTTATTACGTGAGTAACGGCTTACATCTACAGAACCTACAGCCATGCGCTCTTCACGCAATTCTGAGTAAGTATCCGCAGACATACGACCTGTTAGTTTCAACCAGTCGTTAATCTGGTACTCTGCCATGATGTTACCGATCATACGGTTACGCGTATCAGTAGCGTAGTTTTCAAGAGCAGAGAAGTAGAAGTTATCAAAGTAGTGAGGCTTGTATGGAGCAGCAGCACCGTAACCATAAGGGTTCCAAGTGATGTTTGCACCAGTAGCTTCATACATTTCACGCTGTGCAGTCATGTTTGTCAAAACATTGTACCACTGACGGAAACTTTGGTTAGGGTTACGAGAGTCGTAACCAGTACCGTAACGGCCTTTACCATCTTGCTTGATGTAGTTTGCTTTCGCGCTTACAGTTAATTTGTCTGAAGCGTTGAAACGACCACTGAAGCTTACGTTACTGCGGTTGATTTCTGAACCAGGAACGATACCTGATTGTGTGAAGTCAGTAGCTGACAAACGGAATGATGAGTTCTCGCCACCACCGTCAATAGCGATGTTGTTGTTGCGAGTAACACTCTGCTGCCAGAAAGACATAGCGTTGTGTCCATCACCTGCAGCTGTGTGAGCCATAGATTGACCATATTGTGGTGAAAGAGGGTGGATAGATTCCCAACCATAAACTTGTAGGTTTGGATCTACTTCAAGACCCCAAGAAGCATCTTCACCCATTGGCAAAGTCAGTTCTGCCGTACCATCACCATCTACATCGTAAGGAGTTGCGCGTCCGTCAATGAAAACGCTATCACCATTAGCAAGGTAGTGGTAGTTAGGACCGTAGAAAGGACCGTAACCTGGACCGTAAGATTGTTGGTGACGCACCCAAGTAGACGGGTTTACAGAACCAACAGTTACACCAGTATTTACTGTAACACCCAATGTTTTCTTACCACCTGAAGCTTTACCGCTTTTTGTAGTAATCATCACAACACCGTTTGCAGCACGTGATCCGTAGATCGCAGTTGCAGCAGCACCTTTCAATACAGAGATGTTCTCAATATCTTCTGGGTTGATGTCCATTGCAGCATTACCAAAGTCATACCCACCACGACCGCTGGCTACGTTTCCGCTATTACCAGTTGAGTTCGAGATTGGCACACCATCAACTACGAAAAGTGCTTGGTTGTTACCAGTCAATGACTTGTAACCACGGATTACTACGTTTGCTGAACCCCCAAGAGTACCTGAACTCTTGATTTCAACACCCGCAACCTTACCGCTCAAGCTGTTTACGAAGTTTGCATCTTTCACTTTAGTTACTTCCGCACCATCAACCTCTTGAGTTGCGTAACCTAGGGATTTTTTCTCGCGAGAAATACCCAAAGCAGTTACTACAACCTCATCAAGGTTTTGACTTGTAGAACTAAGTGATACCTGTAAGAAATCTGAAGTTGCAGCAACTTCTTTAGATTCCATACCCATAGAAGAGAATACCAACGTTGCTCCTTCACCTACTTTGATAGTAAACTTACCATCAAAGTCTGTTAAAGTAGCATTGTTTGAACCCTTCTCCGAAACCGCTACCCCTGGTAGCGGATCTCCTGAAGCAGCATCGCTAACTACCCCTGAAACTGATTGCGCAATGGCAAAGTTTACAGTAAGCATGAAAGCCAATACTGACCACAGTGACAATTTGTTCTTCATTGTACCTGTTTTTCTGTTAAACGTATGTTAAGCAACGCCTAATTTGAGACTATTCCATCTATTATGCAAATACAAGCCCCATTATTTACGGCATTTGCATAATTTATTGTGTTATTTAATGATTAACACATGTCCCGAATGAGACTGGGCGATTTTAGCGCATGAATTCAGAAATGGCGAAAACCCCTATAAATGAATGATTAAGAACGAGCAAGCCAGGGTATTATATAGGCAGTTTCTAAAAATTGCTAATTTCTTTGACTCGAAATTGAAATTGAAGCAATCAAAGCGGAAAAACCCCAAAAAGGAGCACTTGCCTTATCCATATCAAGGAAATTATTCAAAAAACCATGCAGATAATAGGTGATTAAGCCAAGAAACGCCACACGAATGAGCGACCTGAACACAGGATTATCAGTTCGCGCATAGGTATTTACGGAAGTAACGATAATGGAAATGATAATTCCCAAAAGGGTAAGCAGCCCAAAAACCCCAGACTCCGCCAGGGGACCCAAATATTCACTATGGGCATTCCCTCTATTTCCGGCATTCGTAGAAATGATGGTTTTTTCCGAGGGCTTTTGATAAGGCGCATATAGAAACATGTAAGTACCTGGCCCATGTCCGAGTATTGGACGGTCCTTGAACATTCGTATAGCCGAATTCCATCTATTGATCCGCTCAAGGTTCGATGCATCCGTGCTCACATTGGTCACCGACGCAACATGTTCATTCAAATCTTCAGAGCTATCGGTTGTGTTGCGTTCAAACTTGGAAGCAATCCAAGAGTAATTGAGCGCAGCCACAATTAGGACAATACCTGCAAGCGACCAAACAGTGGTTTTTGACCAACGGAAGAGGTATACCATATATACAGCCCCAGCTCCTACAAGTGAAAGCCAAGCTGCACGCGTGTAGCTTAGCACCGTTGCAATCGTTAAAACAGCCAGTAAGGCACCAGCAACGGCATTATAGCCCCAACTACTTTTCCGAAATGTAAGATAAAGTGCCGCCGGATAGAGCATGGCCAAGACCGCTCCATAGGAGGTATGTTCCTTGAACAAGGGGAACATTACCCAAGTCGAAGTCTTCTTCGAAAATCCATATTGGCTATGTACATATAAGGTATAGACTGCCGCTATTGTCAGCGTGATTAGAAAAAGCCACAAAAACATTGTTTTGTTACGATCACTTCTCAAAAAGAGGTGCGCCAAGACAAAATAGTAAGGCACAATAAACCATATGCGCGTGGCCGATTGCTTTAGGCTAACTAATGGAAGTTGAGACGTGATGCTTGTGAGAAGCATCCAAGCCAGGTATACATAAATGGCAATGGAAATCGGATGCCGCAAGATTCGTTTATCGTACTCGCCAAATAGAGCCATTTTAACCAAGGCTATAAACGTAACCAACACAAGCATGGGCTCCGTTGGAATGGATAAGCCCGAGCCCCCGGTTAGGTCTGTAAGTGTAATGGATACCGGTGTCGCAAAGACAATGAACCACATGGCCCAATCGAGTCGGTACAGGGTAAGCCAAACGACAAGAAGTGCTGGAGGCAATAAGAATACATACCACTGCTCAAACACAACCGCTAATGCAATTAACGGAAGCAAAGCAGAAGCAATTAGCGCTAATGATTTGTTACTTATTTCGACCCGACCTAGCACTTACTCCGCTGCCTTACGCAATTCTACCAACGTGCTTTGCACCATCAATACAAACGCCATAAGAATGAAAGTGGCAAATCCAATTGCTAAGATTAATACACTGCGTTTTGGATAGGTCTTGCGTTCAGCGGGACGTGCAGCATCCACTTTAAATGTGGCTGGAAGATTTTGGTTCACATCAACCTTTGCTTGGTCAAACTTGGTCTTCAACTTCACCTCTTCTTCTTTCAGTAGCTGAAGTTCATCGCGAATAGCCACATATTTTCCGCCATACTTCGCCAGAGTATCTAATCGGCGCTCCAATTCCTTGATACGACTTTGACTTGCTCCCCCTGCGAGCGCAATTGCGTATTGTTCGTTAAATACGGCACTTTGACTTTCGTAATCGTGGACTCCTTTATAACGTAATTGGGTGATTTTGTCCTCCATGGTCTGAATCTCAGATTTAAGACTATGGTATTCGTTCTTCACAATCTCCAGACCCATTTCTGCGCGACCACGAGAAACGCGTCGCTTCACCTGGTCAACCAACTTGGAAATATAATTGGCTATATCTGCTGCCATTTGAGGATCGGTATCAAGAACATTGATTTCGACGGACATGAATTGGGTACGGGCAAACTCAATCTTGCTCTCATACTCTTTGAAAAGCTTCGTTCGAGGATAACTCGATTCTGGATCGATGTCGTAATGATTCATCAAATCAAACTTTGAAATGACAGAATCCCGAATTTCACCTGAGTTCAGGATTTGGAGCAATTGTTCTGCTTGCTGCTCATCACCATATTCGAAAATATCTTCATCACCATAACCGTTAGATTGCGGTAGAAGGGCCTTTGATACCGAGTTGGTTGTCGAAGGAAAGAGAATCACCTGACTTTCAAAAAGCGGCTTAATGAATTGAGGTCCACTAAAAACCACAGCAATAACCATGGCTAAAAATGGTACGATAACGAGCTTTTTCCAGTTCGTGTAAAAAAACGCAATCAAGTTCGCACTGCTGTATTCCATAGCTTTATTTCCAGTGTGTTAAATTCAAGTTTGTGAGCATTTCCAATTGGTCCGTGTGTGCACTGTAGTATTTCTTTAACCAATGTTCCACCTCAGGATCCAAGTCGGGCGCCTTTTGTTGCATAACCTTCTTTAGACCGGCGACCAATTCCTTTGGCAATTTTTCACGTATGGGTGCCAATACACGCATGCCCATCGCATTGACCTTCGGGTATTTTGGTACCGATCCAATGTTCGCCTCTTTGGCTTCGCTCGGTGCAAAAGTAGGTAAGTCCAAGAACTCCGTAATGCGTTGCATGACCTTCTGTGGTGTCTTTTTCAAATCGTCGTTCAAGAGGATGAGTAGGTGCTTCGAAGAAAATCGGTCCATCCAAGTAGATATTTGCTGGTCGTACTTCCCTAACTCCAAAAAACATTCATCCCTTCCCCATTGCGCTCTTTCCAAAGCTGCCTCCCGCTTAAAGGCTTCCAAGGGACTTGCGTTTTCCATTCCATATTTGAGTGCCATGGTATAATGACTGAAAGCGCGGTCCACCGGATCTCGCAATACGACAATCACTTTAGCCTTACTGTTATAGTGGGCCAATTCTTTCGCAGCCGTTTTACTGTATAGATATGCTGTGGATGCATCCAAAACATGGGTGGCTTGAGGCTTTGATTTCAAGGCTTCATGAACAAGACGATGGTAGTTGCCTCGCTGCTGTACAAATCCAATGTGCCGCTGTGGCAAGTCCTTCTTATTAAAATAATTAGGCTCGTCCCATTGCAACAATCGATGGTATCGCTCTGAAAAGTCAGAAGGATGAATATCCGTACAAAAGTGCCCTGGCTCTTTGATGGCCATGGAGGCTATGTTTGGGTGTTGCCCCAACAAATGGGCAAGCGCAGTTGTACCTGCTTTGGCTGCGCCTATCAAAAACACGTTTGCTACCCCACTCATGCCTTACTTCTTTTCGCCAAAAATGGCACGGTGATTATTCCATGGTATTTGTAGACCAAGTACCCTGCCCATCCATTCCAGCCTAGCATTGTTAATGCCGTAGCTAATGCAGCTCCTTGGGGACCTAATAATGGTATTAGGATGGCATTGAGTACAATGTTCAGTGTTGCTACAACCAGCATGGTGTTTTGAGCGCTTTTTTCATACCCCGTCATGTTTAAAATATTCAAGACTGGGCCTGCAAATGCATTCGCGAGCTGACCTATGGCCAGCGCGATCAGCCATGGGTACGCTTCCCATGGGTTATGCACACCAAAAAGACCAATAAGAAATGGACCGAGTCCAATGATTGCTAAAAAAATCGGACCTGCTGTGACCAGGTTCATCGAGGCCACTTTATTGGCCAAAGCAGCCATGTTTGCCCCTCCATTGTGCATTCCGGAAATCATTGGTGCTACTACGGTATTCAAGGCTACTTGAGCAAAGGTGATGAGCGTAGCAATCTTAAAAACAATGCGATAGACACCGACCTCATCCTCTTCTAGAAAATAACTCAACATCAAGGTATCCGACCAACTCATCACTAAAAACAAAGCGGATGAAATCAGCATAGGCGTTGCCACCTTCAGGACGTTCCCATTGAGTGCGTCTCCTCGCCATCCTTTTCGCTCCGAGAGGAATAAAATATGGGCGGTAGACGCCAAAGCGAACAAACCGCTAATTCCGAGCAGTAATACGAGTGCAAATTGGGCACTCCCCTGCGCAGTAAATCCAGCGGATTCCATAGGTAAGAACCACAACAAAAGGGCCATGATCAGGTAAACTGTACCGTGTTGATTAAGACTAAATAATATGGGTTTGTGAATGCCGCGATATGCTTCCGCATTGAGTAGCATTAAGGTGAATGGAATCGCCGTTAACGCAGCTGTTCGCAACACTCCAACTGGAGTCTCGTTAAAGAAAACGCTCGTCAAAGCGCCGGCTAAGAAGAAAATCAATGCACTAAGTACCGCAGTAAGGGCAAGAACTCGAACTAAGATATGAAGGTAAAGACCTCGAGACGGCGGCAC
>Ga0102960_1001019_pt1 | contig 10621 bp, 12 predicted proteins | sample SalPon2_B_H2O_MG_2_FD_84521 | JGI IMG/M metagenome (GOLD analysis project Ga0102960, IMG submission 84521) | Salt pond water microbial communities from South San Francisco under conditions of wetland restoration - Salt Pond MetaG SF2_B_H2O_MG | ecosystem: Environmental > Aquatic > Non-marine...
TAAACACAACACTACAGTCATAGTAGAGAAATGTCTACAGAAGTAAAGCAAAGTGCATTGAAGACCTGTTTGGAGGAAAGTGATAACCCTCGCATGCAGAAGTACGTAAAGATATTGGATACTCCCAATATCACAGCAATGGAATGGATTCATAGAACGCAGGAGGAGTTAATGGACGGTATTGTGTACCTAGAAAAGTTGAAGAATGTATTCACGGTGAATATGTTGGAGTTGGACGCTGCCGCACGTATTGTAGCGGAGAGAAGAGCAGCACAGGAGGCTGAGGCAGGTGGAAGAACAGAACCCACCACTACGACGACTACTACGACGACTACTACTACTACTGATGATGAGGAAGATGTAGAAGAAATCAATATCAATATCACGGTCCCCATGCCGGAAGTAAAAGCTCCCGCTCCCGCCTCAGCACCCACACCTGCACCCAAGAAGCGAGCTACCAAAACAAAGGCGAAGGCAAAGGAGGAGTCTTCAGAGACAGTCGATGCCCCTGCAGAGAAGGAAAAGAAGACGGTGAAGAAGAGAAAGACAAAGGAAGAGAAGGCTTAATAAAAACATAGCCCTCCCAAAAAACAAAAATAGGTAAATATAAAAAGTATACTTACATATTATAAACAAACAAAATGGTGTGTAGAACAAGTTGTGGAGTATCTACCGCATTCATCATCGGAATGATTTATATGACCAATGCAACAGCAAAAAGTAAAATAACAAAGAATTATGAGGAACAATTACCAGAAGAGTTGAAAACGATTTACAAACAGGTAGTGAGAGAAAGAACTGAGATTTATTACATAGGATATGTATTAGGATTCATTTTAGCCATCTTATTGTTATTAGCAAATACATATTTATTGAAACGAAAGATGTCGACAACTACTATGATATGTCAGGCTATTCTCATCAGTTTCTTAGTAAATTATTTTTATTATACACTAACACCGAAGCAGCACATGATGTTAGAACACATAAAAACAGAAGACCAAACAAAAGCATGGTTGAAAATGTACAAAGGCATGCAATACAATTATCATGTAGGTATGTTACTGGGTTTAATCGCAGTAGGAATGATGGCATATGCATTTCGTTGTGTATAATCAACAAGGAAAAGGTTAGTTGAATTTTCGAGGTTGTTTTGGTTCATTACGACAGTCAATCAGTGTTTCATTTTGCAACGATTTTTCATGAACATCTGATAGATTTTGTATATGAATCTTATCTTTGAAAGGATTGCCACAAGCACCACAATGGTCTTCATTTGCCCAATCTATTCGAGTATTTTTTCGTTTAGAATCAATCTCGTTACTCCAACGTCCAAGTACAGGAGTAAAATTCGTCGCAGGAAAGATACGAGAAGTCCATTTGTTAACTAGATGAAACATCTTTACATATATAAGACGGAAAACTTTATATATGTAAAAAACTTATTTCAAACGTCTAATTTGTGGATACTTTACATCAATTAGTTCATCGAGTTTTGTACAGGGTAATAGTTTTTCTTTTTTGAGCATATCGGCGCTTTCTAGTAAAATATCTTTACATTGTTGAAGAATAAAAACAGAATAGGCGTAAGCACTATCAATTAATTTGGCAACTTCGGTATCAATCTTTTCTTTATATTTGTCACTAGAGTTAGGATAAATAACATGTTTACCCATGCCATAATAAATAATCATGCGTTCTGCTAATTTGAATGCTTCTTCAAAGTCATTAATAGCTCCGGTTGTAACAGAAACATCGTAACAAACTTCTTCGGCAATGCGACCAGCCAACAAAATAGCGAGGTGTTCAAAAAGGGCTTCTCGAGTATGAATATTTGATGAAGACGGTTCAAATATAGTATACCCAGGTGTGCGAGGAGACGACAAATTAATGACTACTTTTTTCATTTTAGAATGATGTTTGGATAGAATACCAACAATGGCATGTCCCATTTCATGGATAGCAATATGGTCAACAATATCAGAAGTAAATTGATGGTCAGTCGCCTGCCAACCCGCCATCATTTTATTCATAATGATATCAATATCATGTGAACTCATGATTTCTCTGTTTTCTCTAAGCGCATTCAACATAGCTTCGTTCAATAAGTTTTCAATTTGCGCACCAGATAACCCCTGTGTTTGTTCTACTAATTCTTCAACAGAAATTTCCGATTGTTCATAAGGTTTGCCATGTAAATGAATGTTCAAAATAGCCTCACGAGTTTTATCGTCAGGATTGCCAATATAGATTTGTTTATCAATACGACCAGGGCGAACAAGAGCCGGGTCTAATAAATCAACACGGTTTGTAGCACCAATCAAAAAAACTCCCGTATTATTTTTGAAGCCATCGAGAGCAACGAGGAGTTCATTCAACGTACTATCGCGTTCACTGGTGGAAGATTCACCATCCCCCGCTCGTTTTCTTCCGACAGCATCAATTTCATCGATAAAGACAACACACGGAGCATTTTTCTCTGCTAATTGAAAAAGTTCACGAATACGGGAAGCACCGACACCAACATATTTTTCTTGAAATTCGGAACCAGAAACAGGAATGAATCCAACCCCTGCTTCTCCAGCAAACCCCTTTGCCAATAATGTTTTGCCGTTTCCAGGAGGTCCTTCTAGTATGAGACCTCTAGGTATACGAACATTGAAACGAGAATATTTTGTATAATTAGAAAGAATGTCAACACATTGATGTAGTTCTTGTTTAATTTTATCATATCCGCCAATATCGGCAAAAGTAATAGGTGATTCTTCAATAACTTCATAATTATCGGATTTTTTGGCACTGTTTCTTCGCTCGCCACGTGAAGAAAAACCAGATGAACCAAAGCTACCGAAAATATTGCGACGAATATTATCAGCAACGTCATCTTCATGACTATCTGGTCCAATCAAATCATTGTTATCATCATTATCCATAGTATTGAAAATACGAATCCCATTGATACGTATATCAGAACCATTGCCAACAATGTTTTTAAAAAAGGGGTGATTTGTCAAATCTTCAATATCATTTTCAGAAAAATTGAATTCCCCGCCATTCAAAATTTGTAATTCTTGTATAGTGACATTTTTAGAATTCAGGCGTCTTAAATAATTTTCGTGATGAGACCTAGATAATGGATATGTTCGAGGTAAAATGAAACGAGTAATGTTGCGGGTTAGCATATTATTTGCATAACGAGAAGAATTAGTATGAGTTTGATTGTTATGTTGATAATTATTCTTCAAATAATAGGGAACAGATATGTGGTACTTTCTTTTAGAAAAGGAATCTGACCCATTTTGGTTACCAACATCATACAGACAACGAGCCGCGGAAGTTACCCGAACAAATGACAATTTCGATTTAACAATAAAGGGTGTTTGAAAAGAAAACCCATGATTTTCATAAAAAAGAAAAATTACAAAAAGAATAAATAAAATATTCGAGAACATGCAAATTTTTATACAATATATAATAGAGTATTTTCTGTATATTTTTTATCGAAAATGTAGAAAATTGACAAAAATCGAAACATCAATTCAACGAGCAATCAAAGTAACAAAGAGCAATAATGGAACCAAATCAGCAATTACCAGTAACCAAAGAGACGGAAACTAATTTCCGTGCTCATTTTATGATAGAAGAGAGAAAGAAACTCGACCTGTGTATGATGACTTATCCAAATGGAGATGTATATGTGGGCGAACAAAAAGACAAAAAGAGACATGGACTCGGAACCATGTATTATGTGGAAGGAGATGTACAGATTTCGAGATGGAAGGACAATATAGCACATGGCTCTGGAGTATACCAATCGCAATGCGGAATTTCCTTTGTAGGACTGTGGAAAAATGGACTACTGAATGGAAAAAAATGCGAAGTGCAATATCCGTGTGGGGCATTGTATGCAGGAGAGTTGTCAGATAACATGATGACAGGCAAAGGAACCATGTATTACGGAAATGGAGATGTGTATCACGGAGATTGGGCAATGGGAAACTGGCATGGCAAAGGATTAGTGAAATACACTGACGGAGAGATTTACATGGGCGAATTCATATACAATGAGAGACGAGGAAAGGGTAAGTGCAAATGGCCATCAGGCCTTATTTACGAAGGAGAGTGGGCGGAGGATACGTTAAATGGTGATGGTATTTTGAACGGGAGGGAGTACGACAACCGAATTCATACGGGACCATGGATAAATGGTGTACAACAACAGAAAGGACTTACAATTAATTTTCAGTAAAATAATAACTAAAAGCTTTATTTTTTATTGTGCAACATGCAAATTGTAAAACACGAGTGAAAGACACAATATGAATAAATAGTATATGAATTTTTTCGTGGTGGATTGTAGACCAAATATATCAATAATCAGTTCAGAGAAGCCAAACATGGCAACATAGAGAAGTACTAAATGTAGTTCAGAGGTCATTTATAAAACGTATATATTATTTTTATACAATAATATAAACTGATTTTTGTATATATACAAAGATGATGGAGCCGGATGTTCCAGAAAACAGTGACAAGTTAGTCCTATATGACTCGCTAACGGAATATCCATTATCTGGACGGTTGATTACTTATAGACATCGTCCGTATGGACAAAGACTGAGTACAAATTTCAATGATTTGATAACCTTAAATCTACATGAATTATTGCCAAATATTTTGTTAGGTGAGCATCACGGTAAGACCAATGAAGAAATAGAAAGATGGATAGAACTGACTGCAGATTATGGAAAAGCAGTATTAACAGAATTTGAAAATAAATGCAATAAACAATTGCAAACAATACGCAATATACGTAGAGAAGAAGAACAACGAAATAAATTTGACACAGAAAAACTTTCGCGCTTACCAAAAGACCTTCGACAATATATACAAAGTTATTTGACACCGGAGACCAGATTAACGTTATTAGAAGCGAAACACCCGGATATAAAAAAAGATATGAAAAAATGGAAAGTAGAACATTTGAAAAAGATGTACCGAGGGACAGTGCACAATAGTGTAAAAAATATTCGCGAAAATTACGCGAAACGTTGTTTGGAATATCATGATTTTCGCTTATCAATAACAACCAAAGGAGAATATATTGAAGAAATATTCAAAATAATTGATATGTATAAGAAAGCAGTTCCTCGAGAAGTAGACAATTATCGACGTTACAAAAAGGAAGCTACAAAATTATTTATGAACATTGTTTATGCAAATAAGCATATCAATAAATCAAAACCGGACCCGACTATTAAAAAGACCAAACGCCCGAATAAGAAAGTATCCAATACAATCACAATCACAAAGGAAGAAACATAATAATACCAAAAAAATGATTATTATGTTTTCTTATATCAACCAGTCTTTCACATTAAAATGTTTAGTAGGTAAATCACGCAAAGGCATAAGAGCAGCATCATTGTTACCATTTGTATAATGGAAAGAATCAACAATTTTCACATCATCTGTATGAACCATCGCTTCACAACCGTCGACAGTTTTATTGTATATATCCAATATTTGCGAAACAATGGGACTGCGTTGAACATCTCCTTTCTCCATTTGAGTCATTTCAATACGTAAAGCCCCCTCAACATAATCTTTTCGTTGTTTGTGGAAGTTCAATTTATCCATAAAATCCAGTAATCCGTTATCAGCAGACCGGTCACTTTGCTTCAAATCCCCAGTAATAACCATTTTAGAATAATCCCCAATGCGAGTGGTCAGCATGAGCATCTGATTGGGTGTAGAGTTTTGCATCTCATCCGCAATAATAAACGCACGTTTGAAGGTACGGCCACGCATATAGGCCAATGGAGAAATTTCCAAAATCCCGCAATGAATCATGTTTTCAATATCACGTTGTTGATAAAATTCGGAAAAAATGTCAAACACAGGACGGGTCCATGGGTCCATTTTTTTGACCAAATTGCCGGGTAAAAACCCTAGTTCTTCTTCTTCTACAGGAACAATCGGACGGGTTAAAATGATTTTGTCTACGCTACCCGATTTCAATTCATGAATAGCCTGCAAACAGGCAAACATAGTTTTACCACAACCTGCTGGACCGATACCCAAAACAATGGGTATATTCCAATCCTGTAAATTATCCACATATGATTTTTGATTGTTGCTGCGAGGTTCGTAACTAGGGCTCATTTTTTTATTGCGTTGTCGAGAGGGTACATCATCGGTGTACGAAGACACTGCAACCGGAGTTTTTTTTTTAGAACGCATGAGTACAGGGGTTCGTACAAACCCCCTAGTTTGAATATGTTTAAATGAATGTACAGGTAAAATGCGAGTGCAACATAACATCGTCAATACTAGACTACGAATATTCATAAATATAAAAGCAAATTATATTTATGTAGATTTCATGATAAATCATTGATAAAGTGATTACTAACAATACCATCTAAGTTATATTGCAACATATGTTTTAACGAAAATTCATTTTCACATGTATAGCTGAACACTTTGATATGTTTCTTTTGTAAATGTTCAATAAGGAAAGGTTCGAGAGCGGTCCAATGAAGACAAACAAACCCACAATGAGAAACGAGTGTATCGATTTGTTCAATAGAAAACATATTATTAGAAGTAAAACCGATTTGAATATGATAGTTATAAGATGCGACAATGTCAACGAAAAGTCGATTAAAACCGCTGATATAAATTCGATTCATAGAAGACACAGAGAACCATTTTTCGATTAACCGAATCAATGGATAAGCAACCGCATGAGAACCTTTGATATCTAAAAATAGCATGATATCTTTATAACAAAATTCTGCAAATACGTCTTCCAAAAGCACCACATCATGTTGTTTCAAATCGTCATAGGTCATATCAATAATGTATTTGTCACCAATGTTTATATCATGGTACACAACAATTTGACCAGAAAAACACAATTGTACATCTAATTCAATCATATTGAACCCTTCTTCGTAAGCTTTTCTGAAAGCAGTCATATTATTATCCCCATATTTATGTGATGACCCCCTATGCGCAATTTGCCACATTAATCAACAAATATATATATAGTTATAATATATATTTGTATAAATGACAGAAATCAGTTATTTAGAGTATGAGAATATACCAAAAGGAAAAATAGCATCAATTAATTACAAGGAAGAAAAAAAGGAGATTAAAGAAAAAACACGTCGTAGGAAAGGACCAAGATTAACACAAAAGAAGAAAACAAATAAAGTTTCGTCGCCAGCCAAAAAAGCCGAATCCGGAATGATAGTAGGAAATAAATATTTTATAGAAGACAAAACACGCAGAAAGAACGAATATAAAGTAGTTTATACAGGAACCTACGTAGGTATGAGAACTATAGGCAACGATGTATATTTGAATTTTAAAGAAACAAAAATATTAGTAAACCCATTTAAATCGGCTGGAACGGCTAGTGGTTTTAGTCCAATAGCGTATAAATTTATAGAGCGTATAGAATGAGAAGTTATATATTTGTATAATTCGCAATACATATCATTTTACGATTGCCAGACGGGCGGTTATCCGCGGTGCCCCCAAACCCAATATTTGCTTTTTGCATGATATCAGAAAGGTCTTTCTCAATAGTGTATCCATTTGATAATAAATAAGAGAGAACAGCAGGAATATCTTCCGTGGTCATGAAAGAATCGGTATTTTTCATAGAAGGCCGGCCATTGATATGTGATTTTGGATAACGTAATAATACATTTACACAATTGTATGGAGCAGAAACAGGCGAAGCAAACGTACCAATTTGTTGAAAAGGAGATAATTTAGGTAAAGACATAGAAGCGACTAAATCAGATAAAGGTCCAGGAGGGATAGAACTAACGGTAATGATGTTTTGATACGATTTGTGGTAAGAATTCAATATGGGTTCTAAATAAAAGACAATAGTATTAGAGCTAGAAAACGGACTTTCCATATATACATGGAATAGGTTTTTTCATAATGACAACTAGCAATTATGAAAAAATAAACGCTCTCTGTAGGGATTGAACCTACGACCTCCTGATTAACAGTCAGATGCTCTAACCAACTGAGCTAAGAAAGCGAATAATGCGTATATACGCAATATATAGTAGTAAAAATTCTTTATATAACTTTTGGTATAAAAGTTATACTCTAACTCTTTATATAAGCAATGACAGAACTGAATGCAATATTGGCGATGAACCAGAAAGGTGTTATCGGTCGAAACAATCAGTTGCCATGGTATATTCCGGAAGATTTGCATTATTTCAAAAAGACGACACGAAATCAAATAGTTATCATGGGGCGCAAAACATTTGATTCTTTACCAAATGGTCCGTTGCCGAATCGAATAAATGTAGTGTTGACCAAAAATCCAGCCAAATACAGACAATTAGAAAATATGTTCCAAGACCAACTCTATTTTGTAACATTCGAGGACCTAGACATTATATTACAAGAAATACAACAAAACAACGAAAAACAACAAAATGACAAAAAACAGATTTTTGTAATCGGAGGTTCTCAAATATATAAAAAATTTTACCCATTGTATACAAAAATATATTTAACAATAGTTGACGACGCCTATTCAGACACAACTGATGTTTATAATAGTTTCAACGAGGTATCAATGATAAATCAAAATTATGTAGAAATACATCGAGAACCGATGAAGAAAAGCCGAGTAAACGACCAAAAGTATGAACATGTCATATTCGAAAAAAGAGAAAGGTCATAAAAGAATATACACAGAACACAAAAATATATATATAATACAAATACGAATGAATATGTTTGCAGAACAGAAGGATACGAAAAAGCCAATACGATTATTGAATCAGGGAACATATGGATGTATATTCAAACCAGGATTGACATGTGAAGGTATGGTGGACGAATCTTCAAAAGAAATAACAAAAATCCAAAAAGAAAGAGAGACATCCGAGAACGAAGTATACATAGGAGAAAGAATACAGGAAATAAAGAATTATTCAAGATATTTCGCTCCGGTCGTAGAAAGATGTGACGTAGACATTGGTACTATAGAAGACAGTGAGTTGAAAAAATGTGAATTTATCGATGACGATAAAAAAGCGGAGAAATCAATGAGTTATGAAATTAATAAAATACCATATGTGGGTAAAAAAACCTTAGGGGAATATATTCAGACATTATTAGAACAAAATACCGAAGACAATAAGTTCTCGAATTACTTTATAAATAGTTACAAAATATTATTAGAAGCATTGCATAAGCTTTCGACAAACGGTATAGTTCACTATGATATAAAAGAAAACAACGTGATGTGTAGAGATACGAAGAAACGTCCCATTATAATCGATTTTGGTCTTTCTTTTATCGCCGAAGAAGTGTTATCATTAGAGAACAACGAATTATTTGATGTATTTTATGCCCATGCTCCCATATATGCACCATGGTGTATAGATATTGATATTTTATCTTACATTATTAATGTAGTGGGTAAGGATATGGAAACAGTAAAAGATATTTCGCAATTACCGGCAGCGATAGAGATGATAGACGAAGAAATTGAGAACTATTTTGAGAAAAATACGGGTATGAACGATGTATTTGACATGAAAGGAATGGAAACTATCAAAGAGAATTTGAGAACTTACTTCAAAAAGTTAATAACGAAGGTAGGATTTGGAAGTATAAAATGGGAGAAAGTAATGACAGAATTAATGACTTATCACAATACATGGGATGTATACAGTTTGACAATGTGTTATTTACAACTATTCGCAAAATTACGAATAGATGAAGTAATAGAAGACGTACCATTTATGAATCAATTCAAGCAAATGTTGATTGAAGTGGTTCAGGCGATTCCTAGTGAAAGAAAATCAGCAAAAGAAGTATTAAAACAGTTGAAAACATTGAGTGTCGTCCAAGTACAGGACCTTCAACAAATAAAAACAAAATTGGCAGAATTCAATGAAAACGAAGAAAACATCACCCAACGTAGAGAAAGATTTGCAGATTTCAAAGTGAATTCGCAACAGCAATATAACGAGAATATAAAAAAGTAAGGAATTAAAATAAGGATACCATTTTATCAATGTAGTCAGAAAAACAATCAAAACGTTTGTTCAATAAAATTTTACATATATGGTCGTATATGGTTTTCTTATAATTTGTGTTCAAATGACACAAATTGTGAATATGGGAAGCAGAATAACCAGAATAAATCATCATTTTATGGTTATCAACGGAACAAGGTATATCTATACAATCATCATTATTCATATTCCAAAATACAATAGTAGGTTCGAACAAGCAATTATGTTTTTGAAATATTTGAGAAATATAGGAGCTATCCACTATCGGATTTTTGAAATTACTAATCAACACAATTTTCATTTCAGAGGTGAAGGAGATGCGTTTTTTCATATTCATAGTAGCCTTCATAATCAGGTTGACTGCTTCATCAAAATTTGAAACTGTATTATGCATATTTTCAATCGCAGACATTATGATTCCAACCTGTTGAACAATATTTGTAGTAGAAGAAATATTAATCCAGGTAGGTAGTTTATCAACTGCAATAATGCGGTTACCTATTTCACTAATTTGGGATAATAAAATAGCTATACCAATGGATGTA
>Ga0102960_1001034_pt1 | contig 10550 bp, 19 predicted proteins | sample SalPon2_B_H2O_MG_2_FD_84521 | JGI IMG/M metagenome (GOLD analysis project Ga0102960, IMG submission 84521) | Salt pond water microbial communities from South San Francisco under conditions of wetland restoration - Salt Pond MetaG SF2_B_H2O_MG | ecosystem: Environmental > Aquatic > Non-marine...
CCTCCTAGGAAGAACCATTCTTCTTCTGTTAACAGTGTTTTGATAACGAAGATGTCCTTTAATTGGTCCTCTCTACTAAGTTGGTCGTAACCTACTCTCATAGAGTTGTGACTTGCTCTTTTCTCGGCGGTGTAATCTATATCTATTGAATAGAATTCGCCACCGTCCTCAGCTAGAAGTTCCCAAACATATTCGAGGCAACTTACCCAATAAGCGTGAACCCATTCAGCTAGCTCCTCTAGGTCTGAGGTGTGTTTTAAGCCCTCTCCTAGCCCTAATTGACTGAACTCGGTAGATAGTTTAGCCCACTTGATAGTCCTGTAGTCAGTGCCGTTTCCTTGGTTGTCGGTCAACGGTCTTTGTGCTTTCGCTTTCATACTAATTACTAGTGACAAGTTTTCCAATATATCCTAAATATAGAAAAAAATCTTTTTTTTTATTTGACATATATCCAATAATCTGTTATATTTAAATTATGAAAGAAATTGAAATTAAAAAATTAGAAAATAAAATAAGCACATTTGTGGAAAGCCTTTACGATTTTGGAGTGGAGCTTGATGCTCTGCCTAAAATTAAAACTTTTTTCAGTGAATGTATAGATGGATTAGAGGATGAAATTAAAGATGCAATGGCTTCTTCTAATTTAATAAGCAAAGACTGGGATGTAAGAGGATGAAAGGATACATTGTAGATATTGGAAGCTTTGAGATTGCAGAGGAAGAGAAGTCCTTTGTGGAGTCAATGGATGTCTATTCTCAAAGAGAATGGTTAATCCAACAAATTCGAAGTGGATTTTGTGATATTGACCAAATAATTCCAAATTAACTTGACAGAGTTTTAAGGATGTGTTATATTTATATTATGAAAGTTAAAAAATTTAAAGAAATTTTAGACCTCATAGAAGGGCATAATTGCGATGCAGATATGTGCTCCTTGATGTCTTATGAGTGGGCAGAACACTTCCAAGGGGCTAAAAGCCACCTAGAAGAGCTCCAAGCTTACTCTAAATAGACTTGGTTCCTTACTGCAGTGGGCTAACCATCCATTGTAACGGCAGGGATATCGTAGGGATATCTGACGGCTACTAGGAGCAAGAAGGATTGGAAGAGGGTCCACGAAGAAAAAAATGGACCGGCAATAAGCGTGGGATGAGATTGAAGCCCACCTCCACTCCTGCATCCAATGGAAATAAAAAGGAACTTCGTTCCCTCCCTGTCCTTGCCTCCCCTCCAAGTCCTAAGAGTCCTGTGGATATGGTGGAACAGGGGAGCCTCTGTCTTTAGGGAGTTTTATCTCTCTCATTGCTTATATTCCATAATAACATATCCTAGGGGAGTTGTCAAGGTAATTTAAAAGTTTTTTTTATCGTTCATAGGAGACAGGAAGAAATTACTTCCTTGGGCAGACCATAAAGGCTCCTTTATCTTTGTGCTACTCCTCGGGTTATTAAGTAGATTACAAGTTATGCGTTCGTTATCGCTCTACTCCCGAAACTTTCACACTCTGATTAAAGTGCCTTCCTGTCGGTCTGTTATAAAGTTAAGACCGAGAGCCCTTTTATACCTCATCCCTCATTGTGGTGCGTTCTTAACCTTATATATCCATAATAACATATCCAATTTTATTTGTCAAGTTATTTTGAAACTTTTTTTTATTTTTTTTGGAAGGCTAGGTGGTTAGGCTCTTGTGCTCCATTATTAATTTTATATTTGGAAGTTTCGTCCCATTCACAAGATTTAGTTATAACCTTCCACTCTAGCTTTCCATTGGTTAGACAAGGAGCCTGCTTGCAGACCTTATTGTCGGGTCCGATTCCTTGTCTTCCCAAACCATCTTTCTTTTGTTATTTATCAGGGAGGTGTGGTCAGAGCCTTTCGACACTGCCACACGAACCACCTTTGTGCATCCCACTTAGTGTCATTGGTGACCATCATTGCTTAGTGGCCGTTCTTCGCAAACCTATCAACTAAGATATATTAAATATAACACAAAGCTTTCCAGTTGTCAAGTATATTTACAATTTTTTTTATACATTTTTTATACATTTATACACAAAATATACATTTTTTATACATTCTCCAATTTAGCTCCAATGGCCTGTAGGAGGCTCTCCCTCAAGGCTTCCTTCATCCTCGAACCGTTAGGCCTAGACTTGACAAGTATGCCTTAAAATGTAAATATAAGCATACTATATATAGTGGTGTTTTCCGACCAAATAAAAAAAAACTTTGGAATTAACTTGACAAACTCCTAACTCCTGCTAGAATGGAAGTAGAACTCCAATTGCTCCACAGGACTCCACCTCATAAAAAAAAATCTTAAAATTGACTTGACAAAAGGAATGGGGTATGGCAATATGGATGTATAAGCAACAGAAAGGTCAGCAATGACATACATAAGCAAAGAACACGGCGACAAAAAAATTGTTGGAAGATACGAGGTGGAAATGCCTGCTCAAACTTTAGAGTGTAAAACTAGAGGAGAGGGATGTTACTTACCAGGATATTTTAAATATCAAGAGGACGAACAAGGACGCAGATATCGTACCAAGTTCCATAGAGTAACAGCTCACACCGTATCAATGCCGATTTTTGAGGGAGAATCTAGACCTATACTTTAGGTTTAGATTTCCACAGGACGGGAAAGGAGACCAAGTGGATGTAAAGATTTATTCCACGGAGGATGGCTTGTTCATCCAAACCGAGGAAATCTAACAGGACTTGACCATAGGAAATTCGGGGAAAACCCCGAGTTCCTATATTCCCTCCAAGAAAAAAAATCCTAAAAAGTCCTTGACAAATTCCTTGTCTCCTGTTATAATGGAATTAGAAAAAATAAATAAAAAAAAATAATCTCCCCTGCTCGAGTTCATCCGGAGTGTTGGAAGAGGACCTTAATGAAGGTTCCGGAGTTTTTGGAGCTTTCTAAATGCGCCTCCAATAGATTTTTTGGCATTTTGTGGATTAGAACATCCGTTCTATTTGTGAAATTTTTCACAATCTATATATGGTAATTTTTACCAAAAAATTAAAGGGTTATTTCTAACCCTCTAATTCTATTAATTCAGCAACAAACATTTCACACTCTAAATATTCACATATAAAGAAATCAGAAATTTCTGTTACTGCCTTTCTGTCGCAACTATCGCAAAAATTCATTTTACCCCCTTTCATCTTTCTATTTTTATTTTCTTTCATATAATGTACTAGTGACAAGTTTTTCAGAATTAAAGATTTCAGAAGCTAAAAAAATAAAAAGTAAATATATTTAGCTTGTGAAAAATTTCACAATGTAAAAAGTCTTAAGCACTTTTAGGGGTAAAATTAGCAAAGTTTTTTTTTCAAATATGAAGTAAAACTTTGATATTTCTGAAAAACCCATATATCAATTGACTTTTTCAGCATAAAAAAATTTCTGTTTTTTTAACATTTAACTTGTTTAGCGTCATCTTTTTAGTACACTTAATATTATGAAAACAACAAAAATAGAGAAAGGCTCAGAAATGAACACAATAATAAAAGACGGCGTAGAATACTCAGTAGAAGAAATCGGCTCAATGACTGTACCATGTACAGCTAAGGGTTTCTGTACACTACCTGGTTATTCTAAAAAAAGACTAATTAAAAGAGAAGACGGTAGCTTCGATGAAAAAGTTAAAAAGTTTCATAAGCTAACCCCTTATACACTATATACAAAGATAGAGAAAGGTTAAATATAAAGGTTAATAAAACCCCTAGAAATAGGGGTTTTTTTAGAAAGGTAAAAACATTATGACAAAATATAAAAACTTAGAAATAGAAACAACACTTAATATAGAAAATAGAATATTTGAAAATCTTAATCATGGCGATGACTTTTTTACAGAAGTCTATAACTTACTGAATTCAATCGGTGTTACCATTGAAGACTTAGACATAGCGGGGTTAGATTTCATTTTAAACGTCGAATTCGGCGTTAACATTACAGTTAATGAAGAAGAAGAAAACTACGATAATTTTTCGCCACGCTTAGCTAATTTTATATTAAGCGCGTTAGATTTAGGGTATAGAACATATTTAGAAAATAAGAAAGGTTAAAAATTAATATATTAAAATAACCCCCTTAGATTGGTAAATTTTACTAAATAGGGGGTAATTTTAAATCGCTAACCAAATGAAGCAAATGCCCCCGCGGAGCACTGCGTGTGGGAATAACCAAATCAAAGGGTAGGGGCCCAATCTATCTAAGGAAAGTAAATTAATCTAAATACCGATATGCAAATTTTATTTTTTAAAAAAAACCGGCCCTTGGGTTATTTTTTTAGCTGTCTTTTTTATTCATCGTATAAGTATTGTGGTTCTTCTTTACTACGCTCAAGAGCTACTGCGTTAGCACAATCGTAGCATATTTTGTGTAATTCATCTAAAACGCCAAGCCATAACCCGTCTGTGCCAGAGTGGACAATACCACTATCGTTTTTACTGCATCTTTTACATACCGTATCTTTATCGTACATTATTCTTCTCCTTCAATATAAGATGGTAAGTGATACTCAATAGTTAGTAATATAATCTCTAATGACTTATGTAGTTGTGTGTGTAGTTGCTGAGTCATTTTTACGTTATCTATGATAAGCAATGTATCTAAGATACTGTCACTCATTTCAAACAATTCGCTATTTAATGGCTTGCCTGTGTGCTCTTCTACTACAGAAGCAACCCCTTTATACGCTTCAAACATTGTTTGCATCTCACTTACTAGTTCTTCGTTTGTCTTCATATTTATATTATGCCACAGGATAGATGAAATGTCAAATTTTAAAATAGTCGCAAAACTACTTGCTAGAATATATATGTAATGACAAAAGAAAATGGTAGGCCTTCAAAGCTAACAGCTGAGGTGATAGAGAACATTCAAAATTGGTTACGAATGGGTTTTTTCGTTGAAGATGCTGCTCGTATGGCTGGTATACACAAATCAACCCTTTACCGTTGGTTAGAAAAAGGTAGAGAAGATAGAGATAACGAAATAGAGTCTTTATATGCTGACTTTTGCGACGCTATGGAGAAATCTAGAGCAGAAGCTGAGGGTATGTATCTCAATTCAATCAAGACTGCTGCAAGCCGTGGGCAATGGCAAGCTGCTGCTTGGTGGCTAGAAAGAAGCTTTGATAAGTGGTCAAAACCAAACAAAGTTCAGTTATCGGGTTCAGATGAAGAACCTGTCAAAATCAAGATTAAATACTCTGGCGACAAATAATCGTAAAAATCTGGGTTCGCGCGCCGTTGGCCTAATGCGAGTTGCAATGTCAGATGTCATATCCCTTTTTTCAAAATCTAGAGTTTTAGTTTAGATTTATTTTAGGCAGGGGGTGTTCTGCACCTTTTGAAGCTGTGCCCTACTCTCTGTTGGTATGTATTTAATTGTAAAAAAAAGAAGTAGGAATTCGTTATCGCTAGTAAACGATTAATCCCCACTTCTTCTTATATATTAATAGTACCACATAAGTAGTTTTTTAGCAAGTCAAAAGTAAAAAATTTTTTTTGGCCCTTTGGGTGATATGAGTGACCTATTACTTATTTCCAGCCGAGTTTCGCTGGCCTTTTCGGACACCCCAAAACAATTAAGCTTTAGGGTACATACCGACAGAAAGGAGGCTAATAATGAAATTAGCTTCTACTCCATTATACCACAAGATATAGTATGTGAGGGTATATACCACTATATTTAGTATGTTTTTTTGACACCACTATATATTGTGTAGTTCAGTTTTGACACTACCGTAGTATGATTCTGACACTACTGTAGTATGAATTTGAGACTACCGTAGTACCGCTGATGACACTATAACTATACTAATATAACTAGACATATTAACTATAAGAATATAACTATTTGACTTATGTGATTTCTAAATTATGGTTTATAATTATTAGATGAGACCAATACTTTTAATTGAACTACTAGAATCTATAGATGAACTAACAGAAATAATTGATGAGCTAAAAGAATTTGAAGAAGAGCTGATGAAGATTCCCGAGCCCGATGCAAGAACTACCAAGTTTATTTTATCTGACACACTAAGCAAGGTAGAAAAATATGTGCTACAATATGAAGACCAACTCATTGAACTACAAGACCAATATGTGATGGTGCTAAGAGAGGAAGAATGAACGAACAAGCTGCTGACAGGAAAATCAAAAATCTTTTGATGTTTGCCGCTGTCATTATTAACAGTTGGGTACCTGTAAAAAAGCGAACTCAGTATTTAAACTTTCTCTATGGATATATTATAGACAAGGAGAATAATGAAAAATAACTTACTACCGGTACAGTTTAACGAAATAGAGAACATAGGTGCCTCTATGGAACAGATTAGGAACTTTGAACGTGAGCTTCAGTCTTACAACAATGTTATCTTTGGTAGAGAAGAAACACCCGTATCTAACGGTGTATCTACAATGTATGAGCTAGCAGTAGCTTACTACGCAAGAGCTAAAGAGATTGAGATGTACTGTAAAAAGTTTGAAAGCGGTATTGACATTGGTAAGACCAAACATCCTATCTATAAATTTAGAACCGGGCAATTAAATGTGTTCATTGAAATGGTTAAAGAGTTAGCCAAACTTGGAAGTAGAAGAATAACAGTAGCACAAATGATGCTACAAGAGGACGAAAAAGACATTCTTTAAGTTGTAAGGGTGGGTTCCTCCTTTCTGATACACTGAGATGCTTCTCAGTAGCTAAACTGGGCAGTTGAACTGCAAGTCTGTTATAGTTCGCAGGCAAGGGGATAGTGTACTACCATATAACTTCGGTAGTCCCCGTTTCACCGGCCTTAGTGGGAAAGAAGCTGAACCTAGATAGGTGAAAAATCTATCTGTGTCGAAAGACTGAGGTAAGTGTATTTAATTTGGGCCCACCCCCTCTTTATCTTTTTCCTCCATCGTATTCTTCAGCGTGGCCTTCTTTGACCATAAGTTTATTTATATTTACACCTTCGACGAATAATTCACCTAGTACTCTACCGTACTTACCTGTTCCGTAGGATTGCATTTCCACATCTCTGAACTCTACTTTATCAATAAGCCACTGTTTCGCAGCAAGCCCTCGTTTTTTCTCTTCCAAATCTCTTGTTCGTGATTCTGGAGCATTAATACCCAAGAGTCGTACACGACATTTATGCCACACATTAAAACCCAAATCAATTCTAACATCTACCGTATCTCCATCTACAATCCTTAAAACTTCTACTTTATAGTAAAACATATATTCATTATAGCTTTATAATATTAGGGTAATCATCTATGGTCTCGTGTCATAGTAAGAATAGGGCCCCTATTGTGAAGGGGCCTTACTCATTTACCTTTTTTTAGGTTTTTTACCATTTGACTTTGGCTTTTTCTTACCTCTATGATACGGCACAATCACCTCCTTCACAACAAGCCACTACTTTTTGGCTAAATGCTGGACACTTTGCGTTATAGCAGTAAAGTCCTGCGTGTCTTTCAAATAATGTTGCTTGGCATATTGGACAAGGTGGGTTCATTCTTGCATTAACTTTGCCATATAATATAGGCAACATAATAAAGACAAACCACAGATAATATTGACAGCCATATCATTCTTCTTCATCTTCTGGGTTGTTTAAAAACAAAACTTTTACCGATAATTTACAATTACTTGGTGATTGGTCACACATCCATTGATTTGACTGTATGTGTTTGAGTGGCTGTTTACACTCATCACATCTATTAATTTTTTTTCTGCTCATTATAAATTTCCTGTGCTATCTCTTTAAAATACTTAAAAAATTTGTTGCTCATTACACCTACCCATATAAGAAGACCAATAGATATAAGTGAGACTGTTAATACTAATATGATTTCTGTCATAATACCTCCTTTCGAGGCGACTGATTACATTTGAGTTAATAGTGCGGATATTGTGCCTACAATGACAACCCATCCTGCGAGTTCCTGTCTTGAAATCTTTGCATTGACTTTTTCGTGAAGCGAGTCAATTCGCTCATTTATTTTTTCCTGTCCTTCTAAAACCATCATCAACATTTCTTTTTGTGTTAAACCATTACTATTATTTGAATTAGACATTAGTTTTTATCCTCACAATGCTCACTACCATACTTGCAATTGCATATCTGTATGAATGAACCATCTTTTTTTTCATTTATATAACACATACTTTATTATACCTTAATCTCTAAGTCTTATTGTCAAAAGCCATATTACCGTAGATATAACTATTGCTATACCTACTATGTCTTGGGCGGTTCCGGTCAACGTGAACCAAGCAATGTAAAACCCAAGAAGGGTGAAAATCTGTGCAATAGACTCTTTTACGACATCTACTAACCACTTAACAATTGCCATTGGCTTAATCTTTTTTATTTGTTTCCAACCCCAAGGAAGTGGTGCTTTTACTACTTTCCATAGAGTGTTAACTGTTTTAAGAACTAATCCTATGATTAATTCAACGCTTTTAGCTGTATAGTTAAGTGCTTCTTTTAAAACTTTGTATATATTCTTAACCAACCATAGAACTATATGATATGGCATACCTAATAACTTATAACCCCAACCCACCATTTTCTTTAATAATTTCAAAATGGTCTCCTACTTATAAGTGCTCCAGCTTGAGCTACTATTTGTGATGCAATAATCACTGGGACTACTACCTCTTTAGATTTCTGTCTTTGGTCTTGGGTCATATCTTGACCAATAGTCGCAAAGTCAATACTTTCTAAATCTACATCTATTATAGCACCTATAGGGTCGCTGATAAACGCCTCTATTTGAACCTCTGTAACTACATCAGCAAGTGTAAAGTTTTCTACATCAGAGCTAGCAATGGACCTTTCAACGAACTCATCTAGTGCTTGTGCTGTATTCTCATCTGTAGCTGCTTGCTCTGCGATGATTGTAAGGTCTTCTGATGCTTCTTCTTCTGTAAAACCTAATACTTGACCAACTTCTGTCTTTTGTTCCTCAGATAAAGTAGCAACTGTTTCAACTTTAGTTACTTCTTTAACAACAGCTTGAACTACTTTTTGTGTAGTTTTATCAGCTGAACCTAAGTTTTGTATCTTGGTTTCTGCAACTGCTTGGACAACTTTAACCTTTTCTTCTGTAGGTAATTCTGCAACGGCTGCTTCGACTTTTTCTGTAAGCTCTTGTTCAGCTTTTTCTTCTGCTTCAAAGACTTCCTCCTCTGTCAAACCTTCGGTATCGATAGGCTCTTCTTCTACTATATCGATAGTAATAACTTCTGCAATGGCTTCTTCAGTTTCCTCAACAAGAATTTCTACTTCTTCTTCTGTGAGTTGTATCTCTGTATCTCCTTCCTCACTAGGTAGTGGCTCAATCTCCACTTCATCAAGTTCGGTTTCTTCATCAGCAAAATCTTCTTTAATTGGTAGCGTTGTTGTAGTAGTAGTTGTGGTACTAGGAGCAACAATAACAATTTCTTCCAACTCAAAAATTTCTTCTTCATATTCAATAACCTCTAATGTTTCTTGTAACTCTTGTATCGTATCAACTAATACTTTTAAATCTTCTTTTTCATCGTCTGATAAATTATCAGTATCTACATCTTTAAGTATAGATGCTTCTAGTTCAGCTTGTATCTTAGCTTCTGCTTCAGCTTCAAGACGAGCTAACTCTTTTTGTTCAGCTTTGATTCTAGCTTCTTCCTCTAAACGAAGACGCTCTTCTTCAGCTAAACGCTCTTCTTCAGCAATACGCTCAGCCTCAATACGAGCTTCTTCTTCAGCTTTTTCTTTAGCTATTCTATCTGCCTCAGCTTTACGAGCTTCCTCAGCTTTACGCTCCTCCTCAGCTTTTTCAGCTGCTATACGATTTTCCTCAGCGATACGAGCTTGCTCTGCTTCATAAGCTGCTTGAGCAGCAGCATCAGCATCATCTTTTGCTTTCTGATTAAAGACAGTTAGTGTCGGTTCGGTAGAAAAACCACTATAAGCATTATCATCAGAGCTATAACCTCTGACTGAAAAGGTGTAATCTCCATTAGGAATGCTTGCATAAGGTATAGTATATTCAGTTTCTGTAATATTATTAACAACTGTTTCATTGTTAGAATCTGTTCTGAAGTAAAGTTCATAAGTTTCAGCAGTTAAGTTACCACTATTAGCCACATCCCAATCTACTTTTACACCTTGGTCATAAGTTTGTGCAACAGTTACATTCATTGGAGGTCCTAGCGTTGGAGGAAGAGTAGTAGTGGTAGTAGCAGTATTTTGATTAACTGTAAAATTAGTATTTGGACCTGCTTGTCCTCCGTGACAATAACTACCACTCTGTGTGCAAGAATAAACAACAAAATCATAAGTTCCTGCTGATATGTCTTCTATTGTGTAAGAAGTAGCACTAGAGTCTGCAATATCAATACTTGTGTATGTTTCTTCGCTAGATAGTTTATATTCAATTTTATAAGACTCTACTGCTGACCAACCTGTATTGGGTTGTGTCCAACTAAAATCTAAACCTTGATACTCAGTATTAGAAATAGATAAATTAGTAACACCACTAGCTACA
>Ga0102960_1001044_pt1 | contig 10499 bp, 11 predicted proteins | sample SalPon2_B_H2O_MG_2_FD_84521 | JGI IMG/M metagenome (GOLD analysis project Ga0102960, IMG submission 84521) | Salt pond water microbial communities from South San Francisco under conditions of wetland restoration - Salt Pond MetaG SF2_B_H2O_MG | ecosystem: Environmental > Aquatic > Non-marine...
AATACTAGATTATGGAATACAGGTGTTGATAGCGATAAAGAGATTGCTAGAAAGCGTAAAAGAAAATTATCTTATTACTCTAACATCTATGTTGTGTCAGACCCAAAACATCCTGAAAATGATGGTAAAGTATTTTTATTTAAGTTTGGTAAAAAAATCTTTGATAAGATTACTGAAGCAATGCAACCAGCATTTGAAGATGAAAGTCCAATCAACCCATTTGATTTTTGGAAAGGTGCAAACTTTAAACTAAAAATTAGAAAAGTTGATGGTTATTGGAACTATGACAAATCTGAATTTGAGGCAGTATCACCTATTGCAGAGAGCGATGATAAAATCAAAGCTGTATGGGCGTTACAACATCCTCTAAAACCTTTCTTAGACCCTAGTAATTTTAAGACCTATGATGAACTCAAAGAGAAACTGAATAGGGTAATTATGGGGACAAGAAATACAGGAACAGTTGATAATACGGACCTCCCGCCAGCAACTGAATCTGTACAAAGTCCAAAAGCAGCCTCTGTTGCACCAAGTGAAGACTTAAATGCTGATGATGAAGATGATACTTTATCATATTTTAGTAAATTGGCGCAAGAAGAGTAACATCTCTCTCACTTTTGACGACTTTAAAGGGGCAGTAGAAATACTGTCCCTTTTTTATTTCCGAGCATATAAATAGTATTATGGCATCCATTTTAGAACCATTAGTAGATAAGCAAGGTGGTGTTAGAAAATCATCTAGTTGGTACAGAAACGCTGTATCATCAATAGCTGATAAGATAACAGCACGTAAATTAATGAATAGTGGTAAACTTATTGGTAGACCTAGTACTGGTAGATTAAATATGTTTTTCTATGACCCTAAAACAAAAGCAAAACTACCTTATTATGACACATTTCCACTAGTATTGCCAATAGAAGCATTTAGAGGTGGGTTTGTAGGTATTAACTTTCATTATCTACCACCATTAATTAGATTTAGATTATTAGAGAGATTACATGGTCAATATGGTACAAGTGGTAATCTATCAGAAAAAACAAGATTAGATGTCAGTTGGAGTAGAGTTAAAAATATGAGTTTTATAAGACCAACAATTAAGAAATATTTGTTTAGTCATGTAAGAAGTCAATTTTTAAGAATAGACGCTGACGAAGCTGCATTAGCAGTTTACTTGCCTGTTCAAAGGTTTGTCGGTGCAAGTAGTAATAAAGTTTATGCAGACAGTAGGAGAATGTATTAATGTCTATACTAAGAGGCGGTAAAAGAATTGGTGGACACGATATACGTATCGGTATACCACGTGATAGATCATTAGAAAATGTTGAAAAAGATCCAAGATTAAAACAACAGGTTGGTGGTAATCCTGCTACGACAATTGGTCGTATGCAAGCACTAGTAAATGAAGCAGAGGGTTTTGCTCGTAAGGCAAGATTTTATGTAGAGTTTCAATTACCAAGAGGTGTACCAGATGTAGGTATAGGTATATCATTCGGAGATGAAGATCCAATTTTTTCAAGTGATCTTACCGAACAACAAGGTTTTACTACAAGAAGTCAAGCACAAGAAGTACAGAGAAACAACGCCAAAAGAGTACAACTATTTTGTTCTCAGATTGCTATGCCAGATAGAACTATAAAAATGGCAAGTATCAGACATGGTGCAGCTCCAAGAAGACAATTTGCATATGATTTTGAAAGTGCTGATATAGTGGCAACTTTCTATACAGATAAATTTTTAAGAGAAAGAACTTATTTTGAATTATGGCAAGGTGCAGCTGTAAACATGGAAACATTTAATTACAATTATTACGATAATTATGTTTCACCTGTAAATATATTTCAATTAGGTTCATTTGCAAGTGCTCAGGAAAGAGATGACGTAACTTATGCTGTACATCTATATGATTGCTTTCCTACACAAGTAGGTCCTGTTGAATACTCACATGAAGAAAACCAAGTACAAACATTTCAAGTTACTTTTACATATAGATATTGGACAAACTTCTTTATCAATCAAGCAGGTAATATAGATATTGGAAAAAGTGAACAAACAAGACACGATCAAAAAACATTAGATAGAGGAATATGGGGTAAACTACCTCCTGAAATCAGACGTGCTGGTAAAGGTGTGTTAGAAGATTTAAGACGTAGAATACCAATTGGTGGAGTAACTGGTGGTAGAGTTTTCCCACCATTTAAAATACCGCCTATAAATATATAATAATAATAAGGAGTTAAATTATGGCATTACCAAAGGTGGAAACACCAACATATGAATTGACTTTGCCCTCAGCAGACCAAAAGGTCAAATATAGACCTTTTCTTGTAAAAGAGGAAAAAGTTTTATTAGTAGCTAGTGAAACAGGTAAACAAGAAGACATTTACAATGCTACTAGAGAAATTGTGAACGCATGTACTTTTAATGAGTTAGACGTTGACAATTTACCACTATTTGATTTAGAGTATATCTTTTTAAATATACGTGCTAAATCAGTAGGTGAGAAAGCTGACTTTAGAGTATTATGTCCAGATGATAAAAAGACATATGCTAAAGTTCAGATTGATCTTACCGAAGTAAACGTAGAAGTTGATGATGAACATACAAATAAAGTTATCATTGACAAAGATAAGAATTTAGGTGTTGTACTTAAATATCCATCGCTTGCATTATTACATGGGCAAGAAGATGTTGACACAGCTAGTATTGAAATAGTATTTAATACTTTGTTAAAATGTGTCGACCACATCTTTGAAGGGGAAAAGATATATCCAGGCAAGGACAGTACAACAAGTGAATTAAAAGAATTTTTTGAACAACTTCCACAGGAGAAGTTTTTAGAAATAAAGAAATTCTTTGATACTATGCCTAGGGTTAGATATGAAACAGAGGTTACAAATCCAACCACAGGTGTAAAGAGTAAAGTTGTGTTTTCAGGACTAGCAGATTTTTTCGAATCAGCCTCTCCCATAACAGCCTAGAGGCGTACTTCGAAACATCATTTGCTCTGATACAACATCATAAATACTCTTATGGTGAACTTGAAAATATGATACCTTGGGAAAGGGACATATACGTGAACATGCTAATCAATTACATTAAAGAAGAGAACGAAAAACGTAGGAGAGATAAGAATGGCTGAGGTCACTAAAAAAGTAAACTTAGAACTTGAAATTGATACAAATACTATTGATTCAAGTAAAAACAGATACCAAGGTTTAATTGACCTTGCAAAGGCGACAGATAGTTGGAGAATATTTCCAAGAATATTCATCTCAACATACATTTACTTACTATACAAGGTTGTAATATGGTATATGGAGTTACCAGCTCCTACTATGGAACAAAGTGGGTTAGTATCAGTAGTTGTTGGTGCTGGCGCAGCTTGGTTTGGTCTATATGCAGGTACATCAAAAAAGAGTAAATAATGGCAGTATTAGAGTCAGACGTTAGAGATTTATTTAAAACTATCATGTCAGATACTATGAAAACGGTATCTGCTGGTAGAAAGACAGTAATTGCACCAACGGTTGTCAGACAGTTAGCAAAAGAAATAACTGCTGAAGCTGAACAAGGTACAATAGCTGCCTTTGAAAGTGCATTATCTAAAGCAGAAAAGATAGTCAATCAATTAGGTTTCAACGTCAAAGACTTTAATAAAGGACTTGGTGATAGAATAGAAGAACTAAAAGAACAAAAGATCAAAGCAGATAAAGAAGTAACTGATCTGAGAGCAAAAAATATTGTTGCTGAAACAAGAACTATACGAGAGGGTAAAGAGTATAGAATTGAAGCAAACATCTTAACAAATAAAGAAATTAGAGATAGACAAAAAATATTACAACGACAAGAAAAGTTATATATTAAAGATGAAAAGAATGTTAAAAAAGAAAGAGAAAAACTCCTTAATAAAGAAACTCTAACAAACGAAGAAAAAGAATTTATAATAAGAGAAGAAACAAGATTACATGAATTTAGAAACAATTTAGATAATGAAAATAGAGTATTAAATCCTGATGAATCACCATTAGAAGATAGAGAGGGTATGCAATTACCACCTGCTCTACAAGGATTATTAGACGCCTTTATGTCACCATTTATGGCTATAGGTGAAGCATTTACAACTTTTAAAGATCAGATAAAAAGTGTTGGCGAAGTATTTGCATTTGGTTTTAAAGGTTTAGGTAAAGGATTTAAAAAGTTAATTAGTGGTATAAAGTTCTTAGGTAAATTCTTTATGACAGGTAAAGTATTGATTGGTTTAGCTATCGCAGGTGTTGTTCTAGCTATGATTAAGTTTAGAGATAAGTTAAAAGGTGTAAAAGACTTTTTATTGGGCATACCAAAAACAATTGGCGATTTCTTCAAAGAGCAATTTCTTAAAATCAAAAATGCTTTAATTGACACAATCAATAGTTTGATAGGTTATTTAAATACATTACCTTTTGTAGAACTTGAATATTTAAAAAAAGCAGAAGCCGTACAACCTACCGAAGAAGAACAAAAAGCTGCTGACAAATACACACAAGATATGCAAGAAGCAGAAAATGAAATAGAAGGTCCATCAAATTACGAAGATAAAATGATTAAAGATTTAAATAATGGTAGTGAAGTTAAAATTACAGGTAACAATCAGGTTGGTGACGCATTAGGTTCGCTAAGTTATCAACCATTTGATATGGCAAATTTAGGCAAATCACAAGAAGAAAGAATGATTGACGCTAACACAATTAAAGAACAAGAATTACAAAATAAATCAAAATCTAATATACCATTCTTACAGAATAATAACAATCAAACAAATATTAGTGGATCAAGTAGTACGACAGTTGGTATGTCAAGTGGTACATCTAATGGTGACGCAACGTTTGATAATATGGCAGGTGCTGTATCTCCCTAAGAGTAAATACCTAATTCTTTTTCAGTAAACACTTTAAATTCCATATCCTGATCTTCACAATACTTTGACGCAGCTTGCCATTTAGCGGTGTTTTTGATATATTCTAATTGTTCACCAAAGAAACGTTTAGTTTTTCGCTTGCCAGGTTTTGGTGGCATGGTATACTTCTTAGGTTTAATCTCAATCATATACTTTTTACCCTTTGCCGTTTTGATAATGAAGTCTGGAAAATATCTATGAATTTTCTTATCAATAGGACTTTTGTAGGGTATAATTAATTCTTCACTTGCCCATGCTACAATCTCTGGATTTTTATCACAATAGACCATAAATCTTCTCTCCCAATTTGATCTATATACTATTCTATTAGGGTTTCCAGCGTATTTCTTAGGGTTGGAGGGTTTGTATATTCCTTTGTAACTCATGTTAAAACCAATATAAATATTAGTAACTATATATAAGGAATTAAAATGGGTTTCACATCAAAGGTTGCAAACGTAGTTAAAGGAGCAATTGCAAACACCGTACAAGGGTTTCAATCAGGTTCTAATAATCAGGTGCAGACAAAAAAGATCGCAGCTAAATTACTTAACAAATCGCCGTTAGAAATAGAATCATCAAGTCCTACTTCTCACATGAAAGAGAATCCATATAATTATGGAACGGCATACTATCCGCAAGAAACATCAAACTTAGGTGACGGACACTATGTTATATTTGATGTCATTATGCATAAGGCATCCAAATTTAAATCAAAACAATATGGTGAACAAGGTATCATAGGTGTATCGGATAGTTTAGTTGGTGAAAAAAATTTAATCAGTAGAGCAGACAAAGTAAAGACTGCTTCAGATAAAGGCGTAGGTGCAGAAACAAGAGTACAAGCAGTTAACTCAGGTTTAAATGAAAAGACACCATCTCACACATATGTTTCTGATAGTATGATATTATATACACCAGGAGAAGCATTAAAGTTTAACTACTCAGTAGGTTATAATGACATGGAAACAGGTCTTGCAGGTTTGTTAGGACAAGGTATATCAAACACACTTGATAGTGAAGGTTTTTTAGATGGTTTAAAAACTGCTGGTGCCTTAGCTGGTGACGCAGGTACGATACTATTAAGAAAGGCAGCTTTTGGTGCAGCTAGTTTAATACCAGGTTTTGAAAATATAGAAGGCGCATTTGATAAGGCAAAAGGTCAAGCAGTTAACTCTCAAATGGAATTAGTATTCCAAGGTGTGCCATTTAGAGAGTTTAATTTTCCTTTTGAGTTTGCACCTAAAAATTACTTTGAAAAAGAAGAGATGTATAAAATTATTAACCTATTTAAGTTTCATATGCATCCAGAATTTAAGAATGAAAACAGATCATACTTTTTAGCGCCATCAGAATTTCAAATTACATACATGTATAGAGAAAATAGAAACTCTTATATTCCAAGGGTATCACGTTGCGTATTAACAGGTATGAACGTGAACTTTGCACCACAAGATGTCATATCTACATTTACAGTTGACGGTAAAGGTGCACCATCAACAATGGCAACTATGAGTTTAACATTTAAAGAAACTGAAATTATGACTAAAGAAAGAATAGCGGACGGTTATTAATGGCATATTTCGATAGATTTCCAACAGGTCAATACGATATAGCTGGTAATAAGAACTATAAACTTGTTACAGATTTATTTAAGAGAATTAAAGTTAGAAGTAAAATACAAAATGAAGCAAGTTTGTATGATGTCTATGATGTACAAAATGGTGATAGACCTGAAACAATTGCATTTAAACACTTTGGTAGTGCAGATTTACATTGGGTTATACTTCTAACAAATAATGTTACAGACGCTTACCATGACTGGCCAATGAGTAATGCAGATTTTGAAACTTATGTATTTGATAAGTACGCAAATCCAGACGCCATACATCATTATGAAATTGCACAATCAAGTGGACCTATAGTAAGTAACGATCACACACACTTAATAGAAGTCAATAGTGACCATGTTGGCGCAAGTAGTGTAAGTAATTATGAATACGAACAAAGATTACAAGACGAAAAGAGAAAGATTAAACTATTACAACCTCAATTTTTAAATGTGTTTATAGAGGAATTTGATAAACTTATCAATAGATAATGACCTATGTACAATACAATAGATACTGAATTATTAACTAAAGCTGGTGACTTTATACTATCAGACGTAGTATTAACTTCTTACCTATCATCTAACGGCAACACCAGTAAACCTAAACAAATCTCCGTTAAATCATTGATGACTGAGTTAAACATCTATGAGTCTATAGATAAAAAGTGTTTATCAGGTGACATAGTATTAACAGACGCACAAAATATACCGAATCACTTGCCATTGACAGGTTTTGAACGTATAGAGTTTAAATTGTTTACGCCAGGTACAAGTAGAGGTTTTGACTTTACGCATGAAACAGGACACCCTATGCATATCTACAAGATATCCGAAAGACAAGGTGCGACCCCAAGATCACAGATATACGTATTACACTTTGTTAGTAAAGAATTAATTGTCAATGAACAAAAAAGAATATCACGTGCTGTATCAGGTTCTTTAGATGATATGTTATTATCGTTTATACGAAATGATTTAGAATCAACAAAAAATGTTATCATAGAAGAAACAAGTGGTTTAAGAAAGTATGTTATACCAAGATTGCGACCATACTCAGCAATAGACTTTATACGTAAGAGAGCAGATAGTAAACGATATGCAAACAAAGGTTTTCTCTATTACGAAAATAGTTTAGGTATTCATTGTAAATCTATTGAATCACACCTTGCAACCAGCGGTGTCGCAGCTAGACCTGTTGTTGCCAAGTATAAACCCACACCAGCAAACATACGAAAAAGTGATGGTAATAGAGATGTAATAAGAGAAATGCAACAAGTCGCCAATTTTCGTATTAAAGAACAGTTTGACACATTAAAGTCTTTACGTGCTGGTGTTTACAATTCCAAAGCAATTGCGTATGATAGTTTAAACAAGAAGTACACAACCACCAATTATGACTATCTTGCTGAATATGGCAATAGTTTTCATACGGAACATGATGGAGTAGGTGGTAAGACAGATAACAAAGGCATACTACCTTTCTTTAATTATGACAAAGGAAAGACGTTCTCCTCGTATCCAGAGGGTAGTTTATACGTCTTTGCAGATACCGAAAAGTTACATAATGACTTTGATAGCGACAATGAAGCCGATATTACGCCAAAAAGAATAGCACAACGATTTTCATTTGAATCGATGGTCCTTAATCTACAAGTACCAGGCTTTACAGGCGTGGGAATAGGCGACCTTATATCATTTGAAATGCCCATATACGAACCAGCTGACTATTCAGAATTAGATATAGACCCTTATATGTCAGGTCGATACTTAATTCGATCTATGCGACACACAATTAAACCCTTTAGTAACCAGCATATTATGTCATTAGATTGTATGAAAGATTCCGTTAGACTACCGTATCCTGAAGAAACCAACGATACACACACTAATTATCATACCGACACAGGCGCCACCGTAGTACAAGAAACATTGGACAACGCCGTTATTAACACCGATACAGGAGAGAATATACTCTCATAAACCAGAGAGTTTCCGACCGAAAAATGACACATTCACTCATAAAAAACACCGTCTACCGACTTAGAAAGACCTTTACTAAACATAAACATTGTGGAACACCTGATTGTTGCCAAATGTGTGATGATAAGTGGTTAAATGATATAATGAACAATACACCGAATAGTAAACAATTTGATGATTTATCTTATAATAAAGGGAGACCACGAAGCATTTTAGTAAGAAAAACAAGGGATTATAACAAATGGAACTGGTTTAAGGGTATTAGAGAGTACTTGCGTAACGGTATAAGTAATAGGCGAAAATAGCGTAAAGGCAAGGCATTAAAAGAAAACATATATCGAAAGAAAAAGATGGCATACTCAGAAAATTTTTTAGGATTAAACGGTTTTATTTGGTTTGTTGGTGTTGTAGAAGATAGAAACGACCCTTTAAAAGCTGGCCGTGTTCGTGTTCGTATATTAGGCACACATACAGAGGTCAAAGAGGACTTGCCTACTACAGACTTACCTTGGGCATCCTGTCTATTACCTACTACAAGTGCAGGTATTAGTGGATTAGGTGAACATTCATTCTTAGTAGAAGGCAGTTGGGTCTTTGGTTATTTTAAAGACGGCATGGATCGGCAAGACCCTATGATATTGGGTAGTTTGCCTGGTATTCCTGTTGCATTAGGTGAAACGGCAAAAGGTTTTAATGACCCTAACGGCCGACCTGATAATAAGGAAGTTTCAGTTTATCCACGAGAAATCGAAGTGGACACCAATCGGCTTGCAGTTAACGGAGAGAATGAGCATGGTAGTTTAACGATCCGTAAGGCAAATAGAATAACTGGCGTGGCAACAGCTGACTTTAATCCTGTTATAGTGGCAGACGAATCAGAAATACCTGGTTCAGACAGCGACACATTTGACCAGCCTAAAATTACCTACAATGCCGTTTACCCTTACAATCACGTATTTGAAAGCGAATCAGGTCACATTAGAGAGTATGACGACACAGAGAATACCACCAGAATACACGAAAGACATAGAAGTGGTACGGCATATGAAATAGACCACACAGGTAACAAAACCAATCTGGTCGTTGGTGACCAATTTACCAATGTAAAAGGCAAAGACCAACACTACATTGAAGGCAACTCCGACATTACCATTAACGGCCGTCATAAGCTATTCATTAATAAAAACGGCGACGCTAATAATAACTACGATATAGAGATAGGTGCCAACGCCAATATTAATATACAAGTAGATAAAGGAAACATTAACATGGTTACCGTAGATGGTAACATAAACGTCAATTCAGGTGGTGATTACAATTTAAAGGTGGCAGGTAACTACACACAACAAATACTAGGTAATGAAGTAAAGACAGTAGAAGGTAGTAGCACTCAGAATACAACGCAGTCTGTAACAATACGTGGTTCTACAATAGATTTAAACCCTTAGAAAAAGCGCTTTGTGTGGCAGTTAACAAAGTCTAATCTATAAATGTAATAACATCCAACGGCCATATAAACAGACGTTTTTTATTGTCCAAGGATCTCTTTCCAATCCGTACTGTTTTTATAGAAAATTTTTCGGAGGATATTTTTACTACTCCAAAGTCGAAGCATACAATGATAGACACCCCATGGTAGAGGTAGATTAATTACTCTTTTCCCTCTTACAATTAACATATGGCCATAGAAACGGCCATCAATATAACTAAACCCTATAACACCCTTTATCATAAATCTTCTTTATATTTAAAGGCGATCCATTCATTACATTTTTCTTTAGAATTGCAATAAACTTCATATCTATCATCCATATGGTTAGTAGCAAGTAAAGCTGCCTCCATAGGGTCGGTAAACTCTTCTACCGTATGACCATCTTGGTCGGTTACAATGTATTTTATTTCTTTCATACAATCTTCACATTTTCAATATCAGAGCCAAATTCTTCTCCGTCTTTGTTTTTATACCATAC
>Ga0102960_1001046_pt1 | contig 10492 bp, 22 predicted proteins | sample SalPon2_B_H2O_MG_2_FD_84521 | JGI IMG/M metagenome (GOLD analysis project Ga0102960, IMG submission 84521) | Salt pond water microbial communities from South San Francisco under conditions of wetland restoration - Salt Pond MetaG SF2_B_H2O_MG | ecosystem: Environmental > Aquatic > Non-marine...
CCTTTATTACCCACCACAAAGGATTCGAGGCCTTTGATCGCGATACTCATGAAAAATTGCTTAAAACCATCCAAGGTTCCAACAGTAGCAATCTCGTAATTGCCAGAACCAAGGACCTGTTCTGCTGCTGCTACCATGCAATCAAACAGAACACGGTTTTGATGAATTTGATAACCGTCTTTAGGAACATGAAGCGGATGAATTTTTCCACTAATTCCATCGCGACAATCAGCAGCAATCAATTTCCAATTATCAATTTCCGATTTGATATCATCATCTAATTCCATTCCTTCAGGAAATGAAGGGTTCATTGGAAGTTCAATGATAGGACAAAACACTGGTTTGACATTGGAACCATCTGGCTCGATACGATTGCCAGATGCTACCGTATGTAACGAATGCCATGTTTCACGGAATTCATCCATATTAGGAGTGAAAACAACGTCTTTACCTGCTTCGATCATGTGACTCATATGGTTTTAATCTTTCTATTAATGGTTTTTTGCCTCTGCCCATCGTTGAGCATTGGAGCCACATTACAGGACAAATTTTAATTAATCAAGAAAATAATTAAACAAACAAAAAAAAATACCGGTAAGGAAAACCTGACCAGTGGGAGACCTGACCATAGACGCATGTAATTATATGATCATATAAGGACAAGGTCTGGAGTATCATATCAGTATCAATATCATTTCTTTTTCCTTTTATTTGTTATTTGTTCGTTTGCAATTCATTATTTGCTAAAATATCATTCATCATTCATTATTTATTATTTGGCTTTTTCTTATTTGCAATTTGATTATTTGCAATCGCTTTATTTGTAATTTATTCATTCACAATCAATTTATTTGAAAAAAAAACGCCCCAATTCAAAAGAAAAGAGGCGCGCGCAGATTATTATTTATTTGAATTTATTCCCAAGGACAGTTTGGATAATAAAGATCATCCTCAAAGCAGTAATAAAGATGCATTCTTATGCTTTTGTTCCAAACATAAAGGTAATGTTTGCCCAAGTAATGGCTTGGGACTTCGTTACCGTTGCAGCCCACTACTGTTTCACCAGTAAGAGGAAATTGGACAGTGTTACCGTTGGTAAGTTCAAAAGTAGCGTTCATGGTTTTAATCTATAGGAAAAAAAGTGGATTGTCAATGCAAAAAATTAGGTAAAAAATTAAAACAATTAAAAAAAATTAAAACAATTAAAAAAAAACAAACAAAAAACCATATAATTCTAAACGCACCCCCCCTAACCCCCCCGAGGTGTTATTTGGCTCTAAATCGTTTGTAATCAACAGTTTATGCATCCATTCTATACTTTTATTTATAGTTTGTGCAATAGTATAATTATACTTTAACTATACTTTAATTATATAAAATAAAAAAGCGCAGCCAGTTATATTTATTTGCAAGTTATTTGCAACCAATGGGTTACGAAATAAAAGAAAACTATTTGAAAAAAAAAGCTTGACAATTTTGAATATTTCTGAAAGGAAAATCTCAGCTAACATATTTTTTAAATTTAGTCAATAAAAAAATAAAAAAAAAACGAATAAAAAAAAGTACCATTTAACCTAATAATGTGTAAATATAAATATATGAAGAGTTTGAATAATTGTGTTAAGTGCGGGACAAGCGAAACAATGAAAGGAAGAAATTATTGTAAAGCTTGTCATAATCATAGGGTAAATGAAAGATACAAAAATAGAAAAAACAAAAATGAAATAAAAAAATGTGTCGTTTGCAATGAAACTAAAAAACTTTCTGAATTTTACGGCACCGGCGCGAAGTGCAAAGTATGTGAAGATGAACTTAGAAGAGAAAAATATCATAAAAACATAAATGAATCAAGAAAGAAAAATAGAATAAAACGTAAAAAATTAAGAGAAAAGCTTAAAACAAACAATAAACCAAGAAAATGCTATAAATGTAAGAAAACACAAGGCGTTTCTGAATTCCACCCTACGCAAAGAGAATGTAAAAAATGCTGTAATGAATATAAACGAAAAAGACATATTGAAAATCCAAGCGTGAGAATATCATCCGCAATGAAAAACGGCATAAATCAATCGTTAAGGCTAGGAAAACAAGGACATAAATGGGAATCTGTTGTTGGTTATAGTTTAGAAGATTTAATTAAACATCTTGAATCCTTATGGGAGCCTTGGATGAATTGGGAAAATTATGGCAATCCAAATGGCAACCATACACAATGTTGGCATATTGATCACATCAAGCCACAATCATGGTTTGAATTTTCTTCTTGCGAAGATCCGCAATTCAAGGAATGTTGGTCTTTAGAGAATTTGCAACCAAAAGAAGGAATAGAAAATATATCAAAAAACAATAGATTTATTGGATGAAAATAAAAAAATACAAGTAAAAAAAACGCCCCAATTCAAAAGAAAAGGGGCGCGCGCAGATTATATTTTATTAAATTTATTTTTTGCAATCATCAAATATATCACTAGCGTTTTCTTGATACCATTCATTCACCTTTTCTTGTATATAACAATAAATGGCTGCGACTCTCCATCCCATAGGCCAGCCCTTATCGTTCTTCTCTCCAATTCCAGCATCATCAAATGCTTGTTCGATCTCATCGCCATGTAAATAAAATGCATTATTTATATCATCCGTATAAATTGGGATCGCTCCGTCAATAATCTCATGGATTGCGCCCGAATAATCCAAGTCGTTATTTAAGCATGGGGTTTCTTCGAGATCTTTGTTTTGTGCTATGTAATTTTCAAGTTCTTTTTGGACTTGTTCTATTGCGTCGTTTACCCAATCTTGTAAGTTATCTTCAATTGAAATGTTAATTTTTGGCATAATGGTTTTGTTTTTTAATGGTTTTTGTCAATGGTTAATCTTTACGCTAATAAGCATATCAAAAAATCATAATACGTCAAGCTTTATTTTTAACAATAAAAAATTAAACAAAAAAAAGGGGGAAACAAAGTTGAACCATCAAACAACCTTGCCCCCCTCCAACCACTATGAAGAAAATAGTTTTTTCATAATTTTATTATTTGTTATTTGTTTGTATTTATTCCTTGGATGTCAAGCTTATAGCTTACATAGTTTTTTGTCCATTTAATTTTTATTTGTTTTTTTACCTTATTTAGAGTTTTTTGGGAGAATTTAGCTTTCATTGGTGTTATTTAACCAGCAAAACAATGAATTGTCAAGGTTATCTTTCAACAAAATGCTTTAACTTTTTTGATTTTAAAATAATAAATACCAGCACATTGTCCATTTTTTTTGAATAGTTTATTTTGAGTCCTCCATTTCGGACCTACAGAAAGTCCTCTTTTTTTTGCAAATGAAATAAATTTCTCATAAGAATCAAAGCTATCTTTTAATTCAACCGTTTCGTGAGTATTTAGATCAGAAGAAACTTTATAGAGTAAATAGGTATGTTTCATGTTATTTAAAGACTATTTGATTATAATGTATTTGTCAATGATAAAAATAAAACATTTTTTAATAATAAAAAGACCCCTTGAGATATTACTCCCAAGGGGCGTGACCATTAACCATTAACAACAAACAATAACCATATGAAAAAAAATCAATCAAATTGCTTGCAGAATTCCTGCCAGCTTGTATCTTGAACTCCGCCAATATAAAAACCAACGCTAAAATCGCGAATATAGTCGCCTTTTTCCACTGCTTCTTTTTCAAAATCAATATAGTCGCCGACCTTGATTACCTTGCGACCCGCTCCTGTTCGAGCCAATACGTTAAAATCGGCGCAGCCATGTGTTTTGCCCATAATTGCAGCGCAATCATGAAACGTGACAAAGTTGACTTGCTCGTTATTAATGCGTTCGATGATGTTCTCGATTGTTTCCATGGTTTGATATTAGCAGGATTAAGGTTAATGTCAATACTTTTTTTTTGCTATTATAGCCACAGATGCATCTTTGACAATAAATAAATTAAAAAAATTAATTTTAAAATATTCAAGCCAGTTTCTTCCGACATAGGTTCTTTGTTTTTATTCATAATTTTTACGCTTTAATTTAATTTAATCAAACAATTCTTTCTACTGTGCAATTCCTGAACATTACAGGAAATAGTTGAATCTTTTTGTGCGCCCCTTGTTCTGAATAAATAAATATTTCTTGAGGGTTGTTTGTCCAATCTTTTTCATCTCCATGTACAGAACCTCTGTAGTATTTGTTATTTTGGTTTTTGATTGTGTAGTCAAGTTTCATGGTTTGATATTAGCAGAATTAAGATTGTTGTCAATACTTTTTTAAATCGTTCCAAAAGCTTTCATTCTTAATAATTTTAAACAATTAAAATTTTCTTCATCTTGTCCTGTCCAAGATAAGGCTAATTCTTGCATGTGTTCTTTTAACCATTCCTCTCCTTTAAACATATAATAGTCATGACTATAAATAAGATTATTTAGTAATTTTCTATATTTATCAGAGTCGTTTTTGCATTGCCAATCTTTTAAAATAGAAATGGTTTCAGAAAGGTGAGTAAATAGGCTTTTTTGACTTGCAGTTTTCATAACACAATCACATTACTAAAAAGTAAGACTAATGTCAACACTAATTTCAACAAAATTTTAATCAAAATAGAAAAAAAGGTTAGTTTTCCAATTTTAATCAATATAAATATTCTGTGCGCCCAGCAATAATTTAATAAAAATAGAAAAAATCAATTCAATCTTAATATTTGGCGGCGCGTTTTTTGTTATTATTTAGAATAAATATTTTTGTTATTATTTAAGATAAATATCTTTATTATTTGGAATAAAAGTATTTTTGTTATTTAGAATGAAATAATTCTTATTTAGAATAAAAACAATTCTTATTTGTTTGGTATTTCTATACAATAAGACAATTCATCTTGAACATTGGCAATCTGATCCTGATTCCATGATGAAAAGGCTTCATAAGCCCTCTCTATTGCCTCATCTTCTGTTTCGGCACCAATTGTCATGGTTTTACAAGCGGTGATTCTTTTGAATATTTCGATTTCAAAGGTTTTCATTTTTTTATATTTAATTTATTAATGTAGCCATATTTCCAATTTAAATATTCATTGGAACATGTCATGACATCTAGTTCATATTTTAGATCGCGAATTAATTTAGAAAGAGCATTATCTTTGGTTAAATTTGACATATATTCTTGACTACTAATCCTAGCTAACCGACATTTTGGACAACTGTCGTGTTCAGGACACATATCATCTGAACGAAAATTGTCTCGTTCTTCTCGCAATACGGTCTGTTGATTTTTTAATTCTTTGATCTTTGTCTTATAGTATGTTTCTTTCATTGGAGATATACTACGTTGTTATTGTTTTGTTGTCAATAAGATTCCACTGCTTTTAAATTTTATTTTAAAATTCTTTTGAATGATATGTTCCCTCTTGATAAATCTCTGATTAATTCTCTGATAGATGAATCAATTGTCTTTTTTCCTGTTAATTGGCGAATAATATCAGCATCGCCTTTGTTCGCAACGTATTCAAACTCGTTGCCATAAACATTTTTAGAGTAGAATTCAATGGTTGTTTTCATTATGGATAATCTATCAAAGAGTGAATCAATTGTCAATAAAATAATTTGCACTAATTTGCAGTGCCGGCATTCTATTATATTTCTTCCTCCCATGCTTCATGATCAATAATTTCTGAATCTATTATTTTAGGATGCTCAACGGTAAAAATTAAATTTGATAACACATCTTCACGGTCGGCGGTATCTTCGACCTGCAATGATAAAGTAATAAATAAAGTTTTAAAGTTGTTAGTTTTCATTATGGTTTTACTTTACATTAAAAAAGTTATTTGTCAAGCCCTAAAATAAAACAAAATAAAAAAAAATACAAAGCCGCCGACCACAAATCACCCCCCCTAACCCCCCCAAGGGGTTATTTGGCCTTAAATGCTTTACAATTAAAGACTTACAAAATATAAATATAAATATAAATATAAATATAAAACACAGTCCAACTATATGAGCGTATGCGAATATGCTTATATGAGTGTATGTGCATATGCTGTTGGTATGGTTGGTGCTAGACAATAATCGTGCCAAATAAAAATAAAAAAAAAGGCTTGACATAAAAACGCTTTGTGTTATAATATAAGTGGTGCCCTCGTTTTCAGCGCGTAACACACTTTTTGAATTTTGTCAAGAAAAAAAAATAAAAATATTCACAAAAAAAATGCTTGACATTATGTCTTTTATATGATAAAATATAAGTGGTGCCTTCGTTTTTGAGGACTAACATACTTTTTGTGTTTTGTCAAGGAAAAAAATAAAAAAAATAATTTAAAAATTCATACCGACCGATTCCATTTTAGTGTAAAAGATATTAGCTATGAATATAAACAAAAGAAAATGTAAGCAATGTCAAGAAGAAAAGCCTTTAACAACTGAATATTTTTATCAGCGTAAAGATGGTAAAGATGGTAAAATCCTATACAGATGGAAATGCAAAGAATGCGAAAGTAAACGCATGAAAAAATGGAGAAAAGATAATGAGGAATATCTAAAGGAGTATGAACAAAACAGAGATAAAGAAAAGAGGAAAGAGCAGGGGAAAAAATCATACTACAAAAACCACAAAAAAACTTTAGAAAGAAAAAAAATTTCTTACAAAAAATACTACGAAAAAAACAAAGAAAAAATAATCAAAAAAACCAATTCCTACAGGAAAAATAACCCAGAAAAAGCAAAGGAGTGGCGCAAGCGACAAGGGCGAAAATGGCGTGAAGTTACATCAAATAAAATTAGCTCTAATATCTCAAAATCAATTAGAAATTGTCTTAAATCAGGCAAAAATGGTCAAAAATGGGAATCTCTCGTCGGCTATAATTTACCAGAATTACAAAAACACCTAGAAAAACAATTTGACGACAAAATGAATTGGGAAAATTATGGAAAATATTGGCACATTGATCACATAATACCACAATCAATGTTTAAATTTGATTCTTATGAAGATGAAGAATTTAGGTTATGCTGGTCTTTAAATAACCTACAACCCAAAGAGGCAAAAGCTAATATCTCTAAGGGCGGTAGGTTTATAGGGTGAATTAATATGGGTGATCCCAATAAGGATCATAGGAATCGACCATTTGTTGCAAAATTTCATCTTCATTCTTGTCGATGTAATCTTCAATGGCGGCTTTTTCTTCCTTGGTAACTTCGCTCAAGATCTTCCAATCATCTAATTGCTCAAAATAACTATTGCCCTTATCGAAGCTTCTATGGCCCCATGCATCGATCCATCCTAGGCCGTCATTTACCCAATGGGAAGTAAATTCAACCTCAAATTCCTTATAATAATTATCCCCATCTGGTTTAAAAAATTCCAATTCAATTTCTAATGTTGTTGTATATGGTCCCTGTTTCATAATTAAAGAGTATGCCAGAAAAACAAACAATGTCAAGGCTATTTATTAATATAAAGCAAAAAAAAAGTGAGGAGGCTTTCGCCTCCCCACAATTTAACCATTAACCATTAACCACTATGCATCAACCACAAATCCGCTCTTGTCTTTCTTAGCCTTGCCTTTAGCCTTAAGACCGACAATGCAACCACTCTTATCCAAAAAGCGCAGGTCATTCACATCGCCGTCAATCACTTTGATTCCATGCCATGTCTTGGGAAGGTTAGAATCCCTAAATACAACCGCAACGTTCACCCCTTTGCTTGTCAATTTCTTGACGGTATCAATGTCCATGTTCTCATGGAAGGAAACGGTATAGTGAATTGGTTTCCCATGATGCTCTAGGGCTTTCTGGACATCTTTGGTGTAATCGTAAAATTTAACTTGTTTAGAATATTTTTGAAGAATGTCCCCAACACGATTTTCCCATGTAAGGTCCGAAACCGCATTGAGCCTTACTGCTGGCTTCATGTTGCGCTTGGCGGCTTTTTTAATTAAAGCAATAATTTCTTTTTCTAATTGTGTCTTATGTTCGCTTGGCTTGGTAAGAGCAAAAACTGTCTTGTTGTGGCGGGAATCTTGAACGTTGCCCATTGCGCCCCTTCCTGCCGTATTGAGACATGCTGCCATGCATCCCTTTGTGGCGTGTGGGCAAACCTTAAATGATGGCTTAAGGTATTGGATTCCAGTAAGGTATCCAAATTTGCTTCCTTTGATTGTTTTGCTGTCTGCTTCGATTGAGAGTAATTTCATAATGGTTTTTTCTGTTAATAATTTATGGTTTGTGGTTTATGGTTTATAACTTATCAAATAATAATGTTACTGTCAACCAAAAAAGGAGAAAAATTGTTCTCACAATGGCGAAAAATTGTTTCGTATTCAAAGCTTCCAATTTTAATAAAATAAAAAATCATAGTCCAAAATGGTTTTAATTAGTGGTTTTTGTCGTTAACTGGAACTAACATAACAGATAAAAAACAAATGTCAACTAAAATTAATAAAAATTTGCGGCCTATTGTTTTCTACCTTTAAAAAAACTTTATATGCTGTTTTTACTGGCATTGGATCATCACCTTTGAGAACAAAAGAGTTATAAAGATAAGGATTGTAAGTTACCTTTTTTGCGTCGGAAGGAATCGCATAATTTAAATCCAATTCGCCCACAACGTAAGCATGGACGTTCTTGCGCTTCTCACGCAAAACCCTTTGGCGACCTGCTTCCTGAACACGAAATTTAGCATCATTCAAGGACAAGCCATAAGAATGATCAATAACTCTACCGGTTTCAACATCGACAACAGAGAATAATTTTTTGTGAAGGTTGAAATAAACTTTTACTTTCATGGTTTTAGTTGTTATGGTTTTTTGCTACGTGATTCAATCTATCAAAAAGTTTTTAAATGTCAATGCTTTTTTTGCTTTTTTTAGCTCCCACATCAAAGAGTCTATTAAATTGAGCAAAGTAACTTCGCCATGTTCTCTATGGATATTGTCATAGATTTTTATCAAACTTTCTATTGTGATTAATTTTTTCATAATATGCACGCAAGAACAATAATGATGAGAAAAAGAGAAATAATAAAGTCCATTTTTTTTTGTTTTTTAAATTAAATTTTTTGATTAATAATTGAGCCAATCGAACATTCTCCTTTTATCCCATTCCGTTACGTCCTCCCAATCGCTTCCTTGCTTTTTGTTTTTCGTATCATACCAAATTGATTCAGCTAATATTTGCGTTTGTTGTATGTTCATAACAAAATTAACAGAATGTTGTTTTAATAGTTTTGCCTTTTGTTTAACGTCCATGATTGAAATAATACCAAAAAATAGAACAATGTCAACAACAAAAAAAGTAATTTTTAAAATAAAGGCGAGCCATGAAAATTTGATTTAAATTTTTTCTTAAATTCTTTTCGATACTCTGGATTGTCTTTATTTGATTCAAAATTAACTTGATCAAAAAGAATGGCAAGATCAATATCTTCCATGTCGAGCCAATCCTGTACTTGGTGAGGATTATTTGCAATACATTGTAGCGCAATTTCCAGAATATTAGAATAGATTGTTTTATTTGGTTCCATGCTCTTATTTATAACAGATTGTTTTGCAATGTCAATAAAAAAAGAAAAAAAAAGGAAAGACAATCCCAACCATAAAAGGATTGCCTTTCCATTATTGCCTTTGTTTCATGAGCCACATACTAGGGCTGACTGTGAATCTCTCACAATACCATTCGGACTTTATTTGTATCAACCAACCTAACCACTAACCACTTATTTATTTGGGGGAAAGTTTTTTATTTTTTAAAATTATGAGAAATCTTTTTCCTCTACGATTTTGGCCATTTTTTCATATTGCTCCCATAATTCAGGAAAGGCATTTTTTAGTCTCAAAAAGTTAGATGAATCAGCTTTTAAGAAAGTATTCGCTAGTGAAGCGGCGAATCCTCCGCCGAAGCGGCTCATTGCAGTGATTGTATTTAGTTCTTTATTTGTCATGATTTTAAATTAACATTGTTAGTTGATAAATGCAAGCATTATTTTAAATACTTTTTAACCTTTAACCAGTATTTTTCTGTGTTTGGGTTATTATGTCCATTCGGACCGCCGTTGTGAATTTTGGACAATTTCTCAAAATCCCCATTCTCCAAAGCTTTTGGAGCATAGCGATAAAAATACCACAAAACAACCTCTTTTGCATATTTAATGTCAGCAACAGCAGAATAAGGTTTATTTAATTTTCCTTTACTTTTTTCTACTGCGTCTTGATAATAAGATTTCCATATTTGGTATCCCCCAAGAGCTTTGCCCGAATCCCCAATGATATTTCCAGATTTACCGCTTGCTTCAACCATATTTAAAGCATGTAAAAATTTATTTATGTCTTTATGGACATATTTCGTCTCTGCTTTCACTTCAAAGGCGGCTAATACAACAAAAAGGATAAGATATTTCATGGTTTAAATTTACGTTATTTGCGCGGCTTTGTCAATTAAATTCTGATAATAAGTTATTCTTTGTGTTTGTGAATTTTACTTTTCTTTTGTTTATTTTTTTCTTATTTA
>Ga0102960_1001054_pt1 | contig 10450 bp, 10 predicted proteins | sample SalPon2_B_H2O_MG_2_FD_84521 | JGI IMG/M metagenome (GOLD analysis project Ga0102960, IMG submission 84521) | Salt pond water microbial communities from South San Francisco under conditions of wetland restoration - Salt Pond MetaG SF2_B_H2O_MG | ecosystem: Environmental > Aquatic > Non-marine...
AAGGGCAACGATTATCGCATGGTATGCAGAAAATCTTTCCATACTTTTTTTGAATGAGGATATTTTTGAATACTCTAAAAGGTCATTTATTAGTTCGTTTAAATGCTTACTTCTGTCAGACATTCGACTTGCGAAAAATTTCTTTTCTTCGTTTTTGCAACTATCTGAATTTATCATTTTACAATAATTATAAATAGAGCGGACACTTTCTTTAAGATCATGCGCCGCGAAATAATTAAAGTGCGTTAATTCTTCAATGGTTTTTAATAATTGGTTATTTGTTTCTTCATTTTCCTTTTCGAGCCTGATAAAATCATCAATATTTTGAATACTGCAAACAAAAATCGGGCGATTAGTTTCTAAGTCGTGGCTTTTTATTACGTTAAGTAAGCACCAAAGATGAGAGCCGTCTTTCTTTAAATATCTCTTTCTCCATTTTTTATAATCAAACTCACCTTTTAAAAATCCATTTAAGATTTGAAGGTCTGTTTTGAGGTCGTCTGGATGAGTTACTGATTGAAAGTTTGTACTTAAAAGCTCATCGATTGTATAATTTAATTTATTAGCAAATCTATTGTTTATCTGTAGCCAGTTGCCAAATTCATCACATATTGCTAATCCTATATGCCCTTCATCAAAAATTAGTTTTTGACGATATTCCATTATTTTTGTATTAGTGACGTCTTCTATTTGAGAAATAAAATACTCTACTTTGCCATCGTCATCAAAAACCGCTGAAACAGAAAGCCTTACCCATACAATATTTTTATCTTTTCTTATGTACCTTTTTTCCATGCAGTAATGGTCAATCTCTCCGTTTATGAGTTTTCGAACATTATCTAAATCTTTTTCTAAATCTTCTGGGTAAGTTATATCCTGAAATGTAGTCAATTCATCGCTGGAATAACCCGTTATTTTACAAATTTTATCATTTACCTCTAACCAAGATCCATCTAAGCCAACAATTGCCATGCCATGTGGAGCATGATGAAAAATTGATTTGTATATTTTATCATACTCCCTGCTCAAAACTTACCCCAAGAGTTTAATATTTTTATAAATCTTCTTCACCGTTAAAAGAACAAATTATGGGCGCGGTGCTTGAACTTGTTTGTGTTGTGGCGATTAAGACTTCTGTGGGTTGAAGGATTTCCGAAAGTTTAATAGCGGTGGATTGGGATGGTCCTAAAGGTATGGTTTTTATTTTTTCTGTTGATCCATTTAAATTTATAGAAGATCCACTTACATCATATAAAAGGTTAGAGTTATTGTCGTCAGAGTTAAAAACATAACCATTCAAACTTGTTTTATCTCCTTTGTACAGTCTGATCGTAGCTGATTTTGTAGCACTTTCGTTTGATAACTCAATATCCTCCACTATGAGCCTCCTTCTATTAAAAGAGTTTTTAGATAAATCAACTCGACTGTTCTCTACTGCTAAAATAGAGGTTTCAGTGGTATCTGCCGTCTTCTCGTTATCCACTGCCCATTTCGGACCCAGTTTTGAATCTTCACCATCAACTGCGGCATAGCATGAACCTCCTTTAAGACTCATTTGAGTTGTGCTTCCGGCGCTTGCGACGGCATAGGTAATTGGGGTTCTTGGGTCTTGTATGTGAACCCCGCTCTTTGTGTTTGTCCAGTCTATTAAGTGTACTGGAGATAATTGTTGATCGCCAGATGGCGCAACGTAAAAAATTGGCGGCATAGCCCCCAACCATCCGTAAGTGATTTGATAAATATTTATCGCTTGAGGATTTAAAGTATTAGATGATATTCCTGAGCCATCCATTTTATCTATATTCCATCCAGTTTGATAATACCAATCTGTAGACCCGTTTTCTCCGCTACTGAAAGTGGCAAAATCTCCCCCTCCGTTTCCAGCAGCCAAGCTATAAGAAAATTCTCCGGTTATTGGTCCATGAGTGCTTCTAGTAAAATATACAGAATCTTCTATAGCAAAAGCCCTGTGATCTAATGTTAAAAAGCCATTTTCTGTATAGTTTGCTCCAGTGGCGATCTGTCTCGCGTCACTTTTAACATCTCCTTGGGCTCCTATATTTATTGTGTTTGGAGTCCCGTTAAGTGTTATTGTAGCCGTTGTTGCCGTACTTGCCGCTCCGGTTATCGTTAGTTTGGAAATATGAAGCTTTCTGTCGTGTCTATGAAAAATTCCAAAATTAGTGCCGTTATAGCCAAATCCAAACCCGTCTTCACCGTGATATGGGCCTACTAATTGTAAAGAATTTGCAACTCCATTATTAAACTCAGCGGTAAAACGAGATGTTACACCCTCCCCTGGCAGATAAGAAACTGACTGTTTGGTTTGAAGTGTAGAATAAGCTAAGAATGTTGGACCTATGTTCAAAACTCCATAACCAGATCCTTGGAAAAACCTTCCGTCCCCCTGTCCCGTGAATTGGTTCCAAATTCTTAAGTCGTTCAAGCTGTTTAAGTAGGCTTGAACTTGAGGTCTTGGACTGCTTGACTTAACTTCACCAAAAGCCGTTGAGCTTGGCCCCTTAAGCTGTACAGGCAATGCATTAAAATTATTTATATTATTATCTGAATCATCTTTTAACTTGGTGTTTGTAGTGACGCTCGCACCAGCAAAATCAGCGGAAGTTACTGGCCTCATGACGCCGGACGTAGAATCCCAAATGTAAAAAGTATTCTTATTAAAATTGTTTAGTACTGGATATTGGCTCATAATTCTAATATATTTTACACAAATTTTGTTTTTATTTAAGTTTGGAGCCTGTATTTTTTTCAGGCCCTTTGTGTAAAACAATGTATAAAATAAAAATATTATGATTTCATCTAGTTTCCCAGCTAAAAATGCATTAATGGTCTACGATTCCTCTTCTGGATATTATAGGCCATATACTGATAATGATTCAATAAGCTCAATTGATAGAAGTCCATTAGATGAATTCATAACAGCAAGCAAGGTATTTTACATTAATAGTCAATCAACTTATGGCGTAAGTAAATTAACTGAGGAAAGTGGGGTGGCATTTGGGTCAACAATAATAGAAAATAGCGGCCTTTTAAAATTAGAAACTGCAAATCAAACTGGTAGCAACGTATATTTACAAACTATAAAGCGAGGCATAACTCATTGCGCGTCAAATAACGAAGCTCTACTTAATGTAAATATTCATTCATCACCAACAGGCAACCAGTATTCGCGCTGGGGGTATTTTGATGGTGTAAATGGCGTTGGCTATGGATATGACCAGTCTGGCCTTTATGTTTTTAAAGCCATAAACTCTTCTTATGAGAAAATTTATAGACAAAACTGGGGGTTAAATACATTGAGCGGCGACAATAATAACTATAATGGTTTTAATCCAATAAATTCTATTTATTGTTATGGGGTGAATATATCAAATGATAATTTAGAAAACTTCATAGTTGTAAAAAATTCAGAACTGAATAAAAAACAAAGAGTTACGGTTCATGATTGGGATGATGCATCCTTAATTGATAGAAATCAACCTTTGAGGATTGAGGCTGGTAACGCTCAAAGCGTAGGTCAATTGAGTTGTTCAATTGGTAATAAAACTTATTCAATGCTTGGAGGAGAAATAAATATAACCAGAAGACCAATGGTAGCGTATATATCAAAGTATACCATGACATCTTCTGAAAACCAATGGGTTCCTATATTGGCGGCTAGAAGAAAAGCAACTTTTGGCCCATCTAATAGAACAAATAGTGTTAATGTTAGGCTTCATGGTTTATCTCTTTTATCTGATCAGGATTCTGAATTTATGATAACAATAGGCGCAAATGTTACAGGAACCAATTGGGTTACTCCAGACTTTAGGAGTCCAACTGATACTGTAACAGAGGTCCAAAAGATAACAAATAATAACCTTGGTGTTTCTGTGACTGGAGAAATTATCGATCACGAATCTCTTTTTGCATCAAACAAACAAGATTCTTCAATTGGCGGACAAGAGTTAAGTTATTTTGGGAACGGTGGAGAACTTGTCCTGTTCGCTAGAAAAACTACTGCAAACACAACAATTATCTCTGCAACCCTGCATTGGGATGAAGAATATTAATTTTTTGGATTGATTGTTAGAATATTTTTGCTAACTTTATTGTCTTTTGAAATAAAAAAAAGGCGCGATCCCTAATTTTAGGAAATCGCGCCGATTGAAATTATTTAAGTTACCCTTCACAACTAGAACACTTCATGATATTCCTAGAAAGCTCTTGGGCAGGGTTTGCGCTTCTTTGATAATAAAATCCTTTAATGCCAAGCTCCCATCCAGAAATAATTAATTTATTTATTTCTTTTGGTGATGTTTCTGGGGGGATCATTATATTTAATGACTGGCCCTGATCTATAAATTTTTGCCTTTGAGATGCTTGAACAACAATTTCATTTTGAGAAATTTCGCCAAATGTTTTAAACACATCTTTTTCTTCTTCTGATAAGAATTTTAAATGTTGAACAGACCCTCCTTTTGTTAAAATACTTTTCCATACTTCTTGGGTATCTTTATCTTTTGATTTTAATAATTTTTTAAGGTAAGGGTTTCTGTAAGTGAATTTACCCTTTGCCAAATCTTTTACAAAATAATTAGAGTTTAGAGGTTCAATTGATGGAGAGACTTGACCAAGGATAAAGGACGATGATGTATTTGGTGCTATAGCCATTGTATGTGTATTTCTTCGCCCATAACCTTTGAGAATTGGAGCCTCTCCAAATTTCTTGGCTAATTCTTCCGTAGCTTTGTCGCATCTTTCCCTAATGGTTTTAAAAATTTTGCTATTAAGTAATTTAGCTTCCATTGATTCAAAACCAATCATTTCTGACTGTAATAAAGAGTGCCATCCTAAAGCTCCTGCACCTAAAGCTCTGTGATTTTTTGCAAAGTTATGTGCTGCACCCATGTATTTGATGGATTCTGTTTTTTCAACAAACTCTGTGTTTACAGCGTCAAGAAAGTAAATTAAAGTTTCAATAGCATCTGTTTCCTGCATCTCTTTCCAATGCAACAAATTATAAGAAGAAAGAACACACACGAATGAATTTTCCTTGTCTGAAAAGAGTGCAATTTCATTGCATAAATTTTGAGCTTTAACTTTTAAGTTTTTATCTTTGTAAACTTGGGGGTTATTGTTATTGATATTATCAATGAAAGTAATATAAGGATATCCAGTTTCGGACCTTTTCCTAAGAACTTTGGCCCATAATCTTCTCTTTTCCTTATCTCCGTCAATCATGCTTTTCATCCACTCATCAGTAACGGTAATTGCAAAACTTAAGTTTTGAATTGGATGCCCGTTTGAGCGAATTCTTAAAAAGTCTTCTGCATCAGGATGTTCTATAGGCAAATATGCTGCAAAAGATCCTCTGCGAGCACTGCCTTGCGAAACTACTTCTGATATCTTATCATAAATTTCTAAAAAATGAACTGGGCCACTTGATTCACCGCCAGCTTTGATTTCTGCGCCTCTTTGTCTTAAATCACCAAAAAAACCAGATGTTCCCCCGCCCATTTTTGACATAATACCAACTTCCGTAGCTTTGCCAAGTATTTCATTCATAGTATCTTCTACAAATGAACCAAAACAAGAAACAGGCAATCCACGATCTGTGCCAAAATTCGTCCAAATTGGGGTAGCTAAGGAATAATATCCTTTAGCCATATAATCGTAAAACTTATCAGAGAACCCTTTAATTCCAAGTATTCTTTCTGCGGTATCAGATATTTCTCTTACTCTATCTTCTGCTGTTTGACCTTCTTGCAAATAACCTCTTTTTAAGAAGGTTCTAGAATCCCTATTCAACCAATAAAAATCTTTATACATAATTATTATATTTTTTTATAAATTTTTTGTGACCACAATCATATATTCTTCTATAGCCCATTTCTTCCATTATTTGTTTTTCTGTTTTTGATTTATCATGCCCAGAAGATACTAGTTTATCTTTTCTAAATTTAAACCTATTAAACCTTTTTCCTCCTTTGACATAAAAATAATTGGGTTCTGTTATTTTTTCTAAACTAAAACCCAAGTTTTCATATAACTTACCATTTCCCCACCTAATGTCACAATAACTAATCAAAAATTTAGGATGATAATCCTTTTCGAATTTTTTTAACAACTTTCCTGCTCCCCCTAGGACGTTTGTTCCGATTTTAGAACAATACCTTAATAATTCATAATCATCTTCATTTATATTACGATTACCCAAATTAATTCTTTTTTTTCCGAAAGTTGAAACTGCGACCAATTCTCCTTTGTATTTTAACCCGTACCTAATTTTGCTAACACAATACCCTTGTATATGATTTTTTTCTAAAAACTTTTTACATGTTTTATTGTCTAACTCTATAATTTGACATAACCTTCCATAAATCTTCTCATTCAACCCAAAAAAATTAAGCAATCTTGATTTGCAAATTTCTTTTTTATATGCCCATTCATCTTCGAATATATGAATTAAATTATATCCATTTTTATTCATTTCAATTGTTTTATTGATATGATACCTTTTTTCTTTAAATATATCAGAATGCCAATATAATCCATTAAATTCTAATCCAAGTTTCCTCTCATGATGAAAAATATCTATTTCTTGTATGTTTTTTATGCTCCTGACGCTCGAATCAATTTTTATCTCATTTTCTTTTAAAAAGTCAATACAATCTATCTCCATAGAACTCACGAAACTCGTACATTTCGGGCAAAAACCTTTACCAGAAACATGAGTATAAGGTTTAACTATGAAATCTCCATGATCAGGACATGTTACTATCACTGGGTCATGGGCTGTTTTATAGATTGTTTTTGAATAATCATATTTATCCCCATGTTGGCTTGCCGATTTTTCTTTAAAAATATCTATATCATGTCTATCCGCTTCAACCCTACAGCATTTGCACCCACAAAATTTACTTCTAAAAATATCCCTTATTTGACAGGAAAACTTTCCATGTTTTTTGCATATTACATCAACTTTTTGCCTTTTATTTTTAAAATCTTTAGGTATAAGAGAAAAATCAAAATCAACATTAAGTTTCTTTATATCCTCCATTAAATTATCATATGAAGTCCTAAGTTTTAAAGACGCCGATTCTTTAGAACACCTTGGGCACCCTTGTTTGTTATTTATATGATTAGAAGCCTTTATCTTAAAATCGCCATGTTTTGGACATGTTACTATGACATAATCTAAACTATGAATGTAAACGCATTTATCATACCCATACTTATGAGAATAAATTTCATTAGCCCTTTTTACGAACTCTTCTGTCGTTAACTTCCTCATTTAAATCAGAACAAATCTTCTTCAGAAAAACTTTTATTCGATTTTGAATATTCCGTTGGACGACTAGCAAAAAAATCAGTCATCATATTCCCCATCACTTCTTCTTCGAACCAAATAGTTTTTTCTAAAATCTTTGAATCTATTTCAAAAATTTTTTTATAACCTATTTCCGCAAGAGATTCATTAATTCTATTTTTTACAAACTCTTTTAAAATACTTGCTGAAAGAAGATCTTTTTTTGTACCATTAACAATCCAATCAATAATCTTTTCTTCTGCTCTGTAAGCCTCCATCGCTTCTTGGAGAACCTTTTCTTCTAAATCTTGATCGAATAATTCTGGGTGCTCCTCTTTTATAACATTAACCAATTTTATGCCAACTTTCGCGTGAATATCCTCTTCTCTTGCTGTGTATTTAGTTTGTTGATTCGTGTCTTTGAGAAGATTTTTTTTACCGAACCAATTAATCACATAAAACTGACTGAATAAAGAAACATTTTCCACAAAAAGTGTGAATAGTATCAACGCATAAACGAACTGCTTTTTAGAATCTTTATAAAATCTATGAGTATACTTCCTTAAATAATTGACTCTACCTTGAATAAAATCAAGTTTCAAATTTTCTTCAAAAACATCCTCCAAGTCTAAAAGTTTTAGCAATCTTTCGTAAGCGTTATTGTGGATCACTTCGATATTCGCCATCACATAACCCATATCTCTAATTGATGGATGCGGAAGATTATCCCCTATTTTGGCCCAAAAGGTTTTAACGGCAACTTCAATTTGAGCGATTGCCGACAATGTTCTTATGATAACCTGTCTTTCTTGGTTTGTCAACTTGACTTTAAAATCTTGAACATCTGATGAAAATGAGAACTCATTTGATGTCCAATGTCCACTCCACATAGATTCAGAAAACTGTAGACACCAAGGGTAATGGTCAGGTTTCCTACTGATCTGTTCTTCAAAAATCATAATTTAATATTAAAAAATTCTAAATTCTGGCACAAGCCCCTTTGGTGAAAAATATGGCTTAGATCCACACTCATGCTCTTCTTTTGAATAGAGTATCTTTTTATTCCAGTAATTTGTACCTTCTGAAAAGATTAATGTATTATTTGTTTCTACCAAGTGATTAGAAACGTGAGATAAATTAATATCTTTAATATCCAAGTCCTTAAATTCCTTTTTTAAATCATTTCTTTTGATTTCAATTCTCATATTTTTTTAAATTTTTTTTTGCTTTTTAAATTTTAGTATATTTTTAAACGCATTGACCTTCATAAATTAAAAGCTTCTATTGAGTGTTTAAAAGGATTGCCCTCTATATTTTTTACCAAGTCCAGCATTTCCTTTGCTAATAACCTTGTTTCCTTTTGTGTGTCATTCTTTAATCTTAAATTCCAAAAATGAAAAAATGCTAAAAGAGATCCCGTCCATATATATTGAGTTTCTAAACATAGAGGCAAGATAACCCTTGCTTGTTCTTTAGCTACATCGGCCTCACACAGCTCAGAATACAGCTCTTTACATGACTCGATATGCTTGTCTATTTTGTCAATTAAATCAGGTCTATCAACAATTCCATCGCTTCCCTGTTTGGAGGATTTAGACTGCCTTCTTAGCGACTTAATGTGATAATATTTATCGCTAAAATCAACATATCTTCCCGAAATCGAATTGGCAGACATTCCGATCTGGTGCTTAAAGCATTGTCTCTCTACAAAAATCGGACATTCAACTCTAAACTGAAGCTGTGGGTGTCTAAATGGGGCTACATGTTTATGCTCAACTAAATATTTTATAAGTTTTGCATCTTTATTGTCAAAAGACTCCTTAGACTTTCCATAAGAAACCCTTGCCGCATTTACGACCATCAGGTCATCTCCAAAGTAATTCGTAAGTTCAGCTTCCATAATCTAATTATGCATTCAATATAATGAATTTTACCTAATTAGTCAACAAGAAAATTACTCTGTTTCGAAAGCAGAAATTTTTATATAACCATCCTCTATTGCATGCTCAAGCAACATGCCAGCGCCAGACTTATCCCAGTCTTCTTGGAGTTTTTGCATTAAAGATTCCATTGAAGAGTAAAATTTATCAGATTTTAATCCAAATTTTGAACTGTAGCTATATAACTTTCTCATATTAAAGAACCTTTCCTTTTGCAAAATCAATTTTTACTTCCTTTTTACGATCTCTGTGGGGATGTTTTTTGCCAGTATCTTTTTCGTACCTTTTAAAATGAGCCTCTTTTGTTTTGTCAGTGCCAACAATCCTTTCGCGTTCCGCACTTAACTCGCGAGACTTATCATAAAGATCTCCCATTGTACCTTTCTTTGTGCGAGTTTTTTCCACAAAATCTTTGGAATTCATTGGGTCCCAGATCGTATCTATTGAAGAGTTTGGAACGGTAAATTCACGCTCCCACTTGACGCCATTGGCTTCATATTCATGGTTTTCATTCATTGATTGAATGATTTCTTTAACTTCTCCAGTTTTTGGGTTTTTAAAATAATATGTTGGCATAATTTATTTTAATTTGTTTTTGTTTTTTAAGTATCTTTCTCTTTGGCGAGCGTTGATCTTATCTTTATTTCGTCTGTTATAATCCCTTTTGCGAGCGTTGACTTTATCTTTATTTTCTCTTCGGTTAGAGCCATCACACCATTTACATAATGAAGTAAACCCATCAAATGCTCTGGAACTTTTGTAAAATTCTTTAATGGTTTTTATTTTTTCGCATTTTCCGCAATATTTGTAACCATTTGGGACATCCCTCCAATTGTCACCAAGTTTAGAGCTACCATGTCTACTGTTACAAGATAAACATATTAAGCCAAATTCACCATTACACCAATGTTGTAAACTTATGACATCTCTCCTAGGTTCGCCGCCATTTACTTTTATAAGCATTTTTTTGTTACAAGACGGGCAGTGAAAATTGTTTTTTGTCAAGTTATTCCAAAGGGTATTAAATTCATTGATCGATGGGATTTTTTTACCATACTTTTTGGCCTCTGATATTTTTGAAAGCCAAATATAATGCTTGTCACAGTATGTGCTTCCGGCGTGTTTATGTTTTTCTTCTTCATTACAGCCTATTCTTGAACAAATTTTCATATATTTTTTAAAATTAAATAATTACTTG
>Ga0102960_1001057_pt1 | contig 10439 bp, 11 predicted proteins | sample SalPon2_B_H2O_MG_2_FD_84521 | JGI IMG/M metagenome (GOLD analysis project Ga0102960, IMG submission 84521) | Salt pond water microbial communities from South San Francisco under conditions of wetland restoration - Salt Pond MetaG SF2_B_H2O_MG | ecosystem: Environmental > Aquatic > Non-marine...
TGGGGAACAGGGAGCCTTTCACGTGAACACGAGCTTTCTCGAACCTAACCGTTACGCGGAGACCGTGGGTCCCGTCCCCGTCCGAAGTGTGGATTTTAGGTGTTAATTAAAAAATAGATGTGTAATAGAATCAAAATGAGGGTCATCAAGCGTTCCGGTGTTATCGAAGATGTCAAGTTCGACAAGGTTACCAACAGAATTTCTAAACTGATGTACGGTCTGTCTGAAAATGTAGACGCTTCGATGATTGCCAAACAAGTCTTTTCCTCCATGTACGACAACATCACCACACATGAAATCGACACACTCTCCGCCGAGATTTGTGTGGGAATGATCACCAGTGATCCCGACTACGAGATACTTGCCACCCGCATCGTCGCGAGCAACATCCAGAAGACCGCCCCCAAGGGGTTCTCGGAAGCCATGCGCATCTTGCACGAAGCTGGTATCGTCACCGAAGAGATCAAGGACATGGCACCCAGGGTGGAGGAGGTCATAGATCCAGAACGGGATTTCATGTTTGGATACTTTGGCCTCAAGACCCTCGAGAAGGGGTACCTCCAGAAGGTGAACGGGACCGTCATAGAGACGCCTCAGTACATGTACATGCGCGTCGCCCTGGGTATTCACGGGGAGGATGTGCAGTCTGCCTGTGAGACGTATCACGCCATGTCCAACGGTGCCTGTATTCACGCCACGCCCACCCTGTTCAACGCAGGTACGCACAGACCACAAATGAGCTCATGCTTCCTAGCGTCAAATAAATCTGACAGCATAGACGGGATCTACGACACGCTCAAGGAGTGCGCACAGATCAGTAAGTGGGCGGGTGGCATAGGTTTGCATATCCACGATGTACGCGCCAACAAATCACCCATCAAGGGTACGAACGGTCGTTCCGATGGTATCATCCCGATGATGCGCGTGTATAACGCCACGGCACGGTACGTGAATCAGGCTGGTCGACGCAAGGGCTCGATAGCCATGTACATCGAGCCGTGGCACGCGGATATCATGGACTTTTTGGACATCCGATTGAACCAGGGAGATGAGGAGGCCAGGTGCAGAGACCTCTTCTCGGCCCTGTGGATCCCCGACCTGTTCATGAAGCGCGTGGAGGAAGGGGGTACCTGGTCCCTCTTCTGTCCCAACAAGGCGAAGGGTCTGGCCGACGTCTACGGCGATGAGTTCGAGGAACTCTACGAAAAGTACGAGCGCGATGGTCTGGCCGACGCCACGGTGCCCGCCCTGGACATCTGGAAGTCCATCATCAAGTCACAGAGCGAGACGGGGACACCCTACATGCTCTACAAGGATGCGTGCAACAAGAAATCCAATCAGAAGAACCTCGGTACCATCAAGAGTTCAAATTTGTGTTCGGAAATCGTAGAGTACTCTAACGCAGATGAAACCGCCGTGTGTAACCTGTCCTCCATCGCCCTTCCAACCTTCGTGAAGGATCGCGAGTTTGATCACCAAAGACTCCACGCCGTCACCAAGATGATCACCAAGAATCTCAACCGTGTCATAGACAGAAACTTTTACCCCACGGAGGCTGCCAAGCGTTCCAACATGCGACACAGGCCCATCGGCATAGGTGTCCAGGGATTGGCGGATGTGTTCATCATGTGTAGGATGCCCTTCGGGTCGGAGGCTTCCCGTGAACTCAACGCCCATATCTTCGAGACCATGTATCACGCGGGGCTGGAGGCGAGTTGTGAGTTGGCGGAGGTGGATGGCGCCTACGAGACGTTCGAGGGTTCCCCGGCCAGTCAGGGGGTTCTCCAGTTTGACATGTGGGACCGCGAACCCAAACTGAGCGGAAGGTACGATTGGGACGCCATGCGTCAGAGGGTCAAGAAGGGTCTGAGGAACAGTCTCCTCCTGGCACCCATGCCGACCGCGAGCACCTCACAGATCCTGGGCAATAACGAGTGCTTCGAGCCCTACACGACGAACATCTATCTTCGAAGAACCCTGGCGGGAGAGTTCGTGGTGGTCAACAAGCACCTGGTCAAGGATCTTCAGGCACTGGGTCTCTGGTTCAAGGAGATGAAGGACCTCATGATCAAGGCGGGTGGGTCCGTCCAGAACATCACGGATATCCCACAGGACATTAAGGATCTCTACAAGACTGTGTGGGAAATCAGTCAGAAGGTCATCATAGACATGGCTGCCGATCGAGGTGTCTTTGTCGATCAGAGCCAGAGCATGAATCTCTTCGTGGAGAGTCCCACCCTGTCCAAGCTCTCATCGATGCACATGTACTCGTGGAAGTCCGGACTCAAGACGGGCATGTATTATCTCAGAAGTAAGGCGAAGGCGCGACCGATCCAATTCAGTCTGGAAGCGGAATGCACAGCCTGCTCGGCTTAAAGGTTTGTGTGGTTATTTATACATCATGGCCAAATTTCAAACGCTCCTCGACAACTTAGAGATTTCTCAGTACAAGGATAACCAAAAAATAACGTTGAGCACTAAGGATGGAAAACCCATGCGGATCCAAACCCCTCGTCTTTACATGCCCTTCGGCATCTCTGGGTTCACACCAGCCGTGGGAAACACAAAGTGGAACATAGACTTTGCCCTGAAAGGACACGACGAGGAGGGAAACTACGTCAAGGAGTTTTACGATACGCTTCAGAAGACGGAGGCGGCCATAGTAGAAGCCGTGCGTCAACAGAGTCCAGACATATTCGGAGAGGAGAAGACCACGGAGGAACTCTTGGAGATGTTCAATTCAAACATCAAACATTCACCCGATCGGGAACCAAAGTTTCGCGTGCGCGTAGACACCACGATGGGTGGAGAGATGAAGGCGAGTGTGTTTGACAAGGATAAAAATAGCATTACATCGGAACTAAAAGAAAAACTATACGCAAGAAATTCAGGTGTCGCCATCGTAGAGATGAACAGTATGTATTTCTTGAATAGGAAGTTTGGCGTCACGTGGAAACTTCACCAACTCGCCGTCTATGAACCTCAACAACTCAAAGGGTTTCAATTTATTCTGTAGACAATAACATGATGTATATTTTTTGCGCCTCTTTCAACAGTTTACCTTTAATCACGGTATAACTATTGGGATCGACATTCATCTTTATCTTGGCCATCTTCACAGACTCTTCCCATTTGGCGAGCGTCATTTACTGTATCTTTACATTTTTTTGATGAGCTTCTTGTAGGCCGCGGTACCCTTCTTGGGCTGCAGCTTGAAGGTACCCTTCTTCGCCTTGAACACCTTGACCATCGCAGTCTTACCCTCTTCCTTCATGCGCTTCTTGGCGGCGGCGACAGCAGTCTTGCTCTTGATGGCACCGTCGGCACCCTGAACGAGGTCAGCCTTGCGAAGACCACCGGCGGTCATGTCAGCGTTACCATGGAAAACTTGCGCACGAGAACCAACAGTCATTTTATAGTACTCGGCGAAAAAAACTCATCTGAAGATGTTCCTGATGGCATCCATCGATTTAGCCTGCTTCATGGGCAGTTGAAACTCGATGCGCTTATCGTTGAGCACGTCGGCACACAGGACAGACTTGTGCCCCTGGAGAGACATCATGGCCAGATCGACGCTTCGACACTTTTGGGTATCGTTGTACACAAACTTCTTCACGTACACTTCGTTCGTCTGTCCAGACCTATGGCACCGGGCGATGGCCTGGAGTTCCGTCGAGGGGTTCCAAGAGGGAGACATGATGTACACCCTGGTGGCACACTGGATGTTCAGACCCACACCGCCGCACTTGATCTGCACGATGAGCACACTGTTGGAGGGGGCCGCCGAGAAGAGTTCGATCCGCCTGTGGCGCTCATCCTTCTCCACGTTTCCGTCTATGCGAAACACCGTACACATGAGCGACTTCTCGATGTGATCCATCTCACCCTTGTACTGACAAAACACCACCGTCTTTTCATCCGGGTGACTGTTGATGTGCATCATGAGTTTGTCCATCTTGTGCCCCTTGTGCCCCCACGATTGCGCGGGCTGTTCATTCTTCTTCGCCACACCATCCATGTAGAGCTGGGGCCAAATCATCGTCTGTCGCACCCTGAGGAGACACTCGAGAATGTGCATGTTCCTCGCCTCCGTGGAGGTGGTGGTGCGCATCACCTGTTTGATGCTCTCCTGGCACTCAGTGAACACACAGTCGTACAACTTGCGCTCCTCGTCGTACATGTCCAGTTCCACATTCTCAAAGTGACAGTAGGGAAGATCCAACGAACTATCCGCCTTGGTCCGCCTGAGGATGTACTTATTCTTAATCTCCTTGTGCATCGCCTGAACAATCTGCTTGGAAATACCCAAAAAGGCACAGAGGTTCACAAAGTCCTCCATCGAGTTAAACACTGGTGTGCCGGTCACCATCCATCGGATATCCGCCCTGAGGACATTCAGAGCCTTGAAGGTGCGCGTCTGTCTGTTTCGAATCTCGTGAGCCTCATCGAGAACGATGCGGTCCCAGTGAATGAAACCGAGCACCGACGTCTTGCTGTGCACCACGCTGTAAGGGCAGAGCACGATGTCGGGGTCATCGAGATCTTTCGGCTCCTTGGTTCTTTTCGGTCCGTCGTACACGTGAACATTGAGACCCGGGGCAAACCTCTTGAGTTCCTTGGACCACTGGGTCACGATCGTCTTGGGGACCACGATGAGGGTGTGCTTCTTGGGGTTCTTGAGGATGGTGGCGATGATCTGAATCGTCTTGCCCAGTCCCATCTCGTCACAGAGAAAACCACCCTTGGGACCCTGGGTGATCTTCTCCTGGGCAGACATCCATTCGACACCGTTGACCTGGTAGGGAGCGTAGAGCGTACCGTTGAGTGTGTACTTCATTCTGACTTGGTTGTTTCAGAAGTTTCTTCTTTACTTAGGTTGATTTGTTTCTGTTTTCTGTACTGACGACTATATTCGAGTATCTTTTCCCTGTTCTTCTCACGGTATTTGAGGGTTGCTAACTGCCTCGGGGTCAGCTCGGAGGGTTCCATATTTTTCATGGTCACCCTTTTTGGTTTCACGGGAACTAGTTTATATTCGTATCCTTCTGGTGGAGTTGGTAAGATGACGTGTTCCATATACATGTGTATACGTTTTTCTTTAATCAGTCACTATGATACTCCGAGGACTTCATGGATGGTAGTCACATTTTGTTGACATGGATTTTTTGAAAATGTCTTGTCACTTGTAGGCTACCACCCATGAAGTTTGAATCCTCAGAAACATGTTAATGAAGATAGTTGTCATGATACTCCGAGGACTTCATGGGTGGTAGCCTACAAGTGACAAGACATTTTGTTGACATGGATTTTTTGAAAACCCCAGGACAATCACTATCGCGAAAAAATAAAAGTGATAATTATTTTCTCATGGTATAGTAGATGGGTGGACCAACCATTTTTTATATATTGGAAAATTCCAACTTGGGTACATGGTGGGTAGGTAAGATGGCTATCAACCTTGTAGATGGATGGCCTTCTTATCGCTCCGTGACTCAAGATGAACTGTATAACAAACTACAAGAAAAGTATGAACATTTTCCAAATGCTTATTTAACATTGTCCCATCTAAACAGGGGATGGGTAGCGTGCTACGGTGTGGAAAGATGGCTTTCAAATCTTGAATACAACATTAATAAAGAACCTGAAAAGTATCGTGAACTTAAAGAGCTCCTCATGGCCGGATGGAATGGTATTGGGGATGTGTCGACCTTGAGTGTACTACATGTGTTCGATGAAAATAAACCCGTCGATGAAATATTCAAGAAACTTGTTAAAAGCCGTGAGGGTCTCACAAGATGTTTAAATATATCTACAGGTAAAACACGTGCTGAGAAATATCAAGAAAATAAAAAAGACACTGAATTTTTAAAAGAACAAGCAAAAAAGAAGGTACTCGACCGCATGAAAAAAACTGGAAAGCCCCCGAAGCAATCTACTCTGGAAAAGTACGGCATCGATATCACTTCGGTCTTAACTTTCCCAACCTGATGAGGACCAACACCATCTGCACGGCGAGAGTGGCGGCTTCGGTCTCCATCATCGTCGTGCACATGGAATACACGTGATCTATGTTTATATTATCAGATAATTCAACTAACAATGGGATAACCCTGGTGAGTTTTCTCGGCCTGAGTCGTATCGACCTCCTGACGACGAAGGTCACCAGTCTGATGGACATTTTTATTTTTGCAACAAAATATTTTCTGCAAATTTCACGGGGTCATGCCAAAACGTTCCCACCATGGCATTCACATCACTTAGGTCGTATGTCTCGTCCCCTGATGTAAAATCGACACCGAACACCGCCATGGAGGGTATATTCGTGGCTGGGTAACGTCTGCCCGTCTGGCGTGTCTTGACAGCCACGGATCTTTTCTGAAGGTTACAGTGATTACAGAGGGGCTGAAAGTCTTCGATGACCTGTGTCTTCACGTCGAGTACTCTGGGATCATTGTACAGGTCATTCTTATGATCAATCACGATGTCCGAGTGTGACCCGCACACCACGCACGATTTATCTTTCAACGCCTTTCGTATCTCCATTCTGATTGGTCTGTGTATTTTCACATTTTCTTCGCTCAGTCCATTCATCTTGATGGCGAGTATTTTTCGGGAGTACCCCCTGTCAAATTTCCACACGTACCGATCATCGTTCCACACGATGTTATTCCTCGTGTTTCCGTTCGTGCTCCACGGAAGCCCCGCCCGCATGCACTCCTCTATGGTCACCCATCTGCTCACACCGTGAACATTCGGTGAGAAGAGTCTGTCAATCACCAGAAGTCTTGGATTCATCTAGTAGGTTCTTGTAGTACGTCTCGTCGAGTTCGGATCCTATGAATCGTCTGCCCGTGTTCTTCGCTGCAAAGGCTGTCGTGCCTCCTCCTAAGAATGTATCCACGACGAGATCACCCTCGTTGGAGTGCTTTTGTATTATATCTTCGAATAATTTTAAGTTCTTTTGTGTGGGGTGTCTTCTACTCTTACCACCCTGAATGGGATACCTATAAATCCCGTTGTCGTACTCACCGTTGAACGTGGGTTTCCCCTTTTTGACCCCCAGGAGGGCAATCTCACGTGCGTTCGTCAGATAGTTGACGCGCGAATTGATGGGTTGGGGGTTGGTCTTGACCCACTCTATGAATCTAATCTGTTTAAACTTGTACTTTTCCATGAGTTCCTTGACGTACGAGAGCTTCCATATGTCGAAAAATATGATACACGTGCCACCGTCCCTCAGTTTTTTATAGTAGGATTTGATAAACTGCTCGAGATTTTCCATCGTAAACTGTTCCCACTTTCCATAGTTGGTCTTCACGCTGTACTTCTTACCGTAGATGGTTCCGTACTTCATGTAATTCTCCTTCGCGTGGGGTGTCGTGAGGGCCGCAGGGTTCTCGGACGTGTACGCGGTCCACTCATCCTCAGTCTTCGTGAGATCCTCACCCGAGTCTATGGCGTTTCTGAGGGAGTTCATGCCAGTCTCGTGTGATATGATGTACGGGGGGTCGGTCAGGATGAGATCGATCGCACCGTCGTCTATCGTCTCGAGAAGCTTTAACCCGTCGCAGTGTCTGATGTCCATTATGTGTATATAGGATGCTATCTTTAACTCAATCCTCTGTGAACGCGTCGTCTTCGGAATCAGTGACAATCTCACACGCCGCCGGCTCCTTGGGCTTCCGTGGTTTCCTCTGCTTGGGTGGTTCTATACCGTGTTCCCGATGGTACAGCACCTTCTGCCAGAACTCTTCCATGACGGGCAGGTACTTTTCGAACCATCCGCGGTCTCTGGCCACCCTGGTGACGACAAACTCTTCTGGCTTGGGCCAGTTAAATTCCGCCGCCTTGTACTGAATGAAATCACACGCTTCGAGATCGAGGACTTCCATGCACAGTTGAAGCTGGGGCATGTAGTGCTGGGGTACCTCGGGCGTGATGGTGCGAGACATGGGACACTTAATCTCCACGAGCTTACCCGATTCACTGACACCATCTGGGCTTCCACCCAACCACGGATACTTGGGGTGGGGGCACAGACCAATCTCGTGGACCACCTCACCGTGTCGCTCTTCGTAGATGATTCTCGCCTCGTCCTCGTACTTGTTCCCGTGGGCCGTCGCGGCGTTCCCCGTAAACTTGTTGTACCCACACTTCTTGAGGAGGAGTCCCCTGGGTGTCTCGTATTTATTCTCACCTATGGCCGTGGCGCAATCACTGGCCGTGAGCATGTTCTCGCGGAGGTCCAGCCATTCCTGTGAGCGCTGTGGGGCGTACTCGCGTTCGATGAGTTTTTGTACCGTCGGGTGCATTTAATAGTTTGGACGTGTTGTGTTTAAGCTCATGGGGTAAAAGAATGATCGTGCGGCGTTCTGTTCAGCCTGCTTCTTATTCTTCGCAAACCCCTGTCCCACGCACGCGTTGTTCACGTACACAGCCACGTAAAAGATACCATTCTCGTGGGACATCGTGGTGTACACGGGGAGTTCGAATCCATTCATTTGACACGTGCGCATTAATTGGTCTTTGAAGTTATCGTCCACCATGATCATGTCGAGATTGACGAATGACGTATCGTTGTATATTCTGAGGATAAATTCCTTGGCGTGCAGGAGACCCATGTCCATGTATATGGCACCCACCAGTGCTTCGAAGGCATCCTCGAGTATCTTTGGGTTACGGTTCCACTCGTTTCGCATCCCCTTCTCGTCCATGACGATCCACTGATGAAGTCCCAGCTTGGAAGCTATTCCGGCGAGGGTCTCGCCCCTCACGAGTTTCGTGCGCGCTTTTGTCAGGAAACCTTCCTGTCTCTCCTCGAATTTGTCATACAAGAACTTTGTGATGACAAAACCCAGAACAGAATCACCTATAAATTCTAACGTTTCGAAAGACCCAGACAAATGTTCATTTTCCTTCAGTGCGGATTTATGAGTAAAGGCTTTTTGGTACAAAGCTATGTTAGATACTTTTGTACCAACAAGGTTTTCGAGAGAGACCCTATCGATCATTTATATGTGTGTAGATTTTATTTTTTAAGCCTTAACATAGTGAGGACTCAGGTACTTCTGGAGATTGAGGTACGTAATCTCGACATCCTTGGGTGGCTTGAGGAGATCCTTGAGCTTCTGGTCGAGGATGAGCACGCGACCGTTGTCGGGGTGCTTGAGACCGTTGTCCTTCACGTACTTGTTCACGGAGCGCGTCACCTGACTACGGGAGACGAGCTGCCCCTCGGGAAGACCCAGGAAAATACGAAGCTCTTCGGAAATCTTCTGCTCGCGGTTGAAACCGTTGTTCTTCGCACGATTGGCAGACTTCTCACCGGTGGGATCCTCCTGGGTGGCCCTGATCTTGCGAACAATCTTGGCGAGAGACTTGATGTCGTTGCGGATGGCGGTGATTTCAGCGAGAATGGATTCAGTAGACATATTATACCTTTGATACGCTGAATGTCTTTAAGTAGATTAATAGCAGTACACCAATTATGAACATACATAGCGCGAGTCTCGTGAGTATTCGAATGTTATACATCTTACCGAGTTCAACCGGGGTGTCCCCTTCGCACCCACCCGGGCAACAGTCGGGTGGAGAGGGTATCACGAGGTCTCCCTTCTTGACGCCGCACGCGCGGTGACCGAACGTCACGTCCTCGTAGCATCTACAGGTCATGATAATATTATATACATATATAATAATGGATGAAAAGAGTTATTCCAAACCGGTGATAAACCGGTTCTTACAGTCTAACTTGTTCTTCAACGACCCTCTCCTGAAAAGGTACTACGACCAGGGTGACGTGAAGAAGTTCAGGAGCCGCGTGCACCGAAAGTATTCAGATAAGCAGTTCACCAAGTTGGTCTACGCCCTCGTGACGGATTCGATCAGGGACATAGTGTTGGACACAGTGGGTGAGCTCACCGTTTTCATGAAGTCCATGGGAGACCTGATCATCAGTGGGGGCGAGGCGTTCAACATGTACATGACCTACAAGGACAGGATCGTGACCACGGACATAGACGCCAAGTTTGTTCCGAGACTCAAGAGGAACGCCCGGTTTTTCGGTAAACTCCAAGCCATCAAGCTCATCCTGTGGGACAAGCTCGGAAAGATTTCGAAGCGTCTGAACATCAGATTGAAACGAAGGATTCTCTCCAGGAAGGGTAAGATTTTCAAATTCATAGGTCTCGGGTTCAAGAAGAAGGGGCCCTACGTCACCAGGAGGTACACCCTCATCAAGAAGAAGAAGGGTGGCAACACCAACAAGCCGTCGAAGGAGGATGTCTTCATAGACGTGGAATTGTTCGCGCTCGACATGAATCTGAGATACTTATGTCCCTCGTCGGGTAAGATGGAGGACTTCACTCTCGGAGGCATCCTCGACATACCTTTCATGCGTCCCAAAGAATTTGGATACGAGGTTGTGAAGGACGCCACCA
>Ga0102960_1001073_pt1 | contig 10382 bp, 14 predicted proteins | sample SalPon2_B_H2O_MG_2_FD_84521 | JGI IMG/M metagenome (GOLD analysis project Ga0102960, IMG submission 84521) | Salt pond water microbial communities from South San Francisco under conditions of wetland restoration - Salt Pond MetaG SF2_B_H2O_MG | ecosystem: Environmental > Aquatic > Non-marine...
CAGCAGCAGCAGCAGCAGCAGCAGCAGGAACGGCGGGTCCGGCAATCGGCGCGACTTAATGGAAGCAATGGGGGGAGAGGGAGTAAGTCCAACAGACAAGCAACCAAAATCTAAGCAATTGGTATCACACCCATCCCAACAACAGCAGCCAGCAGCAGCAGCACAATCGACAACAACTTCTGAAGAAGTTAGATAGTGTAGTCAAGTTACCGTCTCAGAACAAGAGCAAGCACAACCACTACCAGATGAGGAAGTGTCAATATCCAATCGAACAAGATCTGGTAAGCGTATGCGGCAGGAACAACAATATGCAACAGATTACAGGCACTCACCATACCCACAACAGTCCACAACATCATTGTGCCATGACCATTCCTACCCATATAAGGCTTGATCCCTTTGATGATGGAGCCATATCCCTCCAAATCTTCGGTCAGTATATTATTTATCACCGGACACCAACTCCTCTCCAACAACGCGTCGACAACACGCTCCTCGGCGCCAGATGATTGGCGTTGCCTCACAGTACATGGTATTTTACTATCCTCAGTGCAGTGCTGCTGGAGCTGTAAAGAGAGTGATTATTTGTTACAAACACGGCACACTAACAAGAAGAAGGGTAAGTGGAGATATAACAACAAATATATGCGGCAGTGGGTACAATACAACAATAAGTGGAGTTGAGACCTCGTCTTGGTGTGATGTGGTGCTGTTTAGGTGATAATCTATGCCTACATATTTGCGGTAGTTATGTGTTTTAGCAGCACTTTGAGTACTAACGAGATAGAAGGATACAAACGAGATAGGCATAGGAGGTCGGGTACGACACCAGTGATCTCGAGGAAATAGAACTGCAACTACATCGGTGACAACCGCGGCAATTCTTCATAAGATAATTCCTTGTCGATCATGAGAGCTCTATATAACTAATGAGCTCCTAAAAGAGCATCTCCTGCAAGTGCACACGATGACACGAGCACTTGCAGAAGATATGGATGGCAGTTGATTCCTCTAACTATCACACTCTGGAGCATAGAAGGAGTCTTCTGCAAGTTCAATGAAGACACAACTTGCAGAAGACATCAACAGAGTTAAAAATACCAAACCTGTCGAAGATAAGCATGGCATGGAAGGAGTAAGTCTTCTGCAAGTTGACTGAAACTGAAGGCACAACTTGTAGATAGGTTTTGCAGCGATGTCTGAATACTACTTCAACTTCACTTCAAGAACATCAAAGAAATTCCTAGAGGCTCCTAGAGGTACCTTGTATCTTTTGCATGCTCTCGTATGTACTGCCGACGTTCATTCTGGCAGTTCTACACCACCGCCACAGCTCAGCGCTGCTGATTGATACTTTCTGATAGTCAAAGCATGATTTAGGGTAATTAGCGGGATCGATAACTTTGATAAACTTTAAGTTTTACAACAACGAAGGTGCTGTCTTTCAAATCTTTGTCGTTGCATTGCCTCACTCAAATAATCTATCAAATCTATATCAAATAATCTCAAATCTATGGTATCAAATCTATCAAAAATACTGACACATTGTGTTCCTCGAAAACGAAAACTATTCATACTTTCACTTTATATACAGTAGCTCTCTCTCTCTCTCTCTCTCTCTCTCTCTCTATCTATCTATCTCTCTCTCTCTCTCAGAAAGAATTCAGTGACAATGGCGGATGCAATCAAAATCAATCGCTCGGTGCTGCTCAGAACTCCATCGCCGAGAAGGCACAAGGACAAAGACAAGGACAATGATTCATTGACTCCACCTTTACCCTTACCTCCAAAAAAGGGGAGAACAATGAGATATCGGTCGCCGACTAGGAACAAGGACAAAGAGAAGGACAATAATTCGTTGACTCCTCCGGCAGCTCCAAAAAAGAGGAGAACATCGAGATCGAGAACATCGAGATATCAATATAAGACACCACCACAGACACAGAAGAAGAGTGCTGAACTTTGCTACCAATCTCCTCTGCTGCCCCCTTGTCTATGGCGTTCAGCTTTCCCTGCGAGCTAAGCCCCCACGTTGATGAACGATCTCATCTGAGACTACAACAAGACAAACATCATGCTTTCAAGTGCTTTGACTCTATCTGCTGAATCTGAATGGCTTCCACATCTCTGTGATGTTGAGGCAAGAAATTGAACTCCAAGCTCGACAGCTGCATAAATAGCCACTGCTTATTGTGTAAATTAATATGCCTACGTTTGTTCAATGGAGAGAAAAGAAATTTTGTGTTGTTTATAAACCGTCTGATCTTTGCCGGATCATTGAAGGCATCGAACTCTTCTCTCTCAGCTGTTGTCAGATTTCGCCACACTTCTTCGTGCACATTCTTATACGTGTGCCCACCAGAGAAGCCTTTCCGGAAGAGCTGACTGTAGTCGTCGCATTCAAATTTAGTCTCCAAAACATTGAGAAATTTCTTTAGAAATTTAATCTTTTGTTCCCAGGCAAGTTGTCTTTTTGAGTATTGTTTCTCTTTCTTGGCGGCCCTTGCTTGTGCTGCCTTTGTCGGTGCCATTGAAATGAATGATTAAGCTAAGAAGCAAAGAAGTGGGCTACAGTATGGTGCCTATTATCTGTCTATCGACTGCGCCTCTAGGTAAGAAGGCCGTCGGTCTCTTGTGTAAATTTTCACTTTGCTTTCTACTAATTCCTTTCGTATGTAGATTATTTGGTTACACCATTTTTGAACAAGACTCCGTACTGCCTAACTAATGAACTACTAACAATTACTTGCGCTTCCTAAGCGATCTCGGGAGGTATAGTTTGTTCAGATCAACAGAGTTCCTCGAGTGCAAGTTGCCATCATGATAGGCTTCAATTGTTTCCTTGAAGAGGGCATCGACTGAGTTTTGGTCAAATTGGCTCCTACTGTCTTTGACATAGATGAAAGCTGTCTTGGCTTCTCCTGATCCTCTCATTCGCACACTCAGCTTTGCACGGAGTTTCAACTGCATGTAGCCTGCTGTGTGGAGGGTCCTTTCATTACAGAACGAAACAAGCACTCTTGTACTTTCAGACGCATTGAATAAAGTAGCCATGTGCTCGAGCAAAGAGGGAGGGAAAAGACAGTCGAATCCGTAGACCAGGTTCACTCCCTCCAGAGATTTAATCTCTAATATGTCACCTTTGACAAAAGACACCGGCATGCAAGGACGACACTCGTTGAGGTTCGCAGCAGAGACCTTCTTCAGGTTCATAACGGAGCACAAAAATAGATTGTAGTCGAGCTCAATACCAAGGCAAAGAGTTTGCAGATACAGTGCCAGATGGAGACAAGGGAGGCCCAATCCAGATCCACAATCCAACACTACACTTCGTTTGGGTTGGATTAGTCCCAGCTGCAGAAGCTCGTTGCAGATACGGTGGATAGATCCTGCTGTGATTTCACCCTGTTCGTGTGTATAGTACAAACATATCCAACAAGTAAACGTTTGAGAGCCACCGCATAAACAGACAAACAAACACACGTTACAGCAGTAATACAATTGACAGATTGACTCACATAACAACCGAAGGAGCCGCCGGGTATAGGGCTATTGCCCACTAAGTGATAGAGTTTCCTAACATGGGGTGGAATGATGATCCTAGCTTGAACTTGCCCAAACACGTTTGCACGTCTTTTGACTGCTTTTGAAACACAAAGGTCTCCAAGTGCTCTCGTCACTTTTTGATTCAAATAATGCTCTTGGTTGCGGCATTTTTTCTTCTCTTTGTATTCCGCAAGCTGTGTGACATTGTAGTTGTCCAGCTTCCTCTGAAGAGAATCTTTTATTTGCTTGATGCGTCGTTGCTTTTGTTCTGTTGAAAGACTCTGATATCGCATTCGGTGGTACTCTTTGCGACTTTGCTTTGGCTTCTTCGGAGGAACATTCATGATTGTATGGGTTGGTTGGACAGGTGATGCGGTAGAAGAAGGTTGACTGCTGGGTTGACACGACGGTTCTGCAGATGACTGTGAGCTCGGCTCAGAAGAAGGCGGGCTGCTAGGCTCAGAAGACTTATGTCCCCCCCAACGTTTTATGAGGTTGATTGAACAGTACGAAGTATGGCTGGGTCACAGTGCTAAATATGAAATCTAAGTCTTTCAAGTCTAATCTTCAAAGATATGGTATACCATAGTATAGTTTCTTTCAGTTTCAGGTCCGGTCTATCAAAACTATGGTACTTTCTCCCTACTCTCCACGCTCTCTCGAGTGAGCCGATAACGGACATTTACATGAAACGGGGCCAACTTTCGGATTTTTAAAAAACCTTTTTTTAGACCCCTTTCTCGTAAAATTAACTAGCGGCTTGTTAGCGAATTATTACCCTTTTTCAGGCCCATAGTTGGCCATCACAACTTGATGCGCACGTACGAGGTCAACCCGCCCAAACATGATGCTTCAAACCTAGGTACCGTTAGGTCCACACAATCCTCGTGCGCATCGACTTGTGGCGTTGTAATAGCCGCTTCCAAATTATATGCACGTGCACATCGGCGTGTCTGGAGAGCCATCATATCATCAGTGCCTTTAATCTCGCCAGTTAGACTCCACTCAACCATTTAGATCCGCTCCATCGGGAGAAGAATCTTTTCCGTATCTTTTCAATCCAACCGAATTATGCCACGTCTTCGGTAATAGATTGGTCATCTGTTTTATGGGGTGTAGTGGAGGTGCACAATGAGCGATTTAATACCCTTTTTCAGGCCCGTAGTCGAACACCACCATCATGCCTGCACCTCTAAAATCCGGCCAAACTCGATGCTACTATCCTTGGCCATCAACTTTGGCCCAACTCTTTGAGGTGCAGGCATAATCATCATTGCCCAGTTGCCAGTTCAATATTTATGTGCATATCATCCTCTATGGTTTCATCCACGTATCCGGTATCCGTATTGTGCTCTGTCTCCACTGCTTGTGATGGAGGAGGAGGCTGACAATAAAGAGGAGTACAATATCATGACACCGACACTACGTGAGAAGGAGAGAGCAATGAACATGAATGGTTACTTTGGATACCAGCCGATTTGAGCATGAAGATGCTGCAATGGCCAAGAGTTTGCTAGGTAAGAATATATATATATATATATATATATTATAATGCATTAACATTGACACCTACACAACTCTGAGAATCGCCGGAACACATCTAATATATCTACTGGAAGCCGTATGAAGCGAGCAGATGATAAAGCCATTTTCTGTTACAGAGATTTTTCCCCCGACTAGGATTCGAAGCACTAAAGATCCACCTTGTATTCCTACTCCAGTTTTTGTATTGCTGGAACGTCGGGAAGATGCGTTGCTCTTTTGCACTAAGCTGCGGATACACCTCGTCAAATATCTGTTTTAAGCTTGCTGTCTCTTGTGAAATGGAGCTCCTTGTATTCCTTCCACGAATGAACATTGAGGAGAAATCTGAATCCGAGTCACAGTGAACTGATTGAAAATGATACTTCATCCGAGAATAAATGCTCAATCTATCTTCCCAATATTGGTACCGGCGTGGTGTTGGAGGAGGGCTGTGAATGTCGTCTGTTTTTTCCTCTTCCTCGAAGATCTCGTGAAGAATTGCTTGTACTTGTGCGGCCTCATCCATCGCAGGTTGCTGTCCCATCTGTCGTGTGAGAGTGGGAGTAGGTTTCAAAGCAGAGCATAACAAGCGGAAGGTCGATGAATCACAGTCATTCAAGTCCGTGAGAATGGAAGGGGGAGGAGTGTGGAGGTGGACGACACTATAGTATTCATTGGGTTGATTATTCATGGTTGTGCTGAAGATGCTATGGCTTTGAGCTCTTGCTAGTTGATTGTTCAGTTTTACAACAACAACAGACTCTTTTTTATGTGTGAATCTCAGTAATCGGTGCAAGCGCAAGACTTCTCTTGTCTACTCTATCATATCTATTCTGCTCTTTTGATATTATCTGTCGATGTCAAATCTAAAAATTTGAAATCACACAGCCAGGTGGCACATTCTTTCTGCCGCCGTTGATATATTTCGCCGCCTTGATATAAGAAGTTAGCTAGATATGACAGACATCTGTTTGATTGGGTCGTTTGAAAGCACTTCTTTCATCCGGCCGCAGCTGCTGTAAAATTCAAAAAGCGGCAGATTTCCGTTCATCTCTCATCTCTTATCTCTTTTTGGAAATTCCATTTTTAAGCTAAGGATAACCTTAATCAAGACACCTATCTAGTGATCCTCTTATACCCTCGATATCGAACAATGGCACGCACTTGGGGTGGATCTGAGGATACGAATCGATGCCTCTAGTCCTACCGAACGTCGCTGAACCCTCGGTCTGAGGGGGCGGATATGTTCCCTTCGAGATATTCGCATTACCATTTTTGACGTGTCCATAGTCATCGGCGGGAGGTACATCTATCATTTACGTGTTGTTTGGGGCGTCTTTTTGGGGAGTTGTGGCTGCGTCGTGTCGCCCCGACCATCTCTAACAATAGTAGGGTCCATCCATTCTAAATATAATGATTACCAATAATGAACTCATCGCTTGGAGACGTCTTAATGATAATAATCCGAAGCTCCGACTTGCCATTGCTCATTTGCTCAAGCACGAGCGGTTGAGGGGTAAGCTTTATGAATTTGACAGTGAGGGCGAAAGTGCTTAGTATCTTTTGTGGCTACAAAGGGGACAGTGACCAAGTCCAAATTAATCACAATGTGATTGCCAGAGCTTTCGAGATAGATGGCGGTCAGAAGATATCTAGAACTCCCTACTCAGAGTATTGGGAGATTGATGGTAATGAGGGGGCAAATGAGAATAAATGAGAGATATTATCTTTACATCGATAATGGTACACAAGTGCCTATTGGTGATGGTAAAAAGAAGGCACAATATAGAATTGGTTGCCTCTCCGACGGGAAGAAGAAGAAGAAGAAGAAAAAGAAGAACGAGGAGGAGGGGGTTGATAAGGAGCAGCAGTCACCGTCGTCTATAGGCAAAAACATCAGATCATGGCTGAAAGACGTAGATGAATTTTGGGAGGGTATGAAAGATGAGCTCGGTGTATTTTTTGAAGAAGAAGAAGAACAAGGCGACAGCAACAACAACAGGAGGGGGGAAAAGGTGGTGGTGGCGGTGGAGGTGGCGGCGGTGGTGGTGGAGGTGGTAGAGGAGGAAAGAATAAGAAGGGTAAGAAACGGAATAGAAAAAGAAACCATGCCCCAAAGAAACCATCCACGCCATCGACATCGCTACCACAACGTCCAACACCACCACGTCCAACACCACCGTCGACTGCAGGCAGTGGACCATTGAGAAAACGAAGGAAGGAGGCTGCCAAAGAGAGGAAAAGACTCATCGAGGATGAAATGAAGAAAGTGACAGAGCAGTTGTTACTATTGAAACTTCAGTTGAAGGAGATAGAGGAGGAGGAGGAAGAGGAGGAGATGGAGGAAGAGGAGGAACGGCCACAAACACCACCTGGTGATCATTGGTTGCATTATCATCTCAATGGGAGGGCTGGTAAAGTCAAAGTCAATGCATCATCTGTGACAATACTATCCGATCTTGAAAGAGGCATGTTTGACGCCACTCCGGTTAATGAGGAGGTAGGCGGCAATACGACGACTAAACGCCGGGTCAATTTAGGTTGGGTACAGCACTATGTATGGGATTCACAACATGGGAGGATCGGACGAGGGCATGGAGATGTTAATTGGTGGCGTGCTGAAGGCCTTATTTCATGACATTGGCTTCAATATTTCGAACGAGATTCTCTCTAAGGGATGCCCAAGCCGGAGGACAATCGCTCGCATTGAGTATAGGTTATGCGCTGACTGCTACTTCCATGCCGTGTCTCAAATGAAAAAGGATGGAGTCAAGTATATATCAATCACCATGGCAAGAGAAATGGTATCGAGCATTTCGTCAAGCTCGTTAAATGGGGTGGCCTTGATAAGAACGGCAACAGGGTAGTGAAGACTTTCTGCTTGGATATGGATATGTCGGGGCATACCGCTGCAAGTGCTGTGGAGGCTATTGAACTTTCCCTCAACAAGTTGAAACTTGCCGGCCTTGACCTTGATGGGGTGAATGTATCTGCTGCTGGGCTTACTGGAGATACTGGTGGTGGGGCGGGCCTTCCAAACATCTTCCCGCTGATGGTTAAAGATGAGCGAATATTGTGTAGGTTTGCAACAATGATGGGATGTCAAATGCATGCCCTCAACAACTGTCTTTCAAATGCACTCAAGGCGTGTTTTGGAGACACAGGCATCGGTCACAACAACGCGGTTCAGGCGTCATGTGTCTATTTGTTGATGATTAAGAGACTGAAAGAAGAGTTAGATTCAAAAGGGTTAGATGAACTCATGGGATTAGTGCTTGATGAGATAAAGACCAACGAGCGTTGGAAGAATGAGGCAAGTTGGCAGAACAAAGACGGGCTATCTGCACTGTTTGGTTCACTTGATGGTGAAATAGATGATGAAATAGATGATGATGACATAGATGAGATAGAGGCTGAGATTAGTCGCCTCTTTAGAGGTGTTCAGGAACCGGTGTTCTCTCGATGGGCTACTGGTAAGTCTTATCTCGTTACAGCTGCGCCATTGTGTTGTGAGTGTTAGCTTCACTATATATTATATACTCAACATCTTTTGTCTATTTCCCTTCAATAAGTCATCCCAATGCTCAAGACCTTTGCTAATCCAAAACATTGGACGTTCATTTACTTTCTTGCTGTTGTGGTCAAACAATCCAACACCAAGGAAGGTAGTCTATTATGTACATATTCCGACACCCTACTGTCTTGCATGAACATACGGGCAAAATCGGATGAGTATAGCGTCCTTGCGGCAGCTGAAGCGGGAGAAGGAGAGCATCAGCAAGTCTACACTCCACCTACTCTGTACATACAAGCGCTATTTGCAACGGCGTTTGCCGAGGCCTGGTTTGATAGACACTTTGACTTTCTGAAGCATTATGACGAAACGTTTGGAAAGGGTTGCTACGGCCATACTCTCCGCTTGTATCCAGAACGAGTTTACGTTATGCATCGCGATCTTGCTACACTTGAAAATGGTGGCTGGAAAGATCACCCCGCCTTTGCAAAATACTTGGCAAAGGTGGGAGAGATTGTTACAATTCCAGACGAGGAGAAGAAGGATGGTGGCAAGATGTTCTTTGATAGGACAACAAAAGTCTTCTTGGATACAATTCGCAGCAGTTTCAATGATAAGATTGCTTCTACAGTCAGGATGCTAGAGCGCGAGGAACAGGTCGCAAATGCTCCGTCGAATGTCCATCGTATCCTGCAATGTATAGTTGGTGGTCACCCCTCACTCCAAAGAGAATTTCTCTTTGTGGCTATATAGTGCTGAGGATTATGGTGAAGGTACTGAATCAGATGAAGGCTTCCAGCATTCATTTGCATCTAGCGAGATCACCCTGGACCACAGGAGGGAGACGCCTACAACGAATATCCTCGTGTGGATCCTTATGAGATAATGACGATGGATTGGATCCAAGACAACAAAGATCTACTCTGGGAAATGGCAACATCCACAACACCAGTGGACATCTTTGACAACGAGACTTGGGGCGAGGGGAATGATTTTGAACCGATTAAAGATGTGATACACAAGCGTATGGCTCCACAGCCAGTTCATCAGCAAGAAGTTGAGAATCATGTGCAATCGGGCGGACATGTCCGACAGACTAAAGTTGGAGAGGGGAGAGGCTCTCGGCGTAACACTATTCATTCTTACCATATGCGGTCATTCAATCGTGATGCGATAGAAATTGTACGCGGAAGAAGATCTACCCATGCAGCGAAGAAGAAAACACAGAGAGTTGAGGGATCTGATAGAATGCAATCCAACTAATCATGACTGCTGTTAATTATTATCCTTCCTTAATACCAAATCACATACATCAACTTGCACAAAATCACTAATCTTCGTCGTCGTCGTCGTTGTCATCATCACGCTTCCTCTTCTTCGACGTAGTATCATTATCGATCAATCCAAATGCCTTCAATCTAGTCATCTCCGCTTGATCACTGGGTCGTTGATAGGCTCTCTGTGCGGCGATGGAAGTATGACGACTAAATGTAAGACGATCTTCTTCTGGTAATCCGGCGGTGTTTGCAGCGGTAGTGATGGCAACTGCACGTAGACCATTACAATAATCCAATCCAACCTTGGCACATGCTTCCTTCATCATCCAGTTTTACAACAACAACAGACTCTTTTTTATGTGTGAATCTCGGTAATCGGTGCAAGCGCAAGACTTCTCTTGTCTACTCTATCATATCTCTATTCTGCTCTTTTGATATTATCTTCTGTCAAATCTAAAAATTTGAAATCACACAGCCAGGTGGCACATTCTTTCTGCCGCCGTTGATACTGTGGGGAACCA
>Ga0102960_1001081_pt1 | contig 10356 bp, 13 predicted proteins | sample SalPon2_B_H2O_MG_2_FD_84521 | JGI IMG/M metagenome (GOLD analysis project Ga0102960, IMG submission 84521) | Salt pond water microbial communities from South San Francisco under conditions of wetland restoration - Salt Pond MetaG SF2_B_H2O_MG | ecosystem: Environmental > Aquatic > Non-marine...
ACACGCAGACGAAACAAAAAGCTCTCGAGAAGTTGATCGGTAAGTACCCCGATCGTACGTCCGACGTTCCAGTTGGGAGTGGCGTCATTCTGGGCCATCTCGGTCCAGCGACGACTCGACGAAAACTGTTCATAGACATTCCGTTTTATTTTTATCAACGTCCCGAACTCGCCGTACCTTTGTGTGCGATGTGTTATCAGGAGGTGACGATCGAGATTAAGTTTAGGGACATCAGAGATTGTGTCGTCAAGACAGATCCCCCAGTGGATGATACAGTCCAGACAGTCACGTTGGATTACGAGGTTGAGTCGAGTGAAATTCTCACGTCGAACATCATGGTCGTATCGAACGATGGGTTGTCGTTCGCATCCAACGTCAACAATAGTATCGAGATCACCGGAAAGACGACGTTCGCGGGTGACGGTATCGTGTCGCCCGCGATGAATGTCATCGTGAACTCTTCGGGGATTTACCGTTACGAAGATGATCAGTGGGTACAAAAATCATCAGATAGCGTTTCCGGGGAAGTCCAATTTTCCGATGACGGAAACGTTATCGCTCAAATAGGTCTCGGTCTCTGGGAATGGAACGGGACGGGGTACGATTTTAGAAGTGTACCCACCATAGCCGCGATTTCACGGGACGGTTCTTCGTATGCACTAGATAACCCTTCCTCGGTGGAGGTAATAACCTTGAGTACAGGTGTACGCGTGGGTGAATTTATAGTAAAGGACGCGTTGAATGTTACGCATAAAATACGTCTATCTTTCGATGGTTCAAAATTATTTATTGCCAGAGACGGAACGGTTTTCGTATACGTATACACAGGTGCGTGGTTGAGATACGGACAAGACATAAATGCATACGAAACAGATGAGATTGCAATCACCTCAAGTGGAACGTCTTTCTTTGTATATAACGTGAATGAGATATACACCATCGGTGAGGATGAAAAGAGCGGCGTGGGTATACTATATACGTATGACATAAATACTTCACAATGGATCGAAGTGTATAGATACAGAGGTGTGGGAGGTGAATATGTGAGCCTCGACGATTCAAATATCATACTCAGTATCAAAAGGTCATCTACAGAGACGGATTATATCAAGCTTCGACAGATCACTCGGTCAGTTGAAAATTATGATGACATCATCATCAGGGGTGTCGAAGATATCGCGGACATTGGGAGTAACGTGTATGGTGTAGGTTATCAGGCTCTGGGGACAAGTGTTCGAGAAGCGGAGATCTTCAATAAAGACACTGCATACAGTTTAAATGATACAGGGTTTATAGATGGTCCAATTAGTGACATTGTAATCTCAAATAATGGACACACATATTCTACCAGAGTGGGGGCATTCGCACGAATCTACACGAGATCTTCTGATATTTCCTCATTCAACGAACCGCGTGATTCCACTAACCCCAATGGTATATTTTCGATTCAGAGTGGTGGAGCCGTAAGTATAGATGAGATTGTTGTTTCAGGTCTGGGTAATTATATTTCTATTATTGATAAAAGTGCTCGCCGTATATTCACATACACGATTGTCGATTCACGTAAATACAAAAACATATTTTATGAAGACATTAACACACCAAATTTTTATAGCTATATAGATGGTGAGAATATTCAATTCTCAGACGACGAAACGCAGATGGTCGTATACGATGACTCAATTAGAGTGTATTCAATTACAGGTTCACTCATGAAAACCATAGAGGAAACATCGTTTTCATTTCCCATATATGCCGTATCACGTAATCTGACCCAATTTGTCAAATATGACACATCGGGTGAAATTTTTCGCGTGTATGCAATCAAGGAAAATGATACCATCGTGTCCAGTTTACCATTTACGACGTTTTCTAACGTACTCGCATTTTCCTTTTCTAAAGATGGGAATACATTCGCTGTTGTTACATCGACGTTCACTTACATATACACGTACGATGGGAATGGCTGGAATTTCAAGTCATCCCTGTTTGTGGTATTGGGGACGTTTAAAAAATTTGCCATGTCGGACGATGGTAATACTTTATCCTACGTGTCGAGCGAATCCCCACCGGATCGCACAATCATAGTTATATACACATATGAAGATCTGACTTGGAAACGAATCGTCCAAGAGAACGATACCAGTACAACCAGTACAGAAGGTATTGGTCATGTTTCACAAAATAGCCACTTCTTTGTGTCACTATATAATTTTAACGCGAGCTTTCCATTTAGATCAATACGAATCAAACAAATCATAAAACAACAAGAAACGATCGTCGTGAATGTCGATCAAGAATTTTCTATTTTGTACCCCGACCAGGTACGCTCCTGTAAACTGTGTATGGAAGTGGTGTTTCTCGATGAATACGAGCGGGAGGTGGTGAAGAGAAGTAGTAGGGACTACGTCATCACACAGCTACAACGAAGTGTGTACACGCTACCCAAGGGTATCGAGACGCACAAGGTTCGAACCAACTTCATCAATCCGGTCAAGGAATTATTTTTCCTCATCCGGCGGGTGAACAACAAACAATACGACGACTTTGTGTCACCGTTCGACTATGACAACGATGCACTCACGAGTGAGAACAAACTCGTGTTCTATGAAAACTTGAAAAGTTTGGAATTGACACTGAACGATACACAAGTGCTCGATAAGGATACCGGAAATTTCGTATTTCTCAAGGCGATTCAACCGGCGATTCATCACTCCAAGACACCTCTCATACGAAGGTTTTACAGTTATAGTTTTGCATGTGAACCGGAACAATATTACCCGACGGGGCAGGTGAATTTTAGTCTGATCAATAATCAACTCATCACGGTAAACTTGACCGAAAACACGACGATCGACCGGACGATGGACGTGTACGCTTTAAGCTACAACGTGCTTAGAGTGCATAAAGGTATGGTTCGAATGTTATTCAACGCGACATGAACATGCAATCTGGATTGGGTGATGGCGGAGACGCCATGGCCACGCAGTACGTGAATACCATGATCGATATCATGACGCCCGTACTCGAAAGAAGTATGATTCTTGCGTGTGAATATTGTAAAGCATGTGACCGAGAAGTGGTGACTGCACAGGATGTCGAATACGCGACAAAATTTTGCGCGATGAACGCGGTCGGTGTGCACATCGGATCCATGTTTCCGGATGTGCACGTCGACGATGCCGAGGACGACGACTCGATCGAGGAAGTGGACGACGACGAGTGTCCCCCGTTCACTAGATATTCAGGCGATGATCCTTCGTTCGTGAAGGTGAACGAGGCATACGACAGGTGGGATTCCTGGGTTCCACAGAGCCCGGCAGAAGAGATGTTAAAAAATGCCATTAATAGTAATGGACCCGGTGGGATGGACGAGCAATGAATTTAAAATCATAGACGACGATTCCGAATCCGGGTCAGACTCGGATTCGGAATCCGATCAAAATTCCCAGGCTACGAGGGGATATTCGAAACAGAGGTTCAAGAGAATCCTATCTGAGGTTGAATTATTACCGGAATAATTTTCTAGACATACAATAAAATGTCCGCCGCCGCCATCGAAACTGTCCAGGTTCTCACCAAGGAGCTCCAGTCCCAGTCCCTCAACTCCGTCGTCGCGGGTTTCTCCTTCGCGGCTGCCATCTCCTGGCTCGACCTTGTCCGCTGGGCGATCAACCAGGTCGTTCGCGTCCAGAAGAATGGCGGTCTCCACTACGGTCTCACCGCTCTCTTCACGACCCTCCTCTCCGTCGTCGTCTACCTCGCGATCTCCCGCCTCTCCCCCACTGTGAAGAAGCCAGTCGCCCCCGTGTACGCCATCACCCGTTAAGTTCTCTTACGTGTGATCACCAGGGTAAATATACCCAAAAATGCAATCACGGCGATCAGAATGTATTGCTGATTCCATCTATACGGATCCTCTAATTCGGGGATGCTTATAGGCGGTGGTAAAACCCCAATATCCGGAGCAATGTGCTTCGAGATGGCTTTGAACTTTCCAGTGTTACACTCGATCTTGAATTTAAGAACGTGTTCCTGGTGTCTGAAATCGTATGGAATGAGTCGTCCCTGACTCATCGTGAAGAAAGAGACGTGAAGGTGTTTCAAACTCTTCTGTGGTCCGGAGAAGAATGTATGTTCCACAGGGTCTTCGGAAGATGTGTAATTAACGTAGTCACCATTCAAAAGAATTTGTCCAGTGAAGAACGGTTCGCGAACGTAGACATCCTTGTTGAACGTCTCGGAGCCAGTACCCAGTCGAAGCAACATGGCATTCGGACCCTCGATGTTTATACTACCACCGGTATAGCTCGTATTCTGTTCTATCGTTATGTTTTGAGGTGGTACCCCAAACACTTGGTGAGGTGTTGTAAAATTAGATGTGATAAGGTTGGAAACATCGTCTAACGTACCCAGTCCGTACCGAGCATTCACGCCGTCACCAAACTTAAGAACCACCGGATCGTTACCCCCGTTCAACCATGACAAGGCATTCGTGTTGGAGTCGTATGTGACTGTGACATCGGTGACGTGATCACTGATGTTCGAGGCGAGGTCATCTCCGTTCGCGAAAGAACGATTCGGTAAACTGATGGTCGCATCATCAATACTGAACGTGTTGTTATGAGCATGAATCAACGTCTGACTGTTTGGGATACGAGCGGATAACAAAGTGATCTTCTGGATGTCGTAAATTTCATTCTTAAGGTCTATGACGTAGTCGTGCGGGTCTGGGTATTTCGAATGGTCGCGTTCGCTACTATCGATTTCTAAGGTATGGACCTCCATTAAAATTTGCGTATATAATTTTAATGAGTGTTTCTATTTAATTGATGGACTTGCTGAAAGGGTTGTTCGCAAGTTGGTTTTTGGCTAAATCTAAACGGTTCCCCGCGACGTGAGGATTGAGTACGCCCTTATAGGGATTGAGTTCGGTATACTTGTTCACCTGATAATTCTGCGTCCACCCACCGTTCGGGGCACCCATGCGTCCATCGACGCGAGTCTTATCGTGACGAATCGTCGTCAGGGCACCGTGTTGATTGACCGGCTTCTCACGGACGTTCATGCGACCAGGGTTACCCATACGGTTGGGCTTGGCACGACGCTCATCGGGGCGAATACCGAAGGCGAACTGTTGTTCAACACTATATCCAGCCTGACCATTGGTTCCTTCGACACCCATCCGAGCAGCCGGCGAAATCATGTAACCACCATAGAAGTTCGAGATACCCGGAGAAGGGTTGTTCACATGCATAAACTGAGCGTCGTGTACGTCTCCCTTGTTGCGAGTGGGGTTCTGGGGCAGCGTCTGTCCGGGTATGAACCGCTTTCCGGGCGTCTTGTCGAGACCATCCGCCCGGTGGCCAGTCTGGGAACGGTTGGTCGTTCGCATCGCCTTCTGATGGGAGGCTCTGGGGACAGCACCACTCATACCCTGGGCACGACCAAATGTCGGAGGACGACGCTCGGGAAGGTACGCCGTCTTCTCAGGGTGGTTGTAGCTCACCGCACCAATCTCCGCACGGCGGCCACCCTTGATGTCCACGGCGGGACCGGAACGACCAGGTAAGGTCGTGAGACGATAGGCACCCGTGTTCACGGGGTTCACACGAAACACTTGTTGGTATCCTCCGAACGACTCGACGTCCGCTCCGACGCCGAGACCTGGACCGACCAACTTTTTCTCGACTGGAGAAAGATTGTTCATGCGACCCTGATCATAGAGACGACCACGCATATCTAGGAGCTCCTGACCACCCGTTCGGTTTTGAGGAGCGATGACCGAGAAGGAATCCACCTCCGACTTTCGATCCACGAACGGATCTGCAAATTCAATCTCCTCAAACTCGGTATCATACAACACAGGCTCCTCGGCGACAACTTTCTTGGGTTGCTCTGGAACTTCGCTTAACTTTCGACCGGCATAGATAAGACCAGCAACGGCCAATACGGACACGGGGTCTGCCATTCTTACTTGTTGATAACATTTTTATTGGGGTAAATATCTCTGGTTAAACATACTGTTCTGAACGTACGCACGGGTGCTGAGTGGTTCGTATGTGCGGGTACGAAGAGGAACCTTGCAGTTGACATCGTTCAGGGGGAAGAATCCACTCTCATGCGGCTTCACGACAACCTTGTTGAAACGCGTCGTCGCTTGAGGTCGAAGCTGGTCGCTCGTCTCGATGAAACGAGCTGGGGATCCCTTGCCCGCCATGTAAGGTGCCGTGCCGTACACCATGGTGGAAGGACGGCAGCAGTAGTTCAGGGCACTGGGTTGCGGATACACGAAAACTTCATCGGTCGCCCGGTTCAGTGGGGGTGCACCGCCACCTGAAAGAATGTTTAGTCCTGGTTGGAGCTGATACGCCATATTACTATTACTCGAGAAAATTAAGCTGAATGACCAGGCCTCAAACCAGAACCCCGGTGCATTCCCGTTCTTTTACCACTGGGGTCCAACCCCCCGAAAGCTTCGAGCTGAACACCGCGGGCATCCGGGCTACAGAAAGTTCCATCCGTCTTGCACATGGGTGCCATCTTCTTGCCATAGCACCACTCGGCGAACCCCGTCTGGTCACCCGCCGCGGTCGTCACCGGGTTCGACACGAATTGACGAGCCAACGCATTCGCTTGGTATTCGGGGAGAGCCGTCCTGGAACGACCGGGTGCATACTTAGTACGCCTCTCGAGGGAGTCACTGATTCCGTTACGCACAGATCCGTGGTAACACGCGGACGGTCGATCGGGGCGATCTACAAAATCAGACAATAACATGTTACCCATCGGGTTATCGTCGGTAGGCAACTGACAATTGGACTCCGCGTGTTCTTCAATCACAGTGGGGTGGGCGGAACCCTCCTTGATCATGTCAGAGTTGTACATCACGTACAAGACGCCGAGAACAGTCGCGGCCAGCACAAAGATACGAGGGTCGCGTCGAATGATATAGATGAAGCACGCAGCGTAGATGATAAAACGTGAAGCCGCGTTCACACGCTCTGCCGCTGTCTGCTTATTGGTGGGCCAGAACTGCAGAACCTTTTCACGATTAATGAGTTCCTGTGGGTTGTCGAACCAAACCTTCATTTATATAGTACGAGTTTATTTTTTCAACATGCTACTAAACATGTTCATGAGTGCCTTCTCGTCAATCTGACCGTCACCGGATTGCATCTTGTCGGCACAGTCCTTGGCGACGTTCTCGATGACAGACAGCGTCTCTTGGGGGATTGCAGTGATAGTGGTTCCGAGCATGTAGAGCGTCTGAAGATACTGCCACACGGCATTCTTCGTACCTTCGGACATCTTATCCGTCCAGTACTCCGCGATGTTGAGATCCTGGAGAAATTCGATACCCTTAATATCTTCGGTAAAAAAGGTTTCATCCTTCTGAGTAATCTTCTGAGCGTACGCCCCGACGCCACCCATGTACGCCTCGACACACTTACGAGGATTCGTCGACTTGAGAAGGTCGAAGGATGTCATGAACTTCTTGATTCCCTTTTCATCGGGGAAGGTTTTATGCAATTCCACAAGAAATTGACCCATCATATCATTGAAAGCGGATACGGAAGCCATATTTATATACACTAGTATATTTTTATCTTTAAGTTTAGAAGGGTTCGCTAGATATAGTTTCCCTCTGGGCTACGCCGTTGGCGACAATGAAATACACGAGAATCGCAATGAGCACGGCAGGTTTGACATAGCTGCTGTTGGGTAATTTTCCTTCGTTGTTAATTCGAGACCGAGCGTGGATGTATCCAGCCGCGATGAGAGCCGCGATGAGACCTGCCCACATGGGGTCGCGAAGATAGTCTGAGAGTTCCATTTAATTATAACCAACTTTTTTTGTTCTCTCGTCGGCGGCATCGTCGAAGAGAACGTCCTCGTTTTCCACGGGGTCTGGGTCTGGTGACTGGACCGTGTTGATCGTCTTGAATTCGTTCGCGAGGGCACTCGGCTCGGGTGCCGGCTCCGCTACGGGCTCCGCCATGGGCTCGGTCTCCGCCATCGGCTCCGCCATCGGCTCCGCCATGGGTTCGGGCTCGGGATCCACCATCGGCTCCGCCATGGGCTCGGCGTCGTCGTACACGTCCGGATCTTCCGAATCCATGAGTTGGTCGTCGTCGAGGCTGATGTTGCGATCCGTCTGGGACATGTACGTCTGAAGAATCTGTTGCACGGGAATCAATTGTTTGACGGTGTTCTCGATGCACAGAGAGATTCGGGCGAATAGCTTTTCGTCTCGAATGTGCTCGGACTGTTCCTCGTGATAAATGTAGGGGTCGCGATACAGTTCCTTGGCGACGTTATCGTAACACGTCTGAATGAAAACCTCGTTCGTCGGAACCTTCAGAGAAATCTTCTTGTTCTCCGCACGGAGTCGCACGGACGAGAGAATTTTCACACAACTGACGAACACGGCAGCGAGTAGATCGTTGAACCAGGCACACCGAGACGTGATATTATCGGTGTGACGCTTGGACATGGCGTTACTCCAGTTTGGAACTTCCTTTAGCAGTTTCTGGTACATGATTAAAACCTTACGCCCCTTGGAAAGCTTGTTCGCTTCTTCGTACATCTCGGCGAAGACTTCGATGATCGGGGGGCACATGACGAGGCAAAGTTGCCCGAGGTATTCTTTCTTAGCCTCGACGAGAATTCCGAGAGGTTCTGACATGATATACTATAGGAAGATACAAATTTATTAAAAGTCCTACGCACCACTTCTATATTTGTTCGCCATCTTCTTGAGATTGATGAAGGAAGGTAAATCCGGTTCTTCTGTTTCTGACAGAGTTCTTTTCCGTGGTGATTCCCACGTGACGTACAAATCGATCGGGGACATGTATCGTGCGTTGAATCCACTCAACTCCAATTGTCGTTTCAAGTATCCACACGCCTGTGACCTGTCGAACGTGGGAAACCCGAACACGACGGACGGTACACGCAGGTGTACACATTTACCACCGAGTTCGACGGTGTGTCTTATTTTTCTTGAAAACTGTTCGTAAATTTTTTTATACAACTCCTTCCTAATCTTTTTCCTATTCGATTCAATGGTGACTATTTCAGACACATTGATCATTATAATTACTGTAATTTATTTTTTACATTTTCTAACTCACCTAGTGTGGGGACCACTTCCTTCTTGACGAGCTCGTATTGGAAAAACTCCTTACCGGAACCACCCGTGCTCTCGTAGGGTGTCGTGTCACCTGGAAGTTTCACGTCGATGGGTTGTCTCGTGGAACCGATCACCTCGACGGTGGGTTCCACGCGGATGTCGACGGTCACTGTGAAACCGGAGACGAAGTCAACCTTGGACATGATCATAAACATGCACCTGTAAAAGTAATCCTTCGTGACCGGGTGTTCAAACTTCTTGGCGGCGATCGTCTCTATGACGTACGTGGGCTTCTTGTACTTCTTGGAGACGTGCGTGTTCGTCTTCATGACGAGGGTATTCATCAGGTCATGATCAATCTCCGCTTTCTTCTCGACGTACTCGTCGACGTTTATCATCTTTTCAATCTCCTCCTCTCGCTGAGACTTTTTCGCCCCGGGAAGAAACAGGATGAGGAGGGCGATCACCAGAGCGGCGAGAATGTAAACACGGTTCATTATTACTATATGCGTTAATTTTTTTTCAGAAATAAATGTCGTATTTATAGATATGTCTCTTCTGGTATACAGCCCGAACTGTCCACACAGTATCGATATCCTCGAGTACGTGAAGAATAATCCCCAGTTGAAACAGGTTGTCAAGTTTCATAACATAAACACCCATGGCATACCGTACAACCATCGATCGAGTATCACACGCGTCCCCACGATGTTGACAAAGAATGGGAAGCACCTCGTGGGTAAAGAGATCAAAAACTGGCTCGCATCACTCTTACCCAACAACGAACTGACGCATCACGAATTCGGGGCGTTCGGGACGTCGATGTCCTCCATCGACGGAAAGGAGGACGACGACAGTGTCTTCAACCTGGACAACTATGGTGTGTCACTTCAACCGGCGATGACGAAAGAGCTCGAGGAGCGAATTAATCGCAGCGTCAACGAGGCGTATAATAACATAAAGAGTTAACTCCCCTTCAGAGTAGTCATGAAACTTGTAACCATACAGGCATCGGCTATAAAGTCGACCTTTGAAGTTTTAAAGGATATCTTGAATGACGTGAACGTGTACTTCAAGGAGGATGGTATGTACGTGACCAGCCTCGACACCGCCCGTGTCGCCCTCGTCGATGTGTTTCTCTCGGCGGAAAATTTCGACGAGTACGAATGTGTGCAGCCCATCATCGCAGGTATCAACATCACGAACACCTTCAAACTTCT
>Ga0102960_1001084_pt1 | contig 10347 bp, 11 predicted proteins | sample SalPon2_B_H2O_MG_2_FD_84521 | JGI IMG/M metagenome (GOLD analysis project Ga0102960, IMG submission 84521) | Salt pond water microbial communities from South San Francisco under conditions of wetland restoration - Salt Pond MetaG SF2_B_H2O_MG | ecosystem: Environmental > Aquatic > Non-marine...
GCTGTTGGAATAGATCAGTGGATTAGAAAGGTGTCTAACTAATGGAGCCAATTTTAGTAGCTAAAAATTTATCAAAGAAGTATGGAAAAGTTGTAGCATTAGATAATGCTAATTTAGAGCTTTACCCCGGTGAAGTTTTGGGAGTAATTGGAGATAATGGTGCTGGAAAATCAACTCTTATTAAAGTCCTATGTGGTGCGGTTGTTCCAGATAGCGGTGAAATATTATTAGACGGCAAAAAGGTTAGCTTTTCATCTCCAATTGAAGCTAGAACGTTAGGAATTGAAACGGTATACCAAAATTTAGCTTTATCCCCTGCCCTTTCTATAACTGATAATATGTTTTTAGGCCGAGAGATCAGACAAAAAGGTTTCATGGGAAAGTTTTTAAGATTTTTGGATAAGAAAGAAATGGCTGATCAAGCAAGAAAAAAACTTTCTGAATTAGGACTTCTAACAATTCAAAATATTAATCAATTAGTCGAAACTCTTTCAGGTGGTCAACGTCAAGGTGTAGCTGTAGCTAGAGCCACTTCTTTTGGAACTAAGTTAGTTATAATGGATGAACCAACAGCGGCTCTCGGCGTTAAGGAAAGCAGAAGGGTTTTAGAATTGATTGGAGAAGTAAGGGCAAGAGGAATTCCTATAATTCTTATCTCTCATAATATGCCCCATGTCTTTGAAGTAGCAGATAGAATTCATGTTCATCGTCTAGGGACAAGGCTTTGTGTCATTGATCCAAAGAAATATGAGATGTCTGATGCTGTTGCTTTTATGACCGGCGCAAAAGAACCACCAGCAAATTAATTTTCTAAATAGTAATCTGCTTCAATACTATTTTGATTTACATTAACTCCATTGGGCAAATCATTTTCATAAACTTTTTGATTAATTTGGTCCTGAGTTAAATTAAAACCTTTCCATCTATCAATTAATCTCTTTTCAAGTACTGACTCTTCGCAATGAATCATAATCCTTGAGTCAAAATAATCATTTAATTCACTCCAAGGGTGAGAATTCAATAAAAGATAATTACCCTCAACTATAATAATTTTTTTATTATTTGAAATTGTTACTGCTGAGGATCTAGATAATTCCAGGGCACGATCAAATATAGGAACAATAACCTCTGGCTCATTAGCCAGTCTGATTAGAAAACTTTTTAACCCCATGACATCAAATGTTTCTGGAGATCCTTTACGAGATAGTAAATTTGTAAAATTTAAAATCCCATCATCTAAGTGGAAACCATCCATTTGTAATATATCTGTGGGGAAGCCTTTAGTATTAAGATCTTCATTTAATTTTTCTGATATAGTGCTTTTTCCAGATGCGGGGGGGCCAGCAAGGGCAATAAAATAACGTCTTTGAAGATTGCTTTGGTCCAAATTATAGACCAAGATTGATAGCAACTCGTTATAATTAAGAGTTTTCATCTAGTCTTTTTGTTCATCTTTGATGTAAAATTTTTTCCACGTTTGAAATCTTTCGTTTAACAGGTCAGATAGCTGCGTATCTTTCTCAATTGTTTTGATGACTTTTGGAGCGTTGAGGGTTTCATTAGATTTTAGATTATTAAAACCCATATATGCAATACGAGCTGCGCCATAAGCAGCCATCGCATCTGAAGCGTTAGTGAGAGATAAATTTCGATTTAAAATTGAAGCGAGTAATTTAAGCCAAGACTCATTTTTTGAGCCACCACCGATTGCATATATATTTTCTAATTTGATACCAGTTTTTGATAAAGCTAAATAATTGTCATTAAGACCAAAAGATATTCCCTCAATCAAAGCATAAATCAAAGAAGTCCTATCACTGTCAATTCCTATTTGATGGAAACTCGCCCTTGCATGAGGGTCGTTTATTGGAGTGCGTTCACCAGTTAAGTAGGGAAGAAAATATGGGGCATTTTGTATTTCCTCTTTAGAGAATAGGGCTTTTGATAAATTTTCTGTAATTTCATCAATAGATGAGTCAAATGTATTATTAAACCAATTAACATTGGAAGTGCAAGAAAGCATCACTGACATTAAATGCCAAGTATCAGGCAGACAGTGACAAAAGGAATGTATGGCGTCATCATAATTTTTCAAAAAATTTTTGGTTGAACCAAAAATTACACCTGAGGTTCCCAATGATAGGGATACATCGCCTTCCTCGTATAATCCAAGTCCAACTGCTGCTGCTGCATTATCTCCAGCTCCCCCATAAACTTTGCAATTAGAATTTAAGCCGTATTGATCAGCTATCTCTTTTTTTAGCATACCTGTCTGGTCAGTTCCCTCACATAATATAGGCATTTGATCTAATCTCATTGAACTAGCATCTAATAACACAGTCGACCATTTGCGTTGACCAACGTCTAACCAATATGTTCCAGATGCATCTGATAAATCACTAAAGTATTCTCCGGTGAGATAAAGTCTTAGATAATCTTTTGGTAGCAGGACTTTATAAATTTGGTCAAATTTTTTTTGTTCATTGTATTTAAGCCATAATACTTTTGGTGCAGTGAAACCAGCCATTGCAATGTTTCCAGAAATATCCAAAACCGAAGTATCAGACATGATTTCTCTACACTCTTGATGGCTTCGCGTGTCATTCCACATGATGCAAGGTCTCAAAACCTCGTTATTTTTATCAATACAAGTCGCGCCATGCATATGACCAGAAAAAGAAATAGATTTAATTTGATTTAAATTATTATTTAATTTTAATTTAAGAAGGCATTGATCAAGTGCCTCAATCCAATGTTTTGGATCTTGTTCAGACCATCCACTTTGAAGGCTTGTTAATGGAATTTCCTCACTTGAGACTGATTGGATAAGTTCTTGTTCTTCTCCGATGAGCAAACATTTCATAGATGAAGTTCCTAAATCTATACCTAAATACATAAAATATATTATATAGAAGTCATACAGTTTTTCTATTTATACAATCAAAGAAAGTGATAAATTATACTGATGTCAAAATCTCTCATATTAAAATTACAAAAAATTAGAAATCAAAAATACAAACTACAAGATTTTATAATAGCTGATGCTAAAGACGGAGATTTAGCTATGGGAATCGCCACACCTGGGCCTCAAAGAGATAAGCAAGGAAAAATTATTCAAGGCTTTAAAAAGCTTAAAGATTATAAAAAAGCGATGGAGGTCATGACTAAATCAAAGTTAGTAGACATCATGTTAATGTCAGCTTCTGTTGGAGAGTCTTTGGTAGAAAAAAAAATATTCAAAAACTCGCCCGTGACCCCCGCTATAAGAATGAATGATACAAGTGATATTTGGTTAATGAGAAATAGTAATTATCGTTCTACCAATCCTCGTCCATTTCGATCTGCAAGAATTGATAGAGTTAGTAAGTTAGTTGATCTAGGATTATTTTCTGTGACATTTTCTAAAAATGTAGATTTTGATTTAGCAATGCTGAACTCTTATAGAGATTTTAGAATAGAGTCGCTTAAATATAAATTTTCTCATTTTCTTGAAGTATTTAACCCACCGATAGATGTGGGAATGAACAGCCAAGAATTAGGTGATTATGTTAATGATTGTATTATTAAGGCTATAGCGGGACAAACAAAAGAAGAAAGGCCACTCTTTTTAAAGATTGCCTATAATGGCCCAAAAGCTATGGAGGATTTAGCAAGTTATGATCCTGAGAATTTAATCGTTGGAATTCTTGGGGGAAGCAAAGGAACAACAAGAGATTGTTTTGAATTGATTCATAAGGCCAGTAAATACGGAGCGAAAGTTGCTCTATTTGGAAGAAAAATCAACCTTTCAGAAGACCCAATAGCCTTAGTTAAATTAATGAGAAATGTTGTGGAAGAGAATGCCACTCCAGAAGAGGCTGTAAAAATCTATCATGACCAACTTAATAAGAAAAAACTAACTCCTGATAGAAACCTTAAAAGAGACCTTGAAATTACTGACTCAATTTTAAAATTATAGTCTCATAATATTGGGAAGGCTTCCTGATGAAGAGTCTATTTTCATCATGGCACTACCGGCAGCATGAGCTTTTTTTAATGTCTTCCTCATATCCCAAGATTCATGAATTCCATAAATAAATGCCGCACAAAATGCATCACCAGCTCCCACTGAGTTAATTATTTTGTTTTTATTTATTGTTATAGAATTTGTATGAATGATCTCTTCTCGAGAAAGATACAAAGACTCTTTTGCATGATGTATAATTAATGCCTTCTTAATTCCTTTTAAAAACAATTTCTTCGATAAATTAGTTATTAGCTTTTTGTTTAATTTTTTTTTTGAATTAATAATTGATTTTTTGAATAATAATTCTGCCTCAATTTCATTTAAGAGTAAATAATCAGTATTAGGAAGGGCACTTAATACCGCTCTTTGAAAAGATGGGTCATTATTAGAAACTAAATCCAAAACTGTAATGATATCCATTTTCTTCGCTTGTAATAAAACCCTAGAAAGACGAGTAATTTTTCCAGAAAACTTATCCAAATTGCCTAAAAGCGTAATATATCCAACATATAGAATTTTAGGATTAGATTTTAATTTTTGAATTTGAAAATGATTAACATCTAATAAATTATTTGCTCCAGCCTGGTACAAAAATGTTCTTTCATTTTGTTTTTCAAACATACATATAGTGTGGGAAGTAGGAGCTTTAAGAGTCGATTTTAAGTATTTTGTTTCAATTGCATTTTTATGACAATGTTTTTTTATATAGGTTGCATTTTCGTCTACTCCAATTGAGCCCATAGCGATCATCGGATATTTAAATCCAAGTGAGTATAAATCTGAGAGTACATTTGAAGGGCCGCCTCCAACGCATTGGAAACTCTCAATGATCGGTTCTAATTTTCCTCGCTGGGGTAATGTATTAATTTTGTAAGTCGTGTCTACGCACCACATCCCCAGTCCAATTATTCCTTTTGGCATTAAATTTCATTCCACAAGGGATGAATGGGCTCTTCGTCTTCTTCTATTTTGGCAAAACGACCAACTGGCTCTAAAAAATAATTATCATTGTTATCATCATTTACTTGGGAAACCTCACCTGCCATAACCATTCCAGTACCCTTTAATGCATAAAATTTATGATAAATATTTCTCTCAACAGTTACGCTCTGACCTCTTTTTAAAATTAAGGGCTCATGAGGCAAGACTTCGACCTCAACACCATCAACCAAAATATTAATTTTTCTATTTTTCTCTTTGAGGTGTTCATCAACTTCTACAAATTCAATGGCCAAATCCCCTCCCCCTCGATTAATGATATCCTCTAATTTTACTTTGTGGCTATGATAAGGTATTTCTTGGCCCTCTTGCATGAATAAAAGTTTTTCAGCATAAGGTTTATCTTCTGTATTTCCTTGAATCCCATTTCTTATACAAAATAAAGTTATTCCTTGTTGATTGAACAATCCTTTGCCAAAATCAGTGACATCCCAGCCCATTTGATGTTCTTTTAGATACTGAGAGGTGTTAGGTTGTTTTGAATAGTCATCTTTAGACCAATATCCCCATTGGGGTAAAATCCATAAATATTCTTCCATCATCCTTTTTGCTTCAATGATGGCTTGATTAATTTCAGATCTTTTCATTTAAAGATAGATTATCAAAAAAATAAATAATTGATATAATCCTTTAATGCAAACTATTCTTGTAGATCCCTATCCAAGAGAGATGAAATTAATTTTCACTCCAAAAAAATTACAACTTTTAAAAAAAAATTATCAATTAATTAATGTTCCCAATAAAAATAAAAAAAATTTTTATGAAAAAAATATTGATAAGGCAGATTTTATTATTGGACAACCCGACTTACCCTCCTCACTTTTAGTAAAAGCAAAAAAACTAAAAGCAATATTCAATGTTGAAAGTAATTTCATGGATAATATGGATTACGAGTATTGTTTTGCGAACAATATTTATGTGCTATCAACAGCGCCAGTGTTTGCACAAACAGTAGCTGAGATCGCGGTGGGATTCACTCTTTCTTTGAAAAGAGATATTCACAAAGCACACTTAGACTTCATTAAAGGACAAGAAAAATATGGTCTTGAAGGTAATAAGAGCAGTAGTTTATTGAGGAATAATCAAATTGGATTTATCGGATATGGTGATCTTGCTAAAAATCTTCATCCATTATTAAAACCTTATACAAATAATTTTCTAGTATATGACCCTTGGCTTTCTGAAAAACAATTAAGAGATTGGGACACAAGCCCTAGCCCCTTAAGTAAAATTTTCAAGGATTGTGATGTCATTTATATTTTAGCTACAATTACTACAAAAAATCAAAATATGATTGATCATAAACTTTTAAATTTGATGAAAGAAAATGCCTGTTTACTCATTTTAAGTAGAGCGAGTGTGATCAATTTTAATGATTTGATTAAAACTATTAGAAAGAAAAATATTAAAGTAGCGACTGACGTTTTTCCTGAAGAACCTGTAAAACAAAATGACCCTATAAGAAAAGAAAAAAATATTTTGTTTTCTGCCCATCGTGCAGGAGCTTTAACTGAAGTTTTCTATGAAATGGGTGAAATTGTTTTTGAAGATTTACAATTATTAAGCAAAGGACTACCACCGAGACTCTGCAGAAAAGCAGAATTGGAAACTGTAAAAAGCCTTCGCTCTAAACCTGTTGATGTGAATTAATTTTATTGAATTAAAGCAATTTATCTAGTTCTATAATTATATGTTAATTAATATTGATCCCATCTTAAGTCCTGAAATTCTTCATACTCTTAGATCTATGGGACATGGTGATAAATTAATTTTAAGTGACTCTAATTTCCCAGCTTACTCAATGAATTCAAGAGTGCATCGTTTAGATGGCGTGGATGCCGCTAGGGCTGCAAAAGCAATTTTATCAGTATTTCCACTTGATAGTTTTATTGAATCTCCAATCCAAAGAATGGAAATCGATGGAAAGCCCGATGAACTAAATGAGGTTCATAAAGAAATGATGAGAACAACAACTGAAGTTGCTGGCAATCATTGGAAAGTTTCATCGATAGAGCGATTTAAATTTTATGAAGAAGCCAAAAAGGCATTTGTGATCATTACTACCAATGAAACAAGACCTTTTGGATGTTTCATTTTTACCAAAGGGGTTGTTAAACCTGATGGCTCTGTTTGGTTATTGAATCAGTGAGCATTTCTATACTAGGTATTTTTGTTGCAGACTTATGTTTTTTTGGCGATGAAATTCCCGTGCCAGGAAAAACGGTTCTTGGAAAAAAATATATAATTGGACCAGGCGGTAAAGGCTCTAATCAAGCAATTGCAGCTTCTCGAGCAGGAGGCGATGTCTCATTTGTTACTAAGTTGGGCAAAGATAACTATGCTGATATGGCCTTAAAACTGTATCAAGAAGCTGGAGTAAATACTCAAGCTGTAATTCTTGATTCTAATTTAAATACTGGAGCTGCTGGTATCTTTATCAACCAACAAACGGGAGAGAATGCAATTAATGTTATTCCAGGCGCCGCTGCAACAATAGACCATAAATTCATTGATGATAATTTATCAATTATCAATAATTCGAGAATATTTCTAACTCAATTAGAAACTTCAATTGAAGCTACAATGTATGCCCTTAAGATGGCCAAAAAAAATGGATGTACTACCATTTTAAATCCTGCTCCCGCTAGAAATCTTCCAGAAGATTGTTTTGAAAATATTGATTTTTTCACACCCAATGAAACTGAAGCAGGTTTTTTTATCAACCAATCAATTGAAAGTGAGAAGGACTGTCAGTCTGCTGCAGAAGTATTATTAAATAAAGGAATAAAAAACATTTTGATAACACTGGGTGATAAAGGATGTTTTTTTAAAAACAAAGAAGAAGAATTTTTATTGCCTACAAAAAAGCTTTCTGTTCCCGTTGTAGATACCACCGGAGCGGGCGACGCTTTTAATGGGGCTTTTAGTGTCGCTTTATCCAAGAATAAAAACTATAAAGAAGCAATTGAGTTTGCTAATTTAGTAGCAGGGATTTCAGTTACTCGTGAGGGTGCAGCAAATTCAATGCCCACAATTGATGAAATAGAGGAGAATTTACAGTGAGTTATTCAGCACAAAAAAATCGATATCAAAATATGCAATACAGAAATTGTGGGATCAGTGGATTAAAACACCCTCTTTTTTCGGTTGGTCTTTGGCATAACTTTGGAGGAAGCAACGGCATGGCCTCTGAGTCCAAAAAAATTCTTTTTGCCTCTTTTGATGCTGGAATTACACATTTTGATTTAGCCAATAATTATGGGCCTCCTTATGGAAGTGCTGAAGCTAACTTTGGTAAAGTTATGCAAAGCGATTTTAAAAAGTACCGAGATGAAATGATTATCTCCTCCAAAGCTGGTTATGACATGTGGGATGGTCCTTATGGAGAATGGGGTTCTAAAAAACATGTAATCGCTAGTTGTGATCAAAGTTTAAAGAGAATGAAAGTCGATTATGTAGATATTTTTTATTCTCATAGATTTGATCCAAATACACCCCTAGAAGAAACTGCTGATGCCCTTGATAATATTTATCGATCTGGCAAAGCTTTGTATATAGGTGTTTCTTCTTATTCAGCGAATAAAACTAAAGAAATGATAAAAATTTTAAAAAGCCGCGGCATCAAATTATTTATTCATCAACCTTCCTACTCCATGATCAATCGGTGGATTGAAAAAGATTTAACTAAAACATTAATAAAAAATGGGGTTGGGTGTATTGCTTTTTCTCCCCTTGCTCAAGGCTTTTTATCAAATAAATATTTAAAAGGGATACCGAAGGGAACCAGAGTTAGTGAGAATAGTTCTTTTAGTAAAGATTTAATTACTAAAAATAATCTCAAAATAATTAATAATTTAAATTTAATTGCAAAAAAACGTGGCCAATCTCTCTCCCAATTAGCATTGGCTTGGGTATTAAATAATAAGGCAATAACATCGGCTTTAATTGGAGTTCGCTCTGTAGCTCAACTAAAAGATAATTTGGCTGCACTAAATAATTTGAAATTTACCAAAGATGAACTCAAGAAAATTGACAAAAATGCAAAAGAGGGGAATATTAATCTTTGGGCTCCATCTAGTTCGCATTGAAAAGAGTTTTAGTTTTTGGTGACTCCAATAGTTGGGGTTACACTGATCAAGACAATGGTTACAGATATGAAAAAAGATGGCCAGTTTTATTAAAACAGAAATTAATTCAAAAAGGTTTCAATATTGAAATTCTAGAGGATTGCCTTCCTGGAAGAACAACAAATATTGATGATTTTCAAGATGGTACACATTTGAATGGCGCCAAAGTTTTAAAATCATCATTACTATCTCACTCTCCTATCGACTTTGTATTGATATTGTTGGGTACTAACGATCTCAAAGTCAGGTTTCAAAGATCTGCTGAAGATATTTCAAATGGAATAAAAGAATTAATTCAAATTGTTTTTGAAACCAATTCTGGAACAGGAAGTTGGCATGATCAAAATAAATCAAAATTAATTATCATTTGCCCTCCTGCCCTAGGAGAAAAATCTAAAGATCCTAATTGGCTTAATTTTGATGAGTGGTTAGGTGGATTAGACAAATCAAAACAGCTTTATTATGCATTTGAAAAGGTCTGTAGCCAAATGGGGGTAGATCTAATTGATGCTAATCAATTTTGTCAATCATCAAAAATAGATCCGATCCATTGGTCGAAACTAATGCATCAGAAATTTAGTGAAAACTTAGCAAAAATTTTAGAACAAAAAATTAAACTTTAACCCAAGATCCTTTTTTGATCGATTTAAAAGTAGCATCTAAAACTTTCATATTCTTCTTTGCGTCTTTTAATTCGTAATCAACTTTAGTTTTTTTAATCAAATGATTAGAAAAAGCAGTAGCCTGATGTTCATATTGATCTGCTGCAGTAAAGGTTTTTACCGTATTTTCTTTTCGGTAAATTGATTTACCGTTATAAATCACCACCGTTGTAGGCTTTGAAGCAACGGCATTAAAAGGATTTTCCACTACTATAGTTTTTTTAGTTCCTAGAATGATGACTTGTTGTGATACGTTGCTTTGAGTAGCGACTGTATAAGAAGAAAAGATTCCACCAAAGTCTAACATCACAGAAGACAAGATATCTGTTTTGAATTTTTTATCTTTTGTTGCTGTGGCCACAACTCTTTTAGGCTCCTTATCCGTTAGGAAACGAGAAATCACTGTGGGATAGCATCCGATATCATAGATAGCCCCTCCACCATATTTTAAAATATTTCTGATATTATTAGGGTCTTTATTTGAGTAAGAAAAGACGGTAGAGATATTGCTAATGGCTCCTATATTTCCATCCTTAATATATTTTTTAACCCA
>Ga0102960_1001088_pt1 | contig 10328 bp, 11 predicted proteins | sample SalPon2_B_H2O_MG_2_FD_84521 | JGI IMG/M metagenome (GOLD analysis project Ga0102960, IMG submission 84521) | Salt pond water microbial communities from South San Francisco under conditions of wetland restoration - Salt Pond MetaG SF2_B_H2O_MG | ecosystem: Environmental > Aquatic > Non-marine...
ATGTTGTGATAACAACGGGCGCCGACTCTGTTGGCGATGAGGATCACATAAAGCCTGCTATTGAGCGTCTGGGTTCACTCGATTTGTGGCGCTTGGCGCTGAAGCCTGGAAAGCCCTTTGCTTTTGGATCCATTGGCGGTGTTCCTATTCTTGGACTCCCCGGAAATCCCAGTTCTGTTTTGGTGACCTTTTCGATACTGGTTCGACCTGTGTTGTTCCGGTTGTGCGGTGCTCAATCGGCTGAATTGCCTACGTTTTGGGTGCGTAGTGCCTTTGATTTTACGGGTGGGCTACGCGCTGAGTTTTTGCGCGGCCAGATTACCTCAAGGGAGCAACAAACATACGCACATGTGCTTCGCAATCAAAGTTCTGGTGCTTTGCGCGCGGCTTCTGAAAGCGATGTGCTCATCAAAATCCCGGTGGGGGCCAGTATCAGTGAAGGGGACCCTATTGAGGTGATCCCCTTAAAAGCACTTTTTTAATCGGTGTATTTCTGAAATACGAGTGACGCGTTGGTTCCGCCAAAGCCAAAACTGTTTGACATGATTCGATTCAACTCTATGTTGTCGATACGTTTTTGAACAACCGGCACGCCGTCTGCGTCGGGATCCAAGTTCTCGATATTTGCAGAGGCAGATACAAAGTTGTTTTGCTGCATCAGCAGCGCATAGATCGCCTCTTGAACACCGGCAGCGCCAAGACTGTGGCCCGACAACGATTTGGTCGAGTTTACGAGTGGCACTTGAGTATCGGCGAAAGCGGCTTTGACAGCTTTGAGTTCCTGAATATCGCCTGCAGGTGTACTTGTGCCGTGTGCATTTATGTAATCGATAGAGCCCGAGACAGTCGCCATGGCTTGCTGCATGCAGCGCATAGCACCCTCGCCTGAGGGCGCAACCATATCATATCCGTCTGAAGTCGCCCCGTATCCCACGATTTCCGCGTAGATTTTGGCGCCTCGAGCCAGAGCGTGGTCAAGAGATTCAACGACCAGCATTCCACCGCCGCCCGCGATCACAAATCCATCTCGATCTGCATCATAAGCTCGGGATGCGCGCTCCGGCGTATCATTGTACTTGGTCGATAGCGCGCCCATGGCGTCGAAAAGGCTGCTCATCGTCCAGTGTAATTCTTCGCCGCCACCCGCGAATACGATGTCCTGCTTGCCGAGCTGGATTTGTTCTAAAGCGTTGCCGATGCAGTGCGCACTGGTCGAGCAGGCGGACGAAATGGAGTAATTTACTCCTTTTATTTTGAATGGGGTCGCGAGACACGCCGATACGGTGCTTCCCATGGTTTGGGTGACTCGGTACGGGCCGACTCGCCGTATGCCTTTTTCGCGAAGAATATCGGCTGCATCGGTCTGACTTGATGCAGACGCGCCACCCGAGCCCGCAATAATACCGGTCCGCACATTAGACACTTGGTCGTCGGTGAGCCCAGAGTCGGCCACCGCCTGTTGCATTGCGATGTAGGCATAGGCTGCGGCGTCACCCATAAAGCGAAGCTGCTTGCGATCAATGAAGTCAGAAAAATCGATATCGGGTCGGCCTGATAGGTGCGAGCGTAAGCCCATCTCAATATGACTCTGATCTGTTTTGATGCCTGAGCGCCCTTCAAACAAAGATTGTGTTACGGATTCCGCTGAATTGCCTAGGCATGAAACGATACCTAGGCCGGTCACTACTACTCTTTTTGTCATTATTTAGAAACTCTCGGTCGAGGTGAACAAACCCACCTTTAGGTCTTTTGCTGTGTAAATTTCTTTGCCGTCTACCCATAGACTGCCGTCTGCAATGCCCATGACGAGCTTGCGCTCGATTACGCGCTTCATGGTGATGCGGTATGTGACTTTCTTTGCCGTCGGTAGCACTTGGCCAAAAAACTTAACTTCACCCGAGCCGAGTGCTCGACCACGACCAGGGTTGCCTCGCCAGCCTAGGTAGAAACCAACCAGTTGCCACATGGCGTCAAGGCCAAGGCAGCCTGGCATAACGGGGTCGCTCGGAAAGTGACAATCGAAGAACCACAAGTCTGGGTTGATGTCGAGCTCGGCGATAATCTCGCCCTTACCGAATTCTCCGCCGTCTGAGTTGATCGTCGTGATACGGTCTAACATGAGCATTTGATCAACAGGTAAGCGTGCGTTTCCTTCTCCGAATAAACGCCCGTACCCGCAATCGATGAGCTCGTCCTTTGAATAGGAGGATTGCGCTGTCATTAAATGTTCCAAATTAACGTGTTACTGTGGCAAAGCGTCTGCCTTCTCCACCCCAGCACATTGTAAACGCTGGGCACACGAAGTCCACTCTTGCATGACAGGAAGTTAAGTTTTGCGAGTATCAAGAGGGGGTCAGATTTTGTACAATAGGCACTTCGCCTAAAGAGTGAAAATCGCGATGTCCAAGTTGATTCCCGTTGTTCTCTCAGGTGGCACAGGCACTCGCCTGTGGCCCGTATCGAGAGAGGGTCACCCCAAACAGTTTCTGCCGCTGGTGACGGAATCCAGTATGTTGCAGGATACGGTCGCTCGAACACAGGGCTTGGATACCGTTGCACCCTACATCGTCGGCAATGATGAGCATCGCTTTATGTTAGCCGAGCAAATGCGTGCCATGGGCGTGAGCCCGGGCGCCATTATTTTGGAGCCTGTGGGCCGCAATACGGCGCCCGCCGTAGCATTGGCAGCGTTTCGTGCGGTCGCTGAGTTTGGCTCCGATGCTTTGATGCTGGTATTGCCCGCGGACCATGCGATAGTCGATAGCGGGGCATTTTGTCGGGCGGTGAGCGAAGCCTGCGAGGTTGCGGCACAAGGGTATTTAATGACCTTTGGCATCAAACCGACCAAGCCTGAGACCGGTTACGGATACATAAAAACGGGCGTCTCTTTGCAAGGCAATGCGCTGGCGATTGATGCGTTTGTGGAAAAGCCCGATCAAAAGCGTGCTCAGGTTTACCTGGAAAGCGGCGACTACGTTTGGAATAGCGGCATGTTTCTGTTGCCTGCGGGGCTCTATTTGGCTGAATTGAAGTCCAAGGCGCCGGCTATATATGAGGCCTGTGAGGCGTCGATGAATGCTGCGGTAATGGATCTCGATTTTTGTCGACCTGAACCCGCCGCCTTTGAAACCTCGCCTTCGGACAGTATTGATTACGCGGTTATGGAGCACACCCAGCTCGGCGCCGTTGTGCCTTTGGATTGCGGTTGGAGTGACGTTGGTGCCTGGGCTGCGCTTTGGGAGATCGAACAGGGTGATGAGCGTGGTAATGTTTCTCATGGCGATGTGATTCTGGCCGATTGCGATAACAGCTATTTTCGCTCTAGCGAGCGCTTGATCGCGGGCTTGGGTCTACAAGATGTGGTCGTTGTCGAGACCGCCGATGCCATTTTGGTATCGCATCGTGACCAGGTGCAAGACGTGAAGCAGATTGTCTCTCAGTTGCGCTTGGAAGGTCGCTCTGAGGCAGCTTTGCATCAGCGTGTTTTTAGACCTTGGGGTTCATATGAGACGCTTATTTTATCGGAACGCTTTCAGGTAAAACGCATTGTGGTTAACCCTGGGGCTAAATTGTCTCTGCAAATGCATCACCACCGAGCCGAACACTGGATTGTGGTAAAAGGTACGGCTGAGGTCACCTGTGAAGACCGCGTTTTCATGCTCGCAGAGGATGAATCGACGTACATTCCGTTAGGGCATAAACATCGCTTGGCAAACCCAGGTAAAATTCCTTTAGAGCTTATAGAGGTGCAGTCTGGCACCTATTTGGGTGAAGACGATATTGTTCGATTCGACGACACCTATGGACGTGCCCCGCAAGGCAAATAGAACGAAACAAGGAAAACGTATGATCAAAAAATGTTTGTTCCCGGTTGCGGGTTATGGCACTCGATTTTTGCCGGCCACCAAGAGCATGCCAAAAGAGATGTTGCCGGTGGTGAACAAGCCGCTCGTGCAATATGGGGTTGAGGAGGCGCTCGAGGCTGGCATGGTGACCTGTGCTATGGTAACCGGGCGCGGCAAGCGGGCGATTGCCGATCACTTCGATATTAATTACGAGCTTGAGCATCAGATCCAAGGAACAGGAAAAGAACTTTATCTCGAGAGCATACGCAATGTGCTGGATAAGGGGACTTTTACCATGGTGAGACAGCGCGAGATGCGCGGCCTCGGGCACGCTATTTTGACTGGAGAGTCTTTAATTGGTAATGAGCCTTTTGGCGTCGTGTTGTCGGATGACCTCTGCATTAATCCGGGCGGTGACGGTGTTCTTGCGCAAATGGCGGCTCTGTACCGACAGTTTCGCTGCTCGGTCGTGGCGATACAAGAAGTCCCTCAAGACGAGGTTCACAAATACGGTGTGATCGCGGGCGAGCCAATGAAAGAAGGCTTATACCGGGTCGAGTCTATGGTGGAGAAACCCAGTAAAGAAGATGCGCCAAGCAATTTGGCTATCATTGGGCGCTATATTTTGACGCCCGATATTTTTGATATCTTGCGCGAAACCGAGGCGGGCGCCAACGGCGAGATTCAGCTGACGGACGCACTGATGAAGCAGGCGCAAAGCGGTTGTGTGATGGCCTATAAGTTCAAAGGTACACGCTTCGATTGCGGTAGTGTGCCGGGTTTCGTTGAGGCGACGAATTACGTATTCGAGAATATCTACGGATCTTAAGCTGCGCGAGCTATGGCTTTTTCGCTTAGCCCGAGCAGTTCTGATTTGTGTTGGCTGTCGTCTAGCTGCGCTATGGCGGTATCCGCTTTATTTTTGTAACGTCTTGCTTGATCGCGTGCGTAATCGAGTGAGCCACATTCTCTTATAATTCGTACGATCGATTCGAGTTCGCTGCCGTCTTTGGATGTAATCGCGCGCCGTATGATCGCCGCGTCGGCGGGCGTGGCGTGTTGCAAAGCGTGAATCAAGGGAAGCGTTGGTTTGCCTTCGGCTAAATCGTCGCCCAGGTTTTTACCCATTGTTTTGGGATCGCCCTCGTAGTCGAGTACGTCATCGATGATTTGAAATGCGATGCCGAGGTTGAGTCCAAACTCGCGTAGCTGCTCGCACTGTACGTGAGGCGCACCTGATAGAGCGGCCGCCCCGAAGCAAGCAGCGCCGAATAATACCGCTGTCTTCGCGCGGATGACTTCCTCGTACTGGTGTTCCGTGGTGTTGGCGTCGCCAGATCGAACGAGTTGCAATACCTCACCTTCCGCAATCCGGTTGGTGACATCTGCGATATCTTGCAAGACGTCTAAATTACCTACGCTCACGAGTAATTGGAAGGCGCGGCTATAGATGAAGTCACCTACCAACACGCTGGAAGCGTTACCGAAGGCCGCATTGGCGGTAGGTCGCCCCCGTCTCAAGCTTGAGACGTCCACTACATCGTCGTGGAGCAGAGTGGCGGTGTGCAAAAATTCGATAATAGCGGCGAATTTTTTGTGTCGCTCGTCGATGCTACCGAGCGCCGCGGCAGTGAGTAAGGCCAGGCGTGGTCGAAGCCGCTTGCCCCCCGCTTCCACAATGTATTGACCAATATCCTCTACAAGCGCGACGTCTGAGCGAAGCTGCTCTACGATGAGGGCGTTGACATCCTCAAAGGCAGCGGAGATGGTCTCGTTGTGTACAGGCATGGGCGTGGGCGATTTCGAATATCGGATGCGATGCTATGTCTCGCCCTAGCCTCTGTCAAGTGTTGGGACTGTTTCGCAAGCGCGTTTACTTACCCCCTTGTGTCCATAAAGACCTTAGCCTATAATGCGCGGCCTCGTTGGATTCGTGCGGAATCCGGCGGTTAACAAACGTGCCAAGCTCTGCCCTCGACAAGCGTCGAGTAAACCCAGAAATGCGAGATGGCTAACGAAGGATACGACTTATGTACGCAGTTATTGTTAGCGGTGGCAAGCAGCACCGCGTAGTTGAGGGTGAAACCCTTAAACTCGAGAAGATTGAAGCGGCGACGGGTGAAACGATTGAGTTTGACCAAGTCCTCATGATTGGTGGTGAAGCTCCGAAAATTGGCACGCCAGTGGTTGAATCGGCCAAGGTAACCGCGGAAGTGGTTTCTCAGGGGCGTCACAAAAAAGTGAAGATCATGAAATTCAACCGCCGTAAGCACCACATGAAGCAGGCAGGCCACCGTCAGTGGTTCACCGAAGTCAAGATCACGGCAATCAAAGCGTAAGAGAGGAACATAGGAAATGGCACACAAGAAAGCAGGTGGTAGTACACGTAACGGTCGTGATTCCGAAAGTAAACGTCTTGGTGTAAAGCGTTTTGGCGGTCAAGTAGTGAGTGCTGGTAGCATCATCGTGCGTCAGCGTGGTACAAGAATGCATGCAGGCGACAACGTCGGCTGTGGTCGCGATCACACCTTGTTTGCGAAAGTCGATGGGCGTGTTGAGTTCGTTGAGCGCGGCCCTAAGAACCGCAAATTTGTGCAAATCGTAGCTGTTTGAGGCTAGGCACGAACTGGAAGCGAGCCTCGTCAGCTGACGGGGCTTTTTTTTGGGTGCGTGAAGAGCATCCGAGGATAGGATAATGAAATTTGTTGATGAGGCAGTGATCGAGGTTGCCGCGGGAAAAGGCGGTAGCGGATGCCTCAGTTTCCGCCGTGAAAAATATATCCCTAAGGGCGGTCCTGATGGGGGAGACGGGGGTGACGGCGGCAGTGTTTATCTGGAAGCCGATGAGAACTTAAATACGATGGTGGATTATCGCTTCCAGCGTCGTTTTCGAGCTGAAAATGGTTCGCCGGGGCAAGGCCGGAATTGCACAGGTAAAAGTGGCGAAGACTTAATTCTGAAGGTGCCAGTCGGTACCACGGTGATCGACGTCGATACCGACGAAGTATTAGGTGATCTATCTGAGCTGGGACAGCGATTAAAAGTAGCGCAAGGCGGGTTTCACGGTTTAGGAAATACTCGCTACAAGTCGAGCATCAACAGGGCGCCGCGTCAAACTAGCCCGGGCTCCGAAGGTGAGAAGCGTCGTTTGAAGTTGGAGCTGAAGCTTTTGGCTGACGTTGGCCTGTTGGGTATGCCGAATGCGGGGAAATCAACGCTGATTCGCGCGATCTCGGCAGCCAAACCGAAGGTCGCTGATTACCCCTTCACTACTATGGTTCCAAATCTTGGGGTCGTCCGTGTTGATCCTTTGCGCAGTTTTGTGGTTGCCGACATTCCTGGCTTGATCGAAGGCGCTGCTGAGGGCGCGGGATTGGGGATACGTTTTTTGAAACACCTGACCCGCAATCGTTTGTTATTACATTTGGTTGATCTAGCGCCATGGGACGGAGATTCACCCGCTGAAAATGCGTGTGCAATCGTACGAGAGCTTGAGGAGTTTAGTCCTTTGCTCGCTGCCCGACCACGCTGGCTCGTGTTGAACAAATGTGATGCGCTCGATCAAGAAGAACAGGCTTTGCGCAAGCAGGCGGTTATAGATGCGCTCGCTTGGTCGGGCCCCGTTTTCATGATTTCGGCGTTATCAGGAGAGGGTACTGACGGTCTTTGCCAAGCTATTATGACGCAACTTGAGGAGTGGCGAGAGCTAGAGCGAGCCGATCCTGAGGTGGCGGAACGGGAGGCCGCGATCCAGAGCGAACTGCAAGCTGAAGCGCGGGCACGTATTGAACAGAGCCGTATGAAGGACGTTCCCGAAGACGAAGACGAAGACGATGAAGATGATGACGACGATTACGAGGTCGAAGTGGAGTACGTCCACTAATGGAAGAGATTCATGTTCGAGAGCCCATAGCACAAGCAAACCGGTGGGTTGTTAAGCTTGGGTCGGCTCTACTCACAGATGACGGTGAAGGCCTCAAGCCTGAAATTGTAGCTCGCATCGTATCGATGTGTGCAGAGCTCCTAGCGAGTGGTAAAGAGGTTGTCATTGTTTCAAGTGGTGCTGTTGCAGCGGGACTGGCCTTTTTGGGTTGGCAGCAACGACCCAAGCGGCTCCATGATTTGCAGGCGGCGGCCGCAGTAGGGCAGACCCACTTGGTTCAAGCCTACGAGTTGGCCTTCAAAGAGTTTGACCGGACAACCGCCCAGATTCTGCTGAGTCACGACGACCTCCAGTCGAGGGAGCGCTATTTGAACGCGCGCAATACCCTGAATCGCCTGCTGGAGTTAGGCGTTATTCCAATTATCAACGAAAACGATACCGTTGCTACTGAAGAGTTTCGCTTTGGTGACAACGATACGCTAGCCGCCTTAGTATCAAATTTAGTTGACGCTGATGCTTTGATTCTTCTGACGGATCAATCGGGCTTTTACACGGCCGATCCTCGTGTTAACAACGACGCGACCTTGATCCGAGAGTGCTATGTCGATAATTCATCTCTGGATTCGATGGCCGGTGGTAGCGGGCGCTTGGGGCAGGGAGGGATGCAAACCAAACTGAGGGCGGCTCGATTTGCGGCACGTTCTGGAACGCACACCATCATTGCCAACGGTCGCACATCGGATGTTATATCGCGTGCGGTTGCGGGAGAAGAAATAGGCACGTGGCTAAGACCGAAGCAACCTTCGGTGAAAGCGAAAAAGCAGTGGCTTGCAGGCTTACAGAAAGAAGAGGGTCGTGTCGTAATAGATAAAGGTGCGGCTGAGGTGTTACGCGCGCAGGGGCGCAGTTTGTTGCCGGTGGGTGTTGTGTCGCTCCAAGGCGGGTTTCGAAGAGGTGATACGGTGTTGTGCGTTACCCCAGAGGGGGTGCTTGTAGCCCGTGGTTTAGTAAACTACGATGCGGTTGAGCTAGGTAAGATCAAAGGCTTGAGTAGCGCAGAGGTCGCTGGCGTTCTTGGGTATGCAGGCGATCCAGAGGTGATTCACCGCGATAACCTCGTATTGCTTTGAGATGCGCGTGTTGCACGAGTTTACTTTTGATTGAGACGACGTAGCGGCGCTTTGTCTTCTTGCGCCGCTACATAATTCTGATCGGTGCTATCGCTTGATACAAAAAAACCGGCTACAGAGCCGGTTTTCTTAAGTGATATAGGTAGCTTATTCGCCGAGTGATTTCACCTGAGCGCTCAAGCGGCTCTTGTGACGAGCGGCCTTGTTTTTGTGCATGATGCCTTTATCTGCCAAGCGGTCAATAATAGGAACTGCGGCATTGTATGCAGCGCGAGCTGTCTCTTGATCGCCGGTACCAATGGCTTTCAAAACCTTCTTAATCGCCGTGCGACCAAGTGAGCGTAGACTTGCGTTATGGTTACGACGTTTTTCAGCTTGTTTTGCGCGTTTTTTTGCTTGCGGAGAGTTCGCCACGGTGCTTCAACCTATACAAAATTTTAAGAGCGCGGATTATTGTCAGTTTGGCGCCCACTGTCAACCGTTAAGTCAATAAATTCGGGGTTTCTAAGAAAAAAACGCGTGCTCGTGCTACACTCGCGCCTTTGTAAACGCGGGTAAGCCGGCAAGGTGATGGGGGTTCGTGGTGGGACTGCGGTTGGAGTTGGATGGCTGTCCAAATTTTCGGGACTTCGGTGGCTATCCTGTCGCTGATGGGCGACGCGTAAAGCTTGGCTGTTTTTATCGGTCGGGGCATTTAGCTGACTTGAGTGAGACCGATGTGGCTGCGGTAAAGGCGCTGGGGCTCAGCCATATTTTCGATTTCCGAAGAGAATTTGAGCAGGCTCATAAGCCGAATAATCCAGAGTTGCTGGGCAGTGTTGATCAGGTGGTTAGTCTAGCAATTACCCCAGGTAACCAAGCTGGCGCACTCGATTCTTTGGGTGAAACAGGTCTTTCACCCGATGCTGCCCATCGATTCATGTGTGACATCAATGTCGAACTTGTGCGCTCGCATGCACCGGCGTTTAAACGGATATTTGATGTGCTTCTGGAGCAGGAAAACCCTCGAGTGCTGGTTCATTGCGCTGCGGGTAAAGATCGTACAGGTTTTGCTGCTGCGGTTATCTTGCTCGCTCTAGGTGTTTCGCGAGAGCAGGTGATGGGTGATTATCTTGCGACAAGTCGTTATTTTTTACCCAGTGAACAGATTTCCTACCTGAAGGAGAAGTATGGTTTTGAACAGGTGGAAGATACTGCATTGGTTCCTATTGTCGATGCTCGAGCCGAGTACCTTAACGCCGCTCTTGATGAAATGCATGCGGTCTCCGGCGCGATAGAAATCTATTTTGAATCGCACTATGGGCTGGGTGCTCGTGAGCTGGATGCGCTGAGAACACGGTATACAGAGGTTGATTCAACCTAGCGTGACGGTCGCAAGCCGTCTATTCATGGTTCACCAGAGCAGCGATAGGAGTCAACGCTCCTATCGTAAATTTGTTCGGGAAAAATGTAACGGCACATTTGCAACAG
>Ga0102960_1001107_pt1 | contig 10222 bp, 2 predicted proteins | sample SalPon2_B_H2O_MG_2_FD_84521 | JGI IMG/M metagenome (GOLD analysis project Ga0102960, IMG submission 84521) | Salt pond water microbial communities from South San Francisco under conditions of wetland restoration - Salt Pond MetaG SF2_B_H2O_MG | ecosystem: Environmental > Aquatic > Non-marine...
CCGCTTCAATATTGCGTTCTTCCAGCCATGTTAGAGGCCGCGTAACCTTCTTGTCTTGATGACCAGTGACATGTTCCGGGAGAAAGGCGATTTTTGACGCATGAAGGATAGCCCCGATAGTCGAGATGATATCAAATTGTTCCATAGTGGGTGCAATAGAAACACGGTCAAAGCACGCTTGAAGGGCCGATTTGCCATCACACGCCAGGCAGACTGTTGGTCGGCCCGGAACCGCGGTTGCCCATTGGCTTAGGAGCCATTGGGCAATCGTTATGCCCATCAGGAGACCCGCGAGTTCGCTTCGGTACGCGCTTTGATCCTCCGGTTTGCCTGGTACTTGGCATATTATATCAGATTCATTAGTTGGTTAGTATGTACGTCTAAATCGGTCTCCAACTGCCGGTCGGAATGTTCGGCTGTACAGGTCAGGTACCAGGCTGCGGTTAGTCAGAACCTAGGTTTGAACCATGTGAGTCGTCGTGTGAGGACGTTGCTCAGTCTATCTCTGTCAATAGACCTCCCACTCGGGGCGGGGTGAGATCGGGTTTTTTCCGATCAGTGTCATGCTGGGGAAATAAGGAACTGGCGCATCATTCGTACCTGGCTAGCCACCGCTCGTCGTTGAGCACGGCGATCACCCGATACCAGCTTGAGCCAGCTTACCTTGTCGTCCAACGGTTTGCGTAGCACGCGTTCCACCGAGCCAGATAGCTTCGGTTGAATGAGGCGCGATAGCCCGTCAGTGCCCATTTCAAACTCAGCGAGAATACCTGCATCTACTTGGCGCTGGAGTCGCTGACGCTGTACACTGTCGTCTGACCGTTTGATGGAGTTCCGATGAAGCCACATTTGATGGCCGATATGAATCAATTGTTGAGCGAGGCGCGAGCCCCAAAGTGTTGCCGATCGACGGCTTTTTGTCTTTTCCAGGAAGGCCGTGTGAACCCGAATCCACTGGTGAGACAGGCGGCCCTCTAGAAAGCCCTGCTGGCCAATTTTTTGTTGAGAGTCCCACGCAAGTTGAACAGCGGGAGAGGGCGACCGATGGGGAGGTAAATGCGGATGTCGAATACCCCGGATGGTGTGGAGAATAGCTTCAGAGGTGGCGTGGCTTGTGCCGTTTTTCCGGAGCCAGCCTTTGAGCTCCGACACTTGGCGGGTCCACTCTTTCTCCGCCCGGGAGTCCGGGCACCGGGGTACGTGTAGATGGTCCTCCCTTTCGCCACAGAGCGGGCATTCATCCGTAGGTTCCAGGTTCCAGTCTTTCATAAATCGTCCAACCCCACAGATGCCCACTGAGTGTTTAGTTACCCACTTCTGGACCGGTGGTGTGAGGGCGCGCATCGTCCGTCGGAGAAGGGCCCAATCAATTTCGTCTTCCGCACCTGGGGGAACTGTGTGGTACCTGCTCCACCTTTCTTGAAGGAGCGGGAGCGCAACTAGTTCTTGGACCCGTTCTGATCGGAGTGACGATTGTTTCACCCCTTTGATGAAGAGGGTGGCAGGCTCATGGAAGAACCGCGGATTCTCCGGCCGCAAGCGGGCAGAGGTGCTCAACTGTTGCCGATAGGCTACCGCTAGTTCGTCCACTTCGACGTTGCGGTCTTCTAGCCACGTTAAGGGCCGAGTGACCTTTGTGTCCTGGTGACCGGTGACGTGTTCCGGGAGAAAAGAGATCGGCGACTCCTGTATGATAGCCCTGATAGTCGAGATGATGTCGAATTGTTCCCTGGTGGGTGCAATAGAGTTGCGGTCAAAACACGCCTGGAGGGCCGATTTGCCATCACATGCCACGCAGACTGTCGGTCGGCACGTAACTGTGGTTGACCATTGGCTTAGAAGCCATTGGGCAATCGTAATGCCCATCATTAAACCGGCGAGCTCACTGCGGTAGGCGCTTTGGTCCTCCGGTTGGCCTGGAACTTGGCATAAAGCCACGATACGAGAGGAGCCAGTGCGGGAGAGCAGTTGCACCGCCGCTGTGCCCACCTGGTCCCTGTAGGAGCCATCGGATACAATAACCAGCCGGTTATCCAACAGTGCTCCGAAAAGTTCCCATTCGTCACCCAAGATTATCAGTTCGTCAGGGACCCACCCAAAGTGTGAGGAGCACTGTCTCTCCCAGTAGCGCCATTCATGGACAACCGAAGGGTTAGGTTGAAGAGGGGTTTTGATGGAACTGCCAACCGATTCCACAGCCAGCGTAAGCGCGCCCGTCCGTACGGTAGCTCGCTCCACGTCTCGTGGGAGGGAACGGGTCCAGAGAGAACGGGTCTGGATCGAGCAGGTCGTTTGGCGAGTTTTGGGCAAGTTGGGGGAAAAGTGGAACCACAGGTGTCCTTCTCGATGGAACAGACCCGCTGTGGGGGAGTATAGCCAAAGCCACCGTGCCTTCTCGTCGTACCAGGGACCTAATGGTTCGCGTAAGAGCATATTATTGTCAGAGGTGAGCAGCGTGCGAGAAAGAAACCGTCGCCACCGAACCCAATGTTGCTGTGAAGGCCGAATGCAGCGGGGCCACTGATACGGAGAAACAGGGCTTGCATCACGTTCGCCCCCCCAGGATGAGGACTTGATATGCCTTCCGTCAGCAGTCACAATATCCGAAACCGTGCGGACCCGGAGGAACATAGCACACCAGTTGAGCCACCGTAAATCTTCTTGATCCACCTCCATGTCAATAAACACCTCATTCAGCAGCCGGTCCCCCTCTCGGAAAAGCTGTAGCGTCGGGGAATCGAACGCAACGTAGGCGTCAATGGACTCTAGCATTGACCAGACACGTTTAATCCATGTGTCGGTGGCGAGAATCGCTGTGTTGGAGTAGTCTTGTTGCAAGATCCCATATGATGTCCCTGTTTCCAGTTGATGTGCCTGAAGGACCGCGTCCAGGTACCGTCCCGTTTGAGTACGATTCGCGGGATGGCGTAGGAGTTGTTCCAACTGAATGAAAATTTGGCTCGCGTATGGGTTGGGAACGCCCAGGCCTTGTAAGGATATCGGTGCCATGACGTAGCTGCGTGGAAACCGTCGACACACGCCCGCTTTCGGTAGGCTTGCTTCCAATACAGGCCACATGATCTTATTCCACTCCTTTTGGTTGAGCGTCGTGACTACCATCGGGTATTCCAACGATTTTAAGATCGTCGTTCGGAGGAGAGGGAGCACGTCACTTCGCAGGAGATGTACGGGGCGAAAGTTCGCTACCCATTGTTGCGCTATTTTCCGAAGATGTGCCGCTTGAGCCGGTTTGTTCTCTTCCGGGGCTAACATGACTCCCAGCGTGCGTTCCGAATCACCTGGTTCTAACCGCCTGAGTTCCTCAAATTCCCCGCTAAGGCCTCGGATTTGGATCTTGGCATCGGGGAGAAGTGTTGAACGTTTCTTGAGCCGCCATGTGCCATGTTGTCTGTCGAACTGATGGTCTAGAAACCAGCAAAACGATTTCTCAGGGTTAATGGAGCCCCCGGTGGTTCGAATGCCGTCCGACCACAGGGACGCTGCTGCTTGAACCTGTGGGAGGATATCTTCCATTCGTTCATCGACCGAATATGCTGCCTCGATTACATCAGTGTCGTCGATGAATGCAAAACATTGAGCATTGACCATTGAATTGGATATCGAAGTGAGGCACTCAAATCCGTATCCGGCAGCTTCCATCATGGTAATGAGTATCGAGCTCACTGCCACCCAAATCGCTGGACCTGCCCCGTTGCCTTGTCCACACCCTTGAAAGGGGATGGTGGACGGTGGGTAGAAAATTTGCTCCGAGTCTCCAAAGCCCGTCCGCACTCGGTGACGGGAGGAAGCCAATGTGTCAAAGGCTGTGGCCACCGCGCGCCAAGTAATACCAAAGCGTAACAAGGCAACCATGGCGATCCAGTGGACGATGCGATCGAAGCAAGACTTGGCGTCGTTCGAGATCCACCCCGCCGCTCGTCGCTGTAGGAGTAGGAGATCCCAAACCAGTCGCTTGGACACAGCCAAGTCCTTTGCTTGATGCTGCTTCCGAGCTCCACATTGTCCCGGGGGGATCAACTGGTGTCTTTCCGCGAACCTCATTGCCTGTTTGCCCATCTTTTTGTTGTTAGCCTGGAATTCCGGATTCATCATTTGAATTGTTCGCATTTTTGACGGCCTAAAGTCCCCTGGCTTCTTTTCGATTGCGAAGTTCATCAGATTTTTCCACTGTTCCGGGACAAAGCTAGTGAGCAGTGGAATGTTTCGCATGATGGTGTCGCAGTGGTAAATCATCGGGGAGGCTAACGCTGCCTTGAAATGGCCATTGTGGAGTCCATGGGGTTCGGCGCCTTTATCTTCCTTCATTTTTGTCCAGAAACGGAAGTGGTCCTCTGGAGTTACTTCCATAGACGTGAACCGGAAGCCTTCATGGAACCGACACTGGTTTAAAAAGGCTCTTGAGGCGTCATCGACTTCTTCCGGTATGGCATATCGCCCCTCAAGGAGAGCGAGAGTGTTTGTTCGTCGTTCTGTCCCTGTGAAAGTAGAGTACAAGGGTTCATCCATTGGGGGAGTGATAAACGGGTGCCGTGTCTGATCGTATCTTCTTCGGTTTTCTTCCCGGCAAGCTTCTTCAACCTCCTGTCGATCCGTGATGGTATGCATTTGTATCTCGCCTCTTGAGTTTGTTCGTTCCTGTTGTATGGCCCGCAGACCACCCGAAAAACCTTTCCCTCTGGCTCGTCGGCGTCGTCGAGTCTCCTCCCTTTGTTTCATCTTCCGAAGCCGTAAAAAGCGATCCATGTCTTTTTTGGAGGCGTGTTTGCGCCGCCTGGCTTTGTTCAAAAGCCCCTCAACATGTTGTTGTCGCCATATCGTTGCGTGGTCCTTTTTTGCAACCTTGTAAAGGGACCGCTCCTCTTTCAATAGAAGACGGAGCACTGCAGTGGATTTGCGCCAGATACCATGGAGCTTCGTCTTTGAGATGAGGCGACGAATCTTGCGTGAGCTCACTTTACATTTTTTCCGTGTTTTGAGGAGTAAGCGTAGTAGGTACATCTTGTCCCACATGGCCTGTATCCGGGGAGACCATGGAACCTGGCCATTCGAAACTTTTCGGCAGTTCGCTTCGGCCCTTTTTCTAATCATGTACATTTGGGCATGTAAGCAATTGAATTTCTTTCGTAGCTTGGGAGACATTACTGCGTCGTTTTCGATGATGTTGTTGTATAATTGGGACAGTCGCGCTGGAACATCATATGCCCTGTAATCATCTTGAACTTGAGTGGTGTAGCGTGCCACTGCCTGCTTGTCTGTCGATACAAGTTTGCGAGGTTTGAATGTCGATTTCTCTGGACAGTGCCCCCCCAAGCTTGTGCTGAGATCGAAGTCCACCCATATTGCACGATGATCTGATTGGATGAGTTCTTCAAATCCGTAGTAGCCGGCCGCCCGCACCGGTACCCCCGCTGTTACGAATATGCCATCGATCGGTGTGTTGCTGCAGTTACGTTGATACGTTGATTGAGTGCTGAGTGGATGCCGCGCCAGAATAGCCTCTGTTAGGCCCACTTCTCTCATCTTCTCCCGGAATGACGACGGGTCTGTCGCCGACAGATTTTCGTTTGCATCAACCCCGAGGATAATCTCACACCCTTGTTCTCTCCACGTTTTTATGTGCTGAGATAGATCTGTAGTAAAAGCTTTTCTGGGATCAATGTTCCTCCCGCGCTCAGTGAAGTATACCCGTTGTTGGTCCCACACAGTGGTCTCGCCGCTCCCAGGAGGGTTCGGGCGATAAGCAGAGATGACTATGAGGTCGTGCGACATCCGCCTCGACGTGTCTTCCGGGGCGTGCGGGATAGATGGAAAGGACTTGCCCCTTAGTCGAATGAAGGACCATCGGCCTAGTCCTGTAGGATCTTGCCCCTTTGACTTCACTGCATGGCTCACGTCATCAAGGACTGTTGCTAGGCAACCCCCGTACTGGAAACTACTGGTTCGCGTTGACTCATGTTTGTTAAAGGCAACGGAAGAGTAGTGCCCTTTCGAGGGTAGGCGTCGCATTCGGTCGTACCAGCTGTTGCCCTCCTCAACCGAAGACCATCGTCGGTTAGTCTCCGCAAGCAGAGCGATCCCCACTTGTTCTTCCTGCAGAATGCGATTAATTTGTTGTTGTTTCGGGTGGTCCGCGAAGTGTGGGACACCATTAACATTTTGGAAAATAACCCTTGTGGCCCCTTGGCGGTCGATACGCGGGTTATCACCGAAGGAATCACCGTCTGGCAAGGAAGAAAGGAAGTCATCAAGGGAAGCGTGGGGGGCTTCCCTTGACAGGACACGAAATTTGGATCTTTTGCCTGCCCGCCGTGTCCGAGCTGCAGGCGATCGTTTGTGTCTCATTTCGACTCCGCCGCGGGCGAGCCATCCCGCGGCGGGACCGAATGTGACTGGGGGGCCTTACTCCGGTTGAAATAGGGATGAAGGGGGCGGTTCATCGAATTCGTTGACCGGGTGGAGGCTGCTGTAGTCACCGAGGAGTTATCAGGGATCCTGTCTTGTTTCTCCATGTCCCTTTGTGCTGGTGTCACCGACGGAACGTTGGACTTTGAGGCTGTTGTTCGAGTAGGCGACGGTATCGCTTCGATGTTCATGGACGCTAGTCCCGATGCATCGTTGGTTACTGGCTGGGTTAGGGGCTCGTGCGCCAATACCATATTGTTGCCTTGTTGTTGCATGATAGCTTCTAGGCGAGCTTGGATCGCCTTTGTTCTCTCTCGCTCCTCCTCCAATGCCTTGTGCTGGGCCGCTAGTTTTTTATCTCGTTCTTCGATCTGTTGACCCTGAATCTCGATTTCGGTGAACGCATCCTCCAGCTGAGCTTCTGTAGCGCGCAGGTCCTCCATGGCTCCCGCGACGGTAGCCCCGTCATCGATGTCTTTTGAATTCGCGATGTTCAGATCAATAGTGAGTGTTCCGTCATAGATATCTAGTGGATCTTCGCCGAATCCATCCAAGAAATCCAACCCATCATCGAGCATCGCAGTATTGTGATTGGTTCTTCTGGCCGACAGACGTTCAGGGTCCCATTCGAGGTTCTGGCTGAATGAGCGTTGGATATCGTTGCCGCTCACCCATTTACTTAAGATTTTTGTGAGCTTAGCGTCACTCGGCTCATTCAGGTGGAAGTTGAAGAAGGGCACCACGTCTCGGAGCACGTTCTTGGCCAGGGCTTCGAATTTACGCCGGCAAACAAATGCGTATGTCCCTTCCATCACACCCGGGAAGACGGCAATGAACAGTTTGCACGGGGTATTGTTTTCCATGTCCTGTTTTTGTTTTCTCTCCAGTTCGCAAATCACTTTCGCCTGTGCTGGTTTCATCTGTTTTGTCAGCTCTTCGAAGGAGGAGAGCAGCACGCTAGGGTCTTGATCGCCTTCGGCCGTTTTGCGCGCTTTCTTCTTTGACACCCTTACTTTCCTGAAATCGTCCTTTTCTGTCTCACTCGGTGGGGTTTGTGGCCGGTCTATTTCTTCCGCACTGGCCTGTGCCGCCTGACGGGGAGTGCACTTGATTGCGTGCCACATTTTTAGGAAGGAACATTCTCCGAAGTGAGTGGTCTTTGCGACTTTTAACATTCCATGAATCCGAACTGAGGGATATAGTACCACGGTAAGATCCTGAAAGTCTTGTCCCTTGCTCGCCATCGTGAGCACCAAATCCTTCAGAAGTGCGTGTGCTTTAGTGGTTAATAGACCTTTTCTTGCTGCGTTCCAATCGTGGACGTAGTGGGCTTTGGCACACCATGGGAGATCCGCAATTGGGGTGGATGGGACCAACCATTCACGGCATCGCCTGTCTACCTCTCTCACGTCCTTTTGCCGGGTGAAAAGGTGAAATTGGCGGGTTCCGGGAGCCCTTTCGTCGAACTTGCCACGTCCAACGTAAGGTAGAGACACCCAGTCCTGTTTCATTCCGATAGGAATTTTGAATTCGAAGTATCTCATCAGTTCCCTGACCATGGAGGTGATGTTAATATCCTCTGGCCAGAAGCAAATGAAGCCCGCTCGTTCGATAGGGGAATATTGAAGGGGAGTATCGAAGCAACCTGTGTTCCTTCCCTGGTGTTGTATTCCCATGTGTAAGTGGCTTCTTATCCTGTCGTGGTCCACCCCCGTTAGGAAACCGAAGCGGAACCGTGTTCGGAGTTTTTTCTCCCCTGGTTGGTATGATGTGGTGAAGTAGGGAGCATTTCCGTAATTCAAATCCATGTATCGGCCCAGGTCCCGAAACGACTTGATAGATGACTGGACCATTTCCGCAGTAGTTAACCACAGCGATGTGTTTCTGTATTCCGAGTCGTCGATTGGAAGCAACTTCAGTTGATGATTCGGGGGGGAGTTTTCGATAGCTTCGGCCATCGTTTCCTGTATCTGTTTCACCCACGCGTCGGTTAACGCGTTGGACCCGTTTTCTTCTCCATTGTAAGTGAGAGCCAGCGAGATATCAAAGATGTGACCTTGTCCTGGAAGACCCTCCATATTCATTTGGACTAATCTGTCCATGTGATCGAAGACAGACGAGGGTCCTTTTGGTATTTCCTTTATCCGCTGAGTCGTAGGTGGACTTTTTACTGTCATCGCTGCTTCTCTGTAGGTCTGCGGGGAGCGTCGTGAATTCGTGGCTGGGGACTTGTCCGAGCCTGTGGCTCCGGTGGTTCCCGTCATCTCCGAAATAGTCTCGTCATCGTTCGAGGCGATGATGGAGTCAGATGGGGCTGAGACTTCCATGCGGACTTCCTTCCTTTTTGGCGTTTCCCTTTCGTTCCGTATCGAGGTGAGAGGTGCTCCCTCCTTTTCCCCTTGTCCCTTCGTGAAGTTATCCGGTGTTCTGTGCGAGCCGTCCGAAGTGCCCGTTGTTGCTGCTGATGCTTGGAGAGTAGGTGGGGCTTTCGTTGCCGTTGAAGATGGAAAGGGAACTCTGAACGTTGGTTCCTCTTCACTTGCGAGCCCTGTCTCCTTTTCGTACTTTTCGTATACCGCGATTAATGTGTCCGTCACCCCAGGAACGTAGATAGGGACTTGAGCTGCAGTGCCCAAGTTCATGTTAAATGTTGTTGCCCATGGATGCTGAAAAAGGTTGGAGCATATCACCCAGAAGGTGACTAGTGGAGTGGTGTGCCGCAGTTTCATTACCCCTTCGTCGTCCGTCGGGTACCAATACAGTGTGTTGTAGTGCTCTTGTTTTGTAGAAAGAACTTCGTTTACCTTGAAAAAGGAGAATGGATCGCGTCGTACGATCTGCATTCCCACACATCGTAATGACCAGTTGAAGGGAGATGAGTCCCCGCTCAGGTTGTCGAGGTCAAATAGGGCTGCGATGTGTCGAACAATAGACTCCGTTATCCCTTCATGTTCCTCAAAGAGGTGTTCAATTCGCCCTTCAATCGAAACTTTGCCATGGACATCAAGGAAAGGGGCATCGAACGTTTCACAGTCTTGATTCCATAACCGAGGGAATGATTCATGCCATCGTTGAAATAGGGCGTTTCCCACCTCCAGAGAGTCTGATCGAAGAGCTGCGACTTGCGCCACGTGATGTAAAGGTAGGCCCGTGGTCCGAATCTTCTCTAGCTCTCCAAGGATTTGTTGAATCCATGCTTCCACGGGATCTGGTTCTTTTGGCTGTCTCAGGTCCACTGCGGAGGCAATTTCGCCCCGTTTTTTCTCGTTTTTTCGCTGGCCCATAGCAGGCTTGTTTTTCCAACTTGCCTGTTTCTTGACTATCGCCCCTCCGGCTTTCGGCGTTGCTTGTTTGCCCATTTTTTATCGCTGTGTTCCTTCCTGATATCTTGTTGTGGTGTTTGGATTTTTTATTTCGTGTAACGCGTGGTACTTTGTCTACGTGATGTTGTTCGGATGTCGCAATGGTTGGTTAATGCGAGCTTCTCCGTGTCACGTAGGTTAAGTACTAGACTTTACGTAAAAGTTTTGTATTTTCATTTGTGTTTGTTGATTTGTTTTTTCTATGGTCATCCTCTGAAAACTCCAACGTCCTCCAAGCCATCAATGGAGCATTGCTCAGTCTCTCCTGTCCTCAAAGACCCACAACCTGGAACACCCGGCAAACATGCCGATGAGCTGTTTTGCACGCGTCTCCGCGGGATCTCATATCACAGAACACAATAAACAAGTTCATAAGGTACAACCTCATTGAGTAAAAACTGTCGTCTAGTCAACCTTATTGAGTAAAAACTGTAGTC
>Ga0102960_1001108_pt1 | contig 10221 bp, 11 predicted proteins | sample SalPon2_B_H2O_MG_2_FD_84521 | JGI IMG/M metagenome (GOLD analysis project Ga0102960, IMG submission 84521) | Salt pond water microbial communities from South San Francisco under conditions of wetland restoration - Salt Pond MetaG SF2_B_H2O_MG | ecosystem: Environmental > Aquatic > Non-marine...
AAGTAAGGCTGTAACTCAACTCATGTCTGTATCTAAAGGCGCTTCAGTTAATCATGACGTTTCAATAAAGGTATCTGATCTTCATAATCCTTTTGGTTTTAAATTAATTGACTAACCGATGAACGGGCATTGACAGGGGATTTGCTTCCTGATATAATTAGTGTATCGTTTCTGGGAGAGTATCTATGACAAAAGGTCAGAAAGCTGCTGAGACCCGTCGTAAGAACCAAGAGCGCATGCTCCGTGAAATGGGTGTGGAGCCTAAACAAAAGAAGAAGCGTCGTAAGCGTAAGCCTATGACAGAAGAGCAGAGAGCCGCTGCGATTGAGCGCCTTGCAAAGGCTCGTGCTGCTCGAGGCGTCAAGGGTGATGCATCTGTTCATGAAGACCTTCGTGATATGCCTGAAGACTCTAAGCTTCACTGGAAGAAAGTGAAGCAGTGGATCAAGAACTGTCAGGCTGAACTGAATGGTATGAAGGCTTTGAAGGACAGTAACAAAGCCAATGAGCGTCAGGAGTATACTTCACTTCAGACTTACATTGATAATCTGAAAAGGTATCTGTCAACTGGAGTATACTTGGACTACCGCTACGGTGAACGCCGAGAGGGTAGAATGCAAGAGGTTTGTCTTACTATGGCTTATTGGCCTGATGGGACGCCCAAACGGTCTGTCGGAGTCTACTATCCAGACATCGCTCAGATATGGACCAGAGAAATGGAGTTGAATACCTATGGAGCCGAAGGACCCAACAGAAAGCACACCGAACTTTATGACGAAGAAGGTATTCAGTCAGATGGTGGAGGAGCTGGTCAGGACGACGAAGCTTAGCTACATTGACTCGGTTGTTGAACTCTGCGAACGAGAGAACATTGACCCTGAAGATGTAAAGAAGTACCTCAGTGATTCGATAAAGGAACACATTGAAGCTGAGGCGATGGGACTTAACTATTTGCCCAAGAAAAATACGCTTGATATTTGAAGCTAAATAGTTTATAATATTATGGTGAAGTGGATACAACTAAACACAAAACATACGAACATACAAGGATACACATATGTCTTTTCAAAATCTCAAGTCTCGCTCTACTGATCTCTCCAAGCTTCTCAATGCTGCCCAAGAAATGAATGGCGGTGGTGAGAAGAAGTCTTATGGTGATGATCGTTTCTGGAAGCCTAGTGTTGATGAGAACGGTAACGGCTTTGCTGTTGTTCGTTTTCTGCCTGCAGGTGAAGGTCAAGACCTGCCCTGGGTTCGCTACTGGGATCACTTCTTCAAGGGCCCGACGGGTCAGTGGTACATTGAGAAGTCTCTCACCACGATTGGTCAAAACGATCCCGTCAGTGAACTGAACTCTCGCCTTTGGAACTCTGGTGTTGAAGACGATAAAGAAACTGCTCGTAAGCAGAAGCGTCGTCTGCACTATGTCTCTAATGTCCTGATCGTCAGCGATCCTGCCAACCCTTCTAATGAGGGTAAAGTTTTTCTCTATGACTTCGGCAAGAAAATCTTTGACAAGATCATGGATGTGATGCAGCCTCAGTTCCCTGGTGAAGAGCCTGTCAACCCGTTTGATTTCTGGAACGGTGCAGACTTCCAACTCAAGATTCGTAATGTTGCTGGGTACCGTAACTACGATAAGTCTGAATTCAAATCTTCTTCTGCTTTATTTGGTGCTGATGAAACCAAACTGGAAGCAGTGTACAACCAGATGCATGACCTGAATGAGTTTACTGATCAAAGTACTTTCAAGTCTTATGATGAACTCAAGGGTCGTCTGCAGGTTGTTCTGGGTGAAGCTGTAGGCGCCAATGCTACGGCTCGCAATGAGTCCCTTTCGCAAACTGCGGAGCGAGTGGAACCCAGGACTGCATCGGAGCCTGAGATCGTGGCGGCTCCGAACCCCTCTGTTGGTGTTGAGGACGATGAAGAAGACACTCTGTCTTACTTTGCCAAGATGGCAGCAGAGGATTAAAATACCGCAATGGTGTTTTAGAGGGGGCGCAATGCCCCCTTTTTTATGCCGGTGCCCAACTCCGATCTAGATTATCTACGGTAGGCATATTAGAACTGATAACAGCAGCCGTGTTGGTATTAGAAACATTCGTGCTGTTAGTGACAGGGGCAATCTGTACTGCATTGATTGCTGCTTGTGAAGTAACCTCTCTGTTCTCTCTTTCAACACCGTTCATGGCTGCTGTACTTAATTGTCTGTCGGGAACAATAGGAGCCTCTACCTTCGCAGCAGCTTCTGCTTCAGCTTTCTTCTCTTCTTCCTCTTGTATTCTTGCTTGATTCTCAGCACGAGTTGCTTTACGTTCAGCTACTGCTTCTCCTACACCAGTATCAATAGTGGCAATTTTGATATTTCTAACACCCTCTGCCAATTTTTCTGATCCAGGGATGGGGAGTTTTTCTATGCCTGCTGCGATAAACTCAAGAAGTTGGTTTAAAGGAGCGATAACTGCATTGAAGATTCCACCAAAAATAACTTTGGTGATTTTTCCAAAATCAAAGTTGCCACTCTCATCTTTCATTGCATCAATGAAACCAAGAATTGAATCTGCCATGGCATCAAATAGACTCTTGATCATATCAGAGAAAGAGAAGGCATTGAGTTGCTCTTCAGCATTTTCAAACCCAAGCTTACCTGCAATCCAAGCAGCAGCACTCTTCAGCAAGTCTAAGGGGGCACCGATGATCCCTGCTACAACACCACCAAGCGCTCCGAAGACACCAGCGATCATGGAGTTACCAGATTCTTCTAATCCTCTGTTGAATCCACTAATACCATCAATGATACCGGTAATAAGAGTAATTGGGAAAAGTATAACTCTACCAAATGTTCTGAAAAGATCAAAGAATGCACCAAAGGTACTTCCAAAACCTCTTATTGTATTGAAGATACCACTGATGAATTTTCTTACTCCTGAAAATATGCTTCCGATTCTACCAAAAGTATTTTTGGCAAGATCAGCTACCTTTCTACCATCGTCGGCAAATTGTCCAATCGTTCTTTGCAAAGGCTTTGTGGTATCATCAAAGAAGACATACAGTCTAACAATAATATCATCAATGATTGTGCCAAATGTTTTGAACAACTCTTTACTTCTTTCAAGAAAAGATGCAGTCTTGTTTATATTCTTTCCAATATCATCTGTGGCTGCTGCCGTGTTACCAAAGAGACTTGTAATGAAACCTTTGGCTCTATTCATGGGAGCAACAAAGTTCTTTTTAAATGTTTCAGAAACAAGGCTTGCTGTTTTACCAAATTCTGAAGACTGAACACCAAGAGAGATTGTTCTAATCAAAGCACCAGGAAGACCCACAATTGTTCTGACTGCGCTGGTTAGATTCTTTATTGTTCTGCCAACAAGACTCTGATTAAAAGCTGCTCTTGTAGAACGAATTGTTGTTTTGATATCATCAACAAAAAGATCAAGGGCATTTCTAATAGGATTGAAAATATTAGCAACTCTATTACGAACTGCCTGTCTTAGAGTTTTGGTGCTGTCATCAATAAAGTCTAGAATCTGTGCAAGTCTAATAGCAAGAGTCATACGAAGAGACTTGAAGACACTTCTGAAGAAATTAAGAAGACCTGTAGTTCCTCTGCCTATAAGTTCTGATAACTTTTTGACAGGCGATCTTAGTAGTTTTTCAATCCCTTTGAAACCTAGTTCAATCGCTTTTACTGCAGTTATCAAACCAATTTTGAATGTCTGGAAGATAGCTTTGATGCCTTTGAAAATACCTTCAATTGCACCTGTTATGAATCCGGTGATAGCACCACCTAACCTTGCGACAACACCGAGTGCACCGAATCCAAGCCCTTCTGAGCTTTTGTTAGATGAAGTACGAGCAGCTCCTGCTACTTTACCTTTTTCTGTCTTTGCTTCTCTTCTATCTTCTTCATTCTGTAGACGATCTTGACGGATTTCTTCAAGAACAGATTTCATGGTTTTGTACATTAACAGACTAGTTGTGTTATTCTTATTGTCTCTGTCAGCAGCATCTCTTGCATGCACAGCATTCTCTTCACGAAGAAGATTAATGCTTTTCAGAACCATTTGGTTTGTGTCTGCCATATCGGTTTATCCGTACTTTTGTTGCTCTTGTTTTATCCGCTCATTCTCTTCTCTCACATATTCAATTAACATAGCCACATAAATCTCCCTCTCCCACGGTATCATCCCTTCAATCTCTGTTAGACTATAGTGATGATGTTGCATCAACGAGAAATTGGTCCTATAATAATTGACCAAATTATCGTGAGAAAGGTTTAGGATAAAAAATCTTGCATCCCCTTCAGAGTTACTGTGTTATGCTCACCACACCCTTGACAGTCAAACTGTACTTCTTGCTGCATCGCAGGCATAGAGCCCAAGTAATCAGAAACTAACTTAAACTGGTCTGCAGTCATTGACTCAACAAACTCAGTTAGTTCCATTTTCGTCGCATCTTTAGCTTCAATCCGTTCTTCTTCTGTATGGATTGCCGTGATGCAATTAATCGCCATTTCAAATCCTACTTCCATTTCACTTGCGCCTAGATCAGACTGCATGATCGCATTGTAAGTAGGATACTGCATCTCTACGCTGATGCTAGGAGTAAGTTCAATCACATTACTTACTTCAGGCATCTTGATATCAATTGCAGAAACATCAATAGAATGCTCGTTCTTATGCTCGCAATGCGTACAAGTCAATAGAACTGTAGAAGTCTCACCTACCGATCTCGTTCTGACTTGAGTAAACATGTACTCAATATCAAAGCTTGTGAGAGAGCGGCAATTTAGATTACCTTCAATGCATGCTTCAAGTGTATCTACAATCGCACTTAACGCTTGTTTCTGATCTCCTGATTCAAATGCAATCATGAGAACTTTTTCTTCTTTCACCAGATAGGGGCGATATCTAACCGTCTCACCTGTAGAAGGAATCCGCAATTCGTATTGCGGAGATTCATTTAGTCTTGGTAATGCCATTTCAAACTCCTATGATATATCAATCAAAAATATCAATTATCTTCCTTACACCAGTGCCAAGAATGGAGTCTGCGAAGTTATCTCTCGGCTTCGCTCGTCCACTCACCCAATCTTTGTATGACAACTGAACCTGTAACTCCATGATACCGTCTAGCTCGTCTGTCAATGAAATGTCATTGATAGTCGTCGGATACGCCTCTTCAAGCAGACATGTATACACAGGAGTTTCTCTAAACCCAATATTTAGATTCACTCTACCGTTATCTAGATCGAACGGTCCAATATCAGGTAGTCTTTCTAGAATAAACTGAGGAATTTTCTTTGTGAATCCCAGTTGTTTTTGAAGCAGATTAAATGTGTTGCCTCTCTGAACATGTTGAATCAGAACAGGGCGAACATAATCATTATAGTAACCCACTTCTTTTGTTTCTCTATTGTGAGCAAGGTTCTGCCACTCTTCAAAGTATGTTTTGATCGCATGGTCGTTGGTTACATGAAAAGTAAAGGTGACATCTGTGGTTGCAAATCCAGAAGCATACTTGCGAAGAGTCGTTCCCATCGTATGCTCAATGGATGTAATCTGTCTGCCAGGTAATGTGGCAGCTTTACAGAGTGCATTTATCGCAAAAGTATCTCCCGAACCAAGGCTGGGCAGAAACACACGATACATGTTGCTGCGAGCAAGACCACCGCCATTGGAGATTGTTGTTTTAAAATTATCTACGCTAAATGCCATTAGACCATCTGCCTTGAATCGTAGTAAACCTTCTGAGAGTTGGACTTCTTCCACTGTGCTGTAGGAAGAAATGTAGCAATCTCCCACTCAGGTGCAGGTACTTCTGCGAATCTGCTCTTGACATGCTCATTCAAATAGTGCTTGAAGCACGGTTTGAAGTATCTCAGTTTGCTTGACTTCTTTAGCATTCTGTATGTGAGATCAAACTTTGTGTTCTCATCTACCTTACTGCCTGCAATCTCCATTAGAGCGTCAAGAAACTTTGCTCTGAGAGTAGGTGGCAGATAGTGGATATTCAACCCATAGAAACCACCCTCTGCAGGACCGACGATGATTGCAAGAGGGAAGCTGTCATAGTAAGGTAGAGTATCTTTCGTCTTCGGGTCATAGAAAAACATCTGCATAGACCCAATGATCTGCTTTTTTCTTTGTCTGAGTGGGTCTTCTTTCATCAACTCTTCACGATTGATTCTACGAAGATTTGATGCTTTCTTACGAAACCACTCTCTAGACTCTTTTGTGCGAGGAGTAATACCAGCACGAAAAGCCTGCAGTTCTAATCTTTGAAATATACTGGACACAATGCCCTACCTGTAAACATTCTAGTTTTATTTATATCGTTTTTTAGGAACAAATGGTTTCAATGCTTTGAGTGCTTTGGTAGACTTAGGCATAATTCCCATCTTATCAAGTGTCTTCTCTGTCCATATCTCAAAGTGCCAACCTCTATCAGCAGCGTACTCTTGGGCTGCTTGCCACTTGTTCATATTCTTTACATAGGTCAGACCTTCGGTGATGTACTTTTTTGTTCTTCTCTGACCCACAGGAGGCTTTGTCTCTTTCTCAGGCTTGATTTCAACTAGAACAGTTCTGCCAGTGCTGTAGACAATTTTGAGATCCATGAAGTATCTGTGATACTTTCTATCTACTTCATATAGATAAGGTATGACAACCTCTTCGCTAGACCACCCTATAACTTCAGAGTTGTTATCACACCACTTGAAACAATGTCTTTCCCATAGACTGCGATACACAATGTTTCTGTGATCGCCAATGTACTTATCGGGATTTTTGACTTTGTATTTTCCAGAATATGCCATGTGTACCTTATAAATAACAATTGAATGTTTTAACTTATTTATCGGATTTTTAAATGGCTGAAGAAGAAAAGCAACCCGAACGAGTAGTCAAAAATCTCGTATATCCTCTTCACAATGAAGATGAATATAAGTCTAGAATCAGGTTTAGTCTTATCAAAGAGGGTGAGACTATTGCTTCTCGCCAGATTTTTGACTCCGTAAATAAAGCCTCTCGTGATCTAGTGAATACCACTACGAATCAAAGTCGTGGTTCTGCTGAAGAACAAGCAGCACAGAAAGAAGAATTTGAGGGTACTCCTAGAGAATCTACAGCAAAAGAAACAAAGAAAGTCATTGAGAAGACAGTCAGTCTATATCTACCTGTCGCACTCACTTTCAGAGATAATGTTCAGTACGAAAATATGGATCTTGGTGCAACAGGCGCACTTGCTGCAACAGGGTTAGGTGTGGTTGCTTCAGGTAAAGAAACCACAAAATCTTTTATCAACTCATTGATCTCTAGCTTCGGTGGTGATAACTCAAAGCTGGCATCTCTTGCAGCCAGTGAAGCAGTCGGTAAAACAGCAAGCGCATTCGGTCTTGAAGGTGCTGCATCGGGCAGAAAGATTGCGGCAGGTGTTACCATTAATCCTAACACAAGAGCATTGTTCAAAGGTGTTAATATTCGTGACTTTGCTTTTACTTTCAAAATGATTGCAAGATCACAAGAAGAAGCAGCACAAATCAAAAGAATCGTACACTTCTTTCGTACTGAAGTTTATCCCGAAAGCATTCCTGTAACTTTGGGTGAAGGTAATGCTGCAGCTAGCGTCTCTGTTGGTTATGTCTTTCCCAAGAAGTTTGATATTCGTGTTGAATACAACGGCGTTCAGAATACTCCTGAAATCAAAGAGTGTTACTTAAGAGATGTCAATACTGTCTACAACTCTTCAGGAATGGGTATGCACTCAGATGGTCAGTTTCTTGAGATAGACATGACTCTTAACTTTCAAGAGACTCGGGCTCTTACGAAAGAAGATATCGTCAATGATCCGTTCTACACTAGAGATGGTATTGTCTAATGGCAACAAAATACTTTCAAAACTTTGATCCTGTTTATTACAGTTTCGGTGATAACGAACCGCCTGTTCTATTTCATAATTTATCTCTCTATGTGGACTTGATTGATCAACTCAAGTCAAATGCTGCTTTTTATCAAGACTATACGATTGTTTCTGGTGAAAGACCTGATACGACTTCTTTCAGACTCTACGGTACCCCTGAGTATTATTGGACCTTTTATCTTCTCAATGATAAACTGAGAGAATCTGGTTGGCCTGTTAGCAGTACAGACATGCTCAATCGTGCAAAGAAGGCATATCCTCACAGATACATTACGACAAATGATGATATTGCGACAGAACCCTTTGACTTTCCCGTAGGTAAATCTATCTTTGGTCGAACCAGTGATACGATTGGTACGATTCTAAAAAGAAATCTAGAATTGGGTCAGTTGATTGTAGACACTTCTACAGCAAGAACAAACAAAGTATTTGAATATGCTTTGACAATTGACACCAATGGATTTGGTGAGATCGAAGTTTCCCTGGATAATCATGAGTTTCATAGTCCTAGTACTTGGAACGTATACAGAAACAATGTTCTTTTAGATAACACAACTTATAGTATCGTATTGTCTAGGCTAAAAGACACCGCTACTCTACAGAATGTGCCTTTTACAGAAGGCGCCACATATAAAGTAGAAGCTTCTGTTTTTGTCGCAAATCCTGCAGGAGAGGATACTTTTATTCAGGGCGAAGAAGTCACATATCAAGTCGATGGTATTACAATCTCTGGTATTACAGTAGAGGCTGAAGGTCCTCAGTACTATGCTACTCATCATTATGAAGATGCAAATGGGGATAGATATGATGTAAACCCCTTTGCAGAATTTGTTGGTTATCAAGTAGACGATGACGGTAACAGAGTTCGTCTTGAGCAAAGTTCAGACACAGATGAAAGAGCTTTATATACTCCAGTGACTTATTACGATAGAATGATCAAGAAGAATGACGATCTAAAACAAATCAAAGTCATAAAGCCCGATGCTATTGTCAATGTCGCAACAGAGTTTTATAGACTGCTGAGTAACTAATGGCTAGAGAACAACAGTATAAAATTGTTGAGGCGAAAATATCCGCTGAAAGACTCAGCGGAGTTGATGTTGATGTTCGCCCTTCTATTATCGAACTCGTATTGTTTGAAAATCTAGAGAAGCCCTATGTCACTGGACAGATTGCTATTCTCGATAACGAAGGCATCTTTGATTCCATGAACTTCAAGGGTACCGAGAGACTCACTCTTGGTATTGCATCTGAGATCGGTACGAATAGAAAAGACGGTCTTCGTAAGCGAACTTTCATCATGACAAGCATTGAGACAGCCGTGAAGACTGGAGAGAATGGTAACTCAGGTCTTTATGTCTTTACTCTGATTGATGAACACGGATTTGTCAATAAACTAAAAAAGATCAGCCGTACGGTCAGAGGCAGTCTAGAACAAGAGATTCAGAAAATTTGTGGAGCTGACCTCAAGAAAGACATTGATATCTCATACCTTTATGAAGGCGGAGAGTTGAATGAAGACTCCAAGATTGCTTCAATTCAAAATGAGTTTAAAGCCATCATACCCTATATGCATCCTTTAGAAGCCTGTGAGTTTTTGAGAGATCGGGCTACGACTCAAACAGGTATGCCATTCTTTCTGTACGCTTCTATGCATGACGAAAACATTCGTCTTGGTAATCTAGAGGTGATGATCAAACAGAAAGCGTTCAATGAAAAAGTCCCGTATATCTTTGCCCCGTCCAATGTACAGAATTCTGAGAGTCAATCTTTCACTGAGCAGCAATTCATTGTACAGTCTATGCGAGCGGCGAAGATGCAGAACTCCATGCAACAGTTTATGACAGGTGGGGTTGGTTCTACTTTGAACAACACAAATATGCAAACAGGCAGAACTGCTTCTACTCACTTTGCCATATCGAACCTTCTACAAAAGATGAAGGCAAATAGAATTCTGCCTGAGAATAAAGAACAGAATGTTTATGATGAAAAGTTTGTTTTCGGTGAAGAAGAATTGAACCTAGATCAATTGAACTCTAGAGTGTTTCATACAGTCACCTCTTCGGGTACATATGGAGACTTCAAGAGTATTCATGACGAAAACAATATTGACAAGATGAAGACAAAGATTGAAAATATTTCTGTGAGAAATATGCTTTTGAAGAATATGTTTGAGGTCACAGTTCCTGGCGCTGGTTTTATTATTTCAAAAGCAAGTGTTGGTGATATTATTAGAATCAATGTAGTTGCAGATAATGTGAACAATGATAAAAGCTCTGAGAAGTTTGACAGACT
>Ga0102960_1001124_pt1 | contig 10155 bp, 8 predicted proteins | sample SalPon2_B_H2O_MG_2_FD_84521 | JGI IMG/M metagenome (GOLD analysis project Ga0102960, IMG submission 84521) | Salt pond water microbial communities from South San Francisco under conditions of wetland restoration - Salt Pond MetaG SF2_B_H2O_MG | ecosystem: Environmental > Aquatic > Non-marine...
AATATTCAGGACATGAAGAAACATTTACTGATCCTCTTGTGGATTGCAAAGATTGTAAATCAAGATGGAGGGCTGATCACATTAAGGACAATCTTTGTCCCTCATGCGGTTCAGATAATCTTACTGAACCAAGACCATTTAATCTGATGTTTAAAACCAATGTGGGACCTGTTGATGATGGATCAAATTATGCTTACCTAAGACCTGAAACTGCCCAGCAAATTTTTACCAATTTCAAGAATGTAGTTGACTCAACCTCAAGAGTTTTACCTTTTGGAATAGCTCAAATGGGTAAAGCATTCCGTAATGAAATCACTCCTAGAAATTTTATTTTTAGAGTCAGGGAGTTTGAGCAAATGGAGCTAGAATTCTTTGTTGAGCCAGGTACTGACGAGGCTTGGCACGAAAAATGGGTAGAAAAAAGAGTTGAATGGTGGGAAAATCAAGGGATAAGCAAAGAAAGTATTCAGATAATTGATGTTCCTAAAAAAGATCTCTCACATTATTCAAAGAAAACTATAGATATTATGTATAAATTTCCTCATGGAGTTGAGGAGCTTGAGGGAATTGCTAACAGAACTGACTTTGATATTGGTTCACATACCAGGCATCAAAAAGATTTTCAAATTGAATCCAGGGTTATTAAAAATGAACATTCAGTTACTAAATTAGCAATTCAAAATAAAAAAACTAATGAGTGGGTTATTCCTTTTGTTATTGAGCCTTCAGCAGGTGTGGACAGAGGTGTTTTAGCAGTTTTGAATGAAGCATACAAAATTCAAAAATTTGATGATGGTAAGGAAAGAACACTTCTTGCGCTTAAACCACATCTTTCTCCGATTAAGGCAGCTATAATACCTTTAAAAAGAAATAATGATGAAATTGTAGCAAAAGCTTTGGATATCAAAAGAATGCTTCAAAGTTTGAAACTAGGACGAGTTTTATTAGATAATTCAGGTAATATTGGCAAAAGCTATAGAAGACATGATGAAATAGGTACTCCAATGTGCATAACAGTTGATTTTCAAAGTTTAGATGACGACACAATTACCGTAAGAGATAGAGATACAATGGAACAAGTTAGAGTAGGTCTTAGTGAAGCGCCTCATTATTTTCAAAAAAATCTTTTATAGGCATACCGTATAAATGGAAAAATGGATTTACAGTTTTAATAAAAATATTGATGAAGTAAAAAATCCAGCTGAATTATTAGGTAATAAGGGTGTTGGTTTAAACCTGATGACAGGTTTAGGATTACCTGTTCCCCAAGGTTTTACAATTTTAACAACATTGAACCATTATTTTCAAAAAAATAAATCCTTTCCAGTTGAATTTGAAAATGAGTTAGCAGAAAATATTTTAAAATTAGAAAAAATGTCTAATTGTAAGTTCGGCTCTACTGAGAACCCTTTGCTGCTTTCAGTAAGATCAGGATCACAAAAATCAATGCCAGGTATGCTTGATACTATTTTAAATATTGGTTTTAATAGGAAAGTACTTAAATTTTATGAAAAACAAAATAAATCTCTATTTGCATGGGATACATGGCGGCGTTTTCTTCATATGTTTTCTCATGTGGTATATAAAATTGAACATTTTTATTTTGATGAGATTTTAGATAGCTACCTCTTAGGTGCCGGTCTTCAGTTTGAAAAAGATTTAGAAGTGAACGATATTGAAGAAATATGTAATCAATATTTAATTTTAATTGAAGAGAGAATTGGAAGACCTTTTCCAGAGGATGTGGATGAGCAGCTGACCTTAAGCATCAAGGCAGTTATGGAATCTTGGTTTAATGAGAGGGCAATTGATTACAGAAAAATAAATCAAATTCCTGATGATTTTGGTACAGCAGTAAATATTCAAAGAATGGTCTTTGGAAATTTAGATGATGAAAGTGCAACTGGGGTAGTTTTTTCTAGAAACCCTCAGGATGGAAAAAAAAGATTGAAAGGTGAGTATATTATTAGATCTCAGGGTGAGGACATTGTCTCTGGCTTTAAAACACCCTGGGTTATAAGCAATATTGATAAAAACGAATCTCCTTCAACAATACTTTCTTTAGAAGAAAAATTTCCTGATTGTTATAAAGCATTAGAAAAATTTTCTAAAAAATTAGAAAATTATTTTTCATGTGTCCAAGATATTGAATTCACAATAGAGGCTAAAAAATTATGGATTTTACAATCAAGAAGAGCAGAATCAAATATTGAGGCTTCTCTAGTAATCTTTTGTGATATGGTTAAAGAGGAATTAATAACAAAAACGGAAGCTATTTTATCTTTAGATGTTGAAAAAATTGAAAAATTATTATCACCTATTATTGATCCAAAAAATAAAAATGAAATATTAACTAGGGGACTCCCAGCCTCTTTAGGGGTAGTTTCAGGATTCGTTGTATTTGATTTTGAAGGTTTAATTAAATTTAAAAATAAAAAAGAAAAAACAATTTTAGTTTTAAAAGAGACAAATACAAATGATATAAAAGCGATGCATGCCTCCTCAGGAATTTTAACTTCTCATGGAGGTATGACTAGTCACGCAGCTGTTGTTGCTAGAGGTTTAGGTAAAACATGTGTTACAGGTGCAAGAGATATAAAAATTGATATAGATAATAAAAGATTTCACTGCGGAGGTAAGTTTATTACTGAAGAAGAGGTTATCACCATTAATGGTGAAAATGGTGAAGTATATATTGGAGAAACTCCAACAATTATTCCTGATTTACCATTATCGTTAAATGAAATTATAGGTTGGTGTAAAGAAATTAATAAAAATGAAATAAATAACGTTTTGAGTTTTCTAAAAGAGACTAAAGAGATTATAAATCAACAAAATACTTAATCATTACTTAAAGGACCTGATGTTTTTAAAAGTTCTCTAGCTTTTTGAGGGTTTTCAGCGACCTCTTTTTCAAGTTCCTCCAATTCCTCAGGAACGTACCAATGAATCTTATTTGATTGATAAGCATTCCAAACAGTTTTTGCTATTTCTTCTGATGAAATCAATCTCCAGATACCATCTTTAGGTAAATTTTTTCTTATTTCGTCACTAATCATTGGTGTATCAATAACACCAGGGAGAATATCAGAAGCTCTCGAGTCAAATCTTTGAAACTCTGATGAAAGTGACTCAGTTAAGCCTTTTACAGCATGTTTTGAAGCAGAATAAGAGGCTATCATCTCCATTCCCATTATTCCAGAGCTGGAAGATGTTGAAATACATAAGGAATTAGGTGTATTTTTTAATAAATTTGCAGCAGAATATATTCCATTTATCACACCGATAATATTTATATTAATAATTTCCATATGTTTCTGATAAGGAACTTCATCAAAAAAACCTCCTTCAGTAATTCCTGCATTATTAAAAAGTATGTCTAGTTTTTCTCCGGATCTTAAGGAAAAATTATTAATACATTCTTGAAAATTCTCTTTATTTGTAACATCTAATACATCGTATACTATATTGTCATTACCGAGTTGATTTTCTAACTCTAAAAGTTTTTCTTTATTATTATCAAAACAACCAACAAACCAATTTTTTTCCAAAAAAAGTTTTGCTGTTGAACGTCCCATTCCTCCAGCTGCACCAGTAATAAAAATAGATTTTAAATTTTTCATTATAAATACCTCAAGAAAAATCTAGACCTATATCTAGTGAAGGTGATGAATGGGTAAGCCAACCAGAAGAAATTAAGTTCACACCAGTTTTTGCTATTTCAAGAATATTATCTTTTGTTATTTTTCCAGATGCTTCCAATATTATATTTTTTTTATTTAAGCTAACTGCTTTTATTAAATCTTCTATATTGAAATTATCTAGAAGAATTGCATCTGTTTGTGTTTCTAATGCCTCCATATATTGATCTAAATTATCAACTTCGACCTCTATATTAACCATATGGCCACATTTTTCTCTAGCTAGAGATACAGAATTACTAATAGATCCTGAAAGTGCAAGATGATTATCTTTTATTAATATTCCATCATATAAACCAAAGCGATGATTCATGCCCCCGCCATCTTTAACAGCAAATTTTTCTAATATTCTAAGGTTTGGTGTAGTTTTTCGAGTTGAAACAATTTTTGTATTTGTTTCCGATATCAAGCTTGCCATTTCGTATGTTGCTGATGCTATTCCTGATAAATGACTTAAAAAATTTAAAGCCGTTCTTTCAGCGCTAAGAATTGAAGATGAATTTCCAGTAACTGTTGCTATAATATCACCTTTTTGAACATTTAAACCATTGTCTATATTTTTTTCAAAACTTAATCCACTGTCAAGAGTTATGAAAGATAATTCAGCAACTTGTAATCCAGAAATAACTCCCTCAGATCGAGATTTTAAAACAAAATTATTTTCTAGATTTTTGTCTATAATTGAATTGCTAGTAATATCACCTTGCTGACCAAGGTCCTCATAAAGCGCATCTTTAACAATTTTTTCTAATGAGAATTCTAATGGTTTGTTTGTAATCATAATTCAATCATTTTAACAATTGCTTGTTTTGCCTTGATTGCAACTTCAGGATTTACCTTAACTTCAACTTTTTTATTCCAGAGAGATTCAAGAATATTTTCTAAATTTATAGTCTTCATGTGAGGGCATAAATTGCATGGTCTCACAAAGTCTACATTTGGGTTTTCAACTGAAATATTATCACTCATAGAACACTCTGTGACCATTAAAACCTTTTCTGGTTGATTATCTTTAACCCACTTAATCATAGCGGATGTTGAGCCTGAAAAATCTGATTGAGCCACAACCTCTGGAGAGCATTCAGGGTGAGCTATGACTTTTACCCCAGGTTCATTTTCTCTGAATTCAATTATTTCCTCAGGAGTGAATTCCTCATGAACCTCACATCTTCCTTTCCACATTATAATTTTCTTTTTTGTTTCCTTTGCAACATTTAAAGCAAGATACTCATCAGGTAAAAATATTACTTCATCCGACTCAAGTGAGTTAACTATATCGAGAGCATTTGATGATGTGCAGCAAACATCTGACTCAGCCTTGACTTCGGCCGATGTATTCACATAAGTAACAACTGGTATATTTGGATTTTCTTCTTTGATTTTTCTTACATCTGCACCAGTGATTGACTCTGCTAATGAGCATCCTGCATCCATACTAGGTATAAGAACAGTTTTATCCATATTTAAGAGCTTAGATGTTTCTGCCATAAAATGAACACCGCATTGAAGGATTATATCGGCATCAACTTTCCCAGCTTCTTTGGCAAGCTGCAAAGAGTCACCTCTAATATCGCTGATACAATGAAAAATTTCTGGTGTTTGATAATTATGCGCTAAAATAACTGCATTCATATCTTTTTTAAGAATATTAATTGCTTTAATATAAGGTGCAAAAAAGGGCCATTCAATTTCAGGAATAATTCTAGAAACTTTATTGTATTGATCTTTAGTTTCTTTAAACATATTTTCTGACCAAGAAATATTCATTTCTTTGAGTATTTCAGGCCCTGATAAAAATTCTTTATTTTTTGTATCTTGTTCTTTCATATTTTTAATATCTAAATTGGGAAGAAGCTTGGCATATTAATGTCAATTTTCTTTTTCTCATCTTTACTTGTAATTGTGATTGTCTCTCTTTCGGGATTAATAAGTTTATCTATTTTGATTAAAGCTATACCATAATCTTCTATTTTCTTTATCACCGTGCCAATTGTTCTATTATTATAAACTAATTCATCATTATTAGTAAAGCTATCGTTACTTGTAAAACCAACAATTCTTTTCTTTGTCTTTCCTTTTCTATACATCCTTGAACTCACTTCTTGACCTATAAAGCAGCCTTTTTGAAAATCGATCCCGTTTAAGTAGTCTAAATTTGCTTCAATTGGAAAAATTTCACCTGGTTTTATTTCATCCCCGACTTCAGCAATTCCTAGTTTGATTAATTTTTTTTCATATAAAATTTTATCATTAGAGTAATATTCATAATTGGAATCTAAAATTTTTCTTGAACCAATAGTTGCTAATCTTGGATCAACATTTTCCTTATCAACATTGTTGTTATCTATACCAACAAAAACTGATAAGTCCTCTCGTTTAGTCAATACTATATTTGACCTTAGTTTATACATATTTAATAATTTCATAAAATTATCAATATTTGGTCTAGATATATCTATAAAAATTTTTTTAGCTTTTCTTGAAATAATAAAGTCATAAAGTAGCTTTCCTTGTGGGGTTAAAATTGCTCCATATGAAGATTTATTTTTTATTTTTTCAACATTACAAGTAATTATACCTTGAAGAAATTTTTCACTCTCGCTACCTTCCACCTCTAGTATTGAACGATCGGATAATTTAATTAATTTTTTTTCCATATTGATATTAATCTTTCATAATTACAGTTATCAATTATAATGAATTAAGGTAAAAGAAACAATGTCGTTTGATACAATCTATAAAGGGTCAACTATAGTGACCCATAATAAAACTTATATTTCTGATATTGCTGTTAAGGATGGAAAGATTGTTAGTATAGGCAATCTCTCTGAGGAAGAAGCAAATCAAATTATTGACCTGACTAACCTTCATTTATTACCCGGTGTAATAGATACTCAAGTTCATTTTAGAGAACCCGGTCTAGAATATAAAGAAGATCTGAATTCCGGAACTAAGGGAGCTGTTCTTGGGGGCATAACCGGTGTATTTGAAATGCCAAATACCAACCCTGCCACCACAAATGAAGATGCTTTAAGAGAAAAATTAAGAAGAGCCAAAGGAAGGCTTTTTTGTGATTATGCTTTCTATGCAGGAGGAACTGAAGAAAATTATCTTGAATTACCTGAGTTAGAGAAGATTCCTGGTTGCTGCGGAGTTAAGGTCTTTATGGGTTTAAGTGTTGGTTCGTTATTAGTGACTGATGAAAGTGATTTAAATAATATTGTTTCAAGTATTAACAATAGAGCTTCTTTTCATTGTGAAGATCAAGATTTATTGGAAGAAAGAATAGAATTTCAAATAGCCGGTAATATAAATTCTCATGAAGTTTGGAGAAATGATGAACAATGCTTTAAGGCAACTAAAAGAATAGTTAATATTGCAAGAAAGAATAAAAAAAATATTCATATTCTTCACGTTTCAACTGGGCAAGAGATAGAATTTTTATCAAAAAATAAAGATGTAGCCTCTGTTGAAATCACCCCACAGCATTTAACCTTGAATGCACCTGATTGTTATGACAATCTTGGTAGTTATGCACAAATGAATCCTCCCATAAGAGATTTAAGTCATCAAAAAAAATTGTGGGAAGGAGTAAATAATGGAACAGCAGATATTATCGGATCTGATCATGCTCCCCATACAATTGAAGAAAAGAAAAATGAATATCCAAACTCACCTTCAGGTATGCCAGGAGTTCAAACACTTGTACCAATAATGTTAAATCATGTGAATAATGGAAAATTAAAACTAGAGAGGTTTGTTGAACTTACTAGCTATAATCCCTCGGAGTTATTTAAAATTAAAGAGAAAGGTAAAATTGCAATTGGATATGATGCTGATTTCACTATTGTAGATATGAATAAGGAAAGAGTGATAACAAACGATTGGATAGCTAGTAAATGTGGTTGGACACCATACAATAATATGAAAGTTAAAGGTTGGCCTATAATGACTATTATTAGAAATAATATTGTTATGAAGGACGATATTATTTTTGATCCTTTGGGCGAGCCAATGAGTTTTGTTAGATAAGGATAATATTATGACAGATTTATTTAGAGCACTAAAAATTGAGAAAAACGAAGAAGGTCAGAATCTAAACATTGTTGAGATTTCAGAGGATGATCTTATGGAGGGGAATGTAATTGTAGATGTTACACATTCTACCTTAAATTATAAGGATGGTCTTGCTATGACAGGATCTTCTCCGATAGTAAGAAGCTTTCCTATGATACCAGGAATTGATTTTAGTGGAGTTATAAGATCCTCTGAGGATTCAAAATTTTCCGAGGGAGATAGGGTTGTATTAAATGGCTATGGATTATCTGAAAGTCATTATGGAGGATATTCGGAGAGGGCAAGAGTTAATTCAAAGTATTTATTGAAATTACCAGAAAATATTTCTAATCATCAAGCAATGCAAATTGGCACAGCAGGTTATACAGCTATGTTATGTGTCCTTGGTCTTGAGGATTTTGGTATTAAGCCTGAGAACGGTGAAATTCTTGTAACAGGAGCTTCAGGAGGTGTTGGTTCAGTTGCAATTTCACTTCTTTCAAGTCTTGGTTATTCTGTGATAGCTTCAACTGGTAGATTATCAGAAGCTGAGTATTTAGAGAGCTTGGGAGCATCTTCTATAATTGACAGAAATGAATTATCTGAACCTTCAAAACCTCTTGGAAAGGAAAGGTGGTCAGGTGCAATTGACTCTGTTGGCAGTCAAACACTATCAAATGTCTTAGCTCAAACTAAATATGGTGGTGCAGTTTCGGCTTGCGGTCTTGCTCAAGGCATGGATTTACCTTCAACTGTTTTACCTTTTATTTTGAGAGGTGTTTCCTTAGTTGGTATAGACTCTGTGATGGCGCCAATGTCAAAAAGAGAGAGGGCTTGGGACCGATTAAGTAAAGATCTTGATATGGAAAAATTAGCTCAAATGGTTGTTGAAACAAATCTTGATGAAGTTCAGAATTTTGCTCAATTAATTTTGGACGGACAGGTAAGAGGAAGGGTGGTGGTTAATATTTCTTAACTTTAAGATCTTATTTCTTTAAGTCTTTCGGAAATTAAAAAAGCCAAATCAAGAGATTGATTTGCATTTAGTCTTGGATCACAATGTGTATGGTATCTATCAGATAAGTCCTCTTCAGAAATTTTTTGAGTTCCACCTGTGCACTCTGTTACATTCTGACCAGTCATTTCAACATGGATACCACCAGCATATGTACCTTCTGAGTTATGGATATCAATAAAATCTTTTACTTCGCTGATAATTTTATCAAGTGGTCTTGTTTTATATCCATTTGAAGATGTTATTGTGTTTCCGTGCATTGGATCACATGACCATACAACATTTTTACCTTCTGATTTTATTAATCTAATTAAATCTGGTAGGTGTTTTTCAACATTATTTTCTCCAAATCTTGTAATAAGAGTTAATCTGCCTTCTTCATTTTCTGGATTAATAATATCAATTAATTTTATTAATTCTTCAGGCTCTAGAGATGGACCACATTTTAAACCTATAGGATTTTTTACTCCTCTAACAAATTCAATATGAGCTCCATCAGGCTGACGAGTCCTATCACCAATCCAAAGCATGTGAGCTGATGTATCGTACCATTCATCAGATGTAGAATCCAACCTTGTTAAAGACTCCTCATACCCTAGCAGAAGTGACTCATGACTTGTGTAAAAATCAACTGATCTCAACTTTGCAGTAGTTGTAGAGTTAATCCCTACAGCATTCATGAAATCAAGAGATTCTGAAATTCTTTCAGCAAGCGCTTCATACTCCTCTCCTTGTCTACTTTCTTTCACAAAATCTAAATTCCATTGATGAACATGATCAAGATTTGCATAACCACCTTGAGCAAATGCTCTTAAAAGATTTAATGTGGAAGCTGCTTGCCTGTAGGCCATTATTTGGCGTTCAGGATCAGGCTTTCTATCCTCTAAATCAAATTCTATATTATTTATGATATCACCACGGTAGCTTGGTAGTTCTAGTTCACCTTTTTTTTCAACAGACGAATATCGTGGTTTGGCAAATTGACCTGCCATTCTACCAACTTTGACTATAGGTCTTCCTGCGCCGTAAGTAAGAACAACGGCCATCTGCAAAATTACTCGGAATGTATCTCTTATATTATCGGGTAGATGTTCTGCAAAGCTCTCTGCACAGTCACCACCCTGTAACAGAAACGCTTCACCACGACTGACACGTGCTAAATCCGCCTTCAAAGATCGGATCTCTCCTGCAAATACCAAGGGTGGCTGTTGTTTAAGCTCAGCTTCGATGTTTTGCAGTGCCTTTAGGTCTGGATAAGTCGGTAACTGTTTAACCGGCAGATCGCGCCAGCTATTGGGCGTCCATACGCGCATGGGGTTATTTCCTTTAGGTGGTGTTTAAAGAGTTTGCTAGTCTACTAAATTAATGCCAATAACTGCAGTA
>Ga0102960_1001131_pt1 | contig 10133 bp, 9 predicted proteins | sample SalPon2_B_H2O_MG_2_FD_84521 | JGI IMG/M metagenome (GOLD analysis project Ga0102960, IMG submission 84521) | Salt pond water microbial communities from South San Francisco under conditions of wetland restoration - Salt Pond MetaG SF2_B_H2O_MG | ecosystem: Environmental > Aquatic > Non-marine...
GAGTAAGAGACACATGGCACTTATCTCAAAATTTAGGTGATGAAGACTTAATTTTTATAGTTACATGGATAGGTGAAAAAGATAAACCTTTAGCAATTATCGAACAGTAAATTATATTTAAAAACTAAACCCTCTTGTTCTAAGAGGGTTTATTGCTATTTTAAAGATGCCATGAAGCATTTTTTCCTCTTATATCTCACTTTGATTCTTGATTTCAACAGAATCAGGTGTCACAACACCTGCGGAGATAACAAGCTTGAATGCATCTTCAACACTAATATCAAGTTCGAATGCATCTTTTTTTGGTATTAAGACGAAGAAACCTGAAGTTGGATTAGGAGTGGTTGGTATAAAAAGATTTATGGTTTCTTCACCAATAATCGATTCTGCTTCACCTCTGTAATCACCTGATTGAAATGCAATTACCCAAATTCCCTTGTTTGGATATTGAATTAAAAATGCCTTTCTAAAACTTTCAGTTGAACTATTTAATACAGTATCAGAAACTTTTTTTAATACTTTATATATGTTTCGAAAACCTGGAATTTTATTAAGCAGTTTTTCCCATAGGGTTACTAACCTTCTTCCTAATATATTAGTTACCAATAATCCTGTGATAAGCAATATTAACAACACCAAGATAATTCCAGACCCTGGAATAGTAGTGTCTAAATTAAATACAGCTTCTGGAAGGTATTTTTGTGGTATAAGATTATTAATAAACTCTAAGAAGAACTTAATAACTATAATACTTAAAATTAGAGGTATCCAGAAAAGAAGACCTGAAATAAGATAATTTCTTAATCGTATCAATGTTTTTAACATACTTGTTTAATGTTTAATTAAAATTTTTATTTGTCAATTCCACTCTCAGATAGTAAAATTAATAATGCTAACTGAATTGACTTATAACCTTCTTTATTTATCCACCATTCATCAAGAGAGTGAGCTCCACCTCCATCACCACCACGGCCAATTGTTACTGCAGGAACACCTAAAGAGATAGGAATATTTGAATCCGTTGAGCCTATTGTAAGACGAGGTTCAACACCCATATATTGAGTTGCAGCTATTGTTTTTTGAATGAGAGGTACTGATTCCTTTACTATCCCTGAAGGTCTATTACCAATTTTATTAATAGTTAATGTTAAGTCAGGTCCACTTCTTTTCATTTCATTCTGTTCTTTCAAAGCTTCTTGCATTGAATTATAGAGAATCTCTTCCATATCATTAAGTCTATTTGGTTCAATTGATCTTATATCAATTAGCATAGATGATTTAAAAGGTATTGAGTTAACAGAAGTACCACCATTAATAACTCCAACATTATATGAAGTTTTTGGTCCAGAAGAGGTATAATCATCTGCTTTATTTATAAAGTTTTTGATTCCAGAGCCTAATGCATGATGCGGATTAACAAGTCCGAATGCTCCCCATGAATGACCACCAGGACCATCAAAAATAACTTCATATCTGTATGAGCCCAAAGCTTGATTATTCACTCTACCTATAGATCCACCATCAATAGCAATCCAAGAATCAATTTTTGGAGTCTTATTTTTAAAAAGATATCTTACTCCTCTTAGATCTCCTAAACCTTCTTCACCAACAGTACCAATAAATATTATATTGTTTATAGGTTCAATATTGTTCTTTTTAATTGTTTCTGCTAAAGTAAGTATCATAGCAAGACCTCTTGTATCATCTCCTATTCCAGGAGCAAAAAGAGTATCATTTTTTACTAGAACCTTTACGTCAGTTCCCTCTGGGAAAACTGTATCAATATGAGCATCAACTGCAATATTCTTATTTCCAACTGAACCTTTCAAAAAACCTATAACATTTCCTATTGAATCAATCCATACATTTTCTATACCAGCTAATTTTAGTCTTTCTGCAAACTCTTTCGCCCGTCTTTCTTCTTTAAATGGGGGTGCTTCAATTTCAGTAAGCTCAATGTGATTCTTAATGGTTTTTTCTTCAATATCTATGATATAATTGAATGCTTTTTTAACCTTAGCATTTCTACTTATCTTTTTTATGCTTTTAGTATATATATCATCCACAATCAAGTTATCATCTTGTGAATAGGAGATATTAAAAACTAATAAGGCTGTAAATAATAAAGAAAATTTTTTCATGTCTATATTTACTAATATGAGAATACAATATCTGCATTAGAACTAACCTGAATTAATTGTTTCGGGTAACTCCAATTAATATTATTGATATCTATCAATAATTCAGCTGAGTTTTCTTGATTAACTCCATAAGTAACAAATGAGCCCTCTGATACATGAACAACTCCTCCATTTTTAGAAAATTCAGTTAAGAGGTTTTCAGCTCTTTTACTAATATTATTTGTATTACCTCCATGAGGTGTTACAGTATGTAAATTCCTAATTACATCTTTCATTAAAATATTTACTCCGTCACCAGCAGCAAAGAAAACAACATTATGACCTTGTTTTAGGGCTTCTGATGCAGTGTTAATTGACATCATAGCAGCAGAAGGATTTGACATAGGATCTGAAGTTAAAAGAACAAAATAATCTTTAGTTTCTTGTGCATAAATAGAAACTGAAAAAAAAAGGATAAAAAATAAATTTTTCATAATTATAATTTTTTTTTACAAGATAATATTTTGTTTTCCATTATAATAAGTTTATAATATTTTCAATTAAAATTTCTTATATGACTATTAATAAACTGGATTTTTTGAGATTAACTTATTTAATAGTTATTATTTAATGATTTTGTTGTGAATTAATTAACTATAAACCCTCTTTTAATTAAGGGAGTTTTTTTACATTTAACCTATGAAAAAAAAATTAACTACTCTCTTCGTTTCTCTTATTATGACTCTTGTTTCATTCAACTCTTTTGGACAAGGTAATCAGATAAGACAAAGTCAAAAATCTACTGTCACTCAATATGTAGGTGCTGATACCCAGATAACAATCAATTATAGTCGACCTGCAGTAAAAGGAAGAGTGGTATGGGGTAATATGGTACCTTATGGATTGGCTGAGCCAGATAAATATTCTGACGGTAAGTCATTTCCATGGAGAGCAGGTGCAAATGAAAATACAACGATAGAATTAAATAACGAAGTTAAAATTGGAGGCAAAACTCTTCCAAAAGGTAAATACAGTATTCATATGATTCCTTCAGAATCAGACTGGATTGTTATATTCAATAAAAATAATAACCAATGGGGCAGCTTTAGTTATGATGAATCAGCAGATGCTCTAAGAGTTACAGTTACTCCAGTTGAAGCTCATTTTGAGGAGTTTCTTACCTATAATTTCGGGAATATTACAGAAAATTCTGTAGTAGCTTTCCTTCACTGGGAAAAACTTAAAGTACCATTTCAGATAAATCTTTAAGCTGTGGTTAAATAAATTATTAGTCCAATAAGAATAGCTAAAAGAAAACCAATAATTGAATATTTGTCAAAATCCGAATTGAAGGAACCACAAAAAGGACACTAATCTCCAAACAAACGAAACTTTCCTATTCCTGCTGTTGTATGAGGATGATCGTAAAATTCTAGACAGTTTTTACATTGTTTCATATTTAATCTAGCGTGTTAATCTATAAATCAATAATGCAGCTCTTTGAATCAATGCATTCATAGTTTTAAGATTAACTGTTTCTTGGGGAGTATGAGCATTATTACCCATAGTTCCTAAACCGTCTAAACCATCAACATAATCTGCTACAAAAGAAATATCTGCGGCACCTCTTTTGCTGGGATCATAAGCACTTACAGGGCCAAAGCCTAGATCTTGACTTACTTCACTTAAAATTTCTAGCACAGCTATGTTACCCTCAGATGGTCCCATAGCAGGATAACTATCTTGAAAAGTTATAGTAGCTGATGTTTGAGGAAGATTTTGATTTACAATAGCTCGCATTTTAGAGCGTGCATTTTCCTTTTGTTCTTCGGAGATAAATCGAAGACCACCATTTACGACTGCACTTTGAGCAACTACATTTGTTTTACCAAAGACTTCTCCGGCACTAGTTTGTTTATCATAGTCTACAAAAGTTCCTCCAAGAAGTGTTCCTGGGTTAAAGGTTAAGTATTCTTCTCCTCGCACCTCTTCATAAAAGGCATTTAGAATACGACTCATTTCAAAAATAGCGCCAGCACCAACACGTTCATTAAATACTCCTGATGAATGCGCACGTTTTCCTTTAACCTCTACACTCCATCCTGATGCTCCTCTTCTGGCAATAGTTGCATTATCAAATCCTGTAGCATTTTCAAAACCCAACGCTATATCAGCTTTTTTACCTGCTTCAATTAATTCTTTACGAGAAATTGTCAAAGGCTTACCGGTACTCTCTTCATCACCAATTAATGCAACAGTTATATTAGCTTTTTTTAATAAGTTTAAATCTGCTAATGCTTTTAATGCATAAAGGAGAACTACATCACCACCTTTCATATCATTAGCTCCGGGTCCAGTAGCTATACTGTCATTTATACGTTCAAAAGTTTGAAATGGACTGTTCTCCTCAAATACTGTATCTAGATGTCCTATAAGTAACAATTTGTTTCCTTTATTTCCATCAATAGAAGCAAATAAATGCCCTGCACGATTCATCTCTTCTGGCATCTCAATCCATTGTGTATTAAAACCAATTTCTTGAAAGGCATCAGAAAAAACATCTCCAACTTCTTTAACACCACTTAGATTTAAAGTTCCACTGTTGATATTCACAACTTTTTCTAAAAAAGAAAGACTTGCATTATCTAAACTTTTTACTTTTTCTATTATTTTACGCTCTGTTCTATTAAGTTTTTGAGCTTTTAAATTAGCAGAAAAAGAAAAGATTATTAGAAAGGATAGTATTATTGATTTTTTCATATTAAGAGTTTATTGATGTTGTCAATAGTAGTTTTCAAAACTATTTTATGAACAGAATCTCTAGGATTTTGAAATTCCTGATTTAGTCTATCTAATAACTCACCAATAGAATTTTCTTCTGTCATAGTATTAATTTAATTCTTGAATTAGTTGCTTCATTTTTAAACTTAATGAATTTATTGCACTAGTATAGCGTGAGTCCCACTCTTGAAGTCTATCTGAAGATTTTAAGGCAATTTCATATTCTAATCCCGGAAGAATCCAAGCAGCATAACCACTAAAAGGATCTGAAGAAGCATATAGTGATTTGTACCAAGAACCAAAGTACATTCCTTGATCTGAAATGAAACTCTTTTCTAGAGCAATTAGTTGTTGATTCAAATTTTGAAGTTCTTTTTTAGAATATTCTTTATTTTCTAAATTAGATTTTATTATCTGTGTTAACTCCTTTGAAGTTTTTTCAAGAGAAGTAATTGCATCAGCTGTTGAAGTAAACCCTTTGAATTCTTTATCAAATCCATTGATTTTAGTTTCAGCATTGCCAAAGTGAATTTTCAAATCTTGAGCATACCTATTCAAGTTATAAGGAATTATTTCTGCATTAGCCATTCTAAGGGCCATCAATCCAGCCATATGTTCTACCATTGGACCCATTTGAAATTCAGAATCTACATACTGTTCATAGAAACTAAAACTATCATAATTAGAGTGATAAAGATTTGGACCACCAGCACCACCACTCAATGAAGGAACACCCACATGCATATAGAAAGCAATATGATCAGACCCACCACCTAAATTCCCAATTGATGGTTCATCTTTATTATCTTTTTTCCAGAACTCAAAAAGACTTTGGTCAGTGTAAGGGTATTTCACAACTTTAGATGCTTCTACCATTATTTTTTTCAAAGTTGGAGCTGCTGCAGCACCAAAACTTTTCCCTGATACTCCTCCATCAAAATTCATATAAACAACACCTTTAGCATTCAATTCATCTCTCATTTGCTCCACCCATTCAGATGAACCAATTACTCCATGCTCCTCTGCATCCCAATGTCCTATTAAAATAGATCTATTAGGTGTATATCCATTATCTTTTAAAATACCAAGCGTTTCACTCAAACTAAGTAGCATGGCAGTTCCACTATTAGGATCTGTAGCACCAAAACCCCATGCATCAAGATGACATCCCAAAATAATCCATTCGTCAGGAGCTTCACTTCCTTTTAACATTCCTATTACATTTGATGCACGAACAAAATCTATTTTTTGATCTACCTTCAACCTTACAGTAAGAGAAGATCCACCTTCTAATCTATATGTAAATGGAAGTCCACCTTGCCATGATTGAGGAACTACTCTGCCTTTCATTTGACCTAATATTTTTTCTGCCTCACCATAACCAATAGGAGTTACCGGAATAGTATGTAACTGAGCATCTTTAGGATCAAGTCTTTTAATCTTCTTTTTACCATCTAAAGGCAAGGCTGGATCAAAAGGAGTTAGTGGATCACCTGTAAAGTCTGTTGTAAGCAGTGAACCCCTTTGGATAGTAGATTCATTGTAATATGGTCCATCTGGGTAAACCAAACCTTTAGTATAACCACTATCTTTTGGGTCTGTGAATATAATAAGTCCTGCAGCTCCGTTAGCTTCTGCAAACTTTGCTTTGAAACCTCTAAAATTACCCCCATAACGGGCCAAAATAATTTTACCATTAACATCAACTCCAAGAGACTTTAAAGTTTCAAAATCTTCCTTACGTCCATAGTTGGCGTAAACAACTTCTGCAGTAATATCTCCGCTTCCTGAAAATGCATTCCAACCTTTCCAAAGTAAAGGATCATCTGAAAATGGATCATTTTGTATTATATCTTCCTTTTGGTTAAGAACTTGTCTAGAAGGAGTTACAATTTCTATTAGAGAACTTCCTGGCTTATTTGGAAGATACACATCATATGGATAGTTGGTTACATCTAATCCTGCATTACCCATTACCTCACCAATATATCGAATAACCTCTTCATTAGCTTCACTTCCAACAACATGAGGACGTTCGGTAAGTTTTTTAAGATGTTTTTTAAAGGAAGTTTTATCTATATAATTAGCAAATATTTCCTCAATTTCAAGTTGATTGTTCCAAGAATCAGAAGAATATCCTTCATGTTGAGCAATTGATAGTTGAGATGATAGACAAAAAATGACAAATAGTGTAGATATGTTTTTCATTTAATTAAGAATTATGATTTTTTAGAGTTTAGTTTAAAATAAATTTGAGTTATACCATATGAGAACCAAAGAAAAACAATTCCCCACCATAAGACAAAAAACCAATCATTTTTATCTGTTCCATTCCATTCTAAGTATTCAAAAACAATTCCTTCCATAAATAAATCAAATGATAATAAAACAAAAAAACCAAATAACCATAAAGGAATAAATACGTAGAGCTTAAGCTTTTTCATATTTTTTTTATTTAAAAATTAGGACTGAAATCATAGTTATTATGGAACTCTTCAAGAATATTAATTACTTCATCTTTTGTATCAGCAATTTTTAATAGATCTAAATCTTCTTTATATATATTTTTGTTTTCTAAAAGTAGAGTTTTCTTTATCCAATCAATCATCCCATCCCAAAATTCAGAGCCAACTAAAATAATAGGGAACTTTTCAGATTTACTTGTTTGTATTAAGGTTAGGGCTTCAAAAATTTCATCTAATGTTCCAAACCCTCCTGGCATTACAACAAATCCCTGTGCATACTTTACAAACATTACTTTTCTAACAAAGAAATAATCAAAGATTAATTTTTTATCCTTATCTATATATTCATTATTACTTTTCTCAAAAGGTAAATCTATACATAACCCAACAGAATCTCCCTTACCTCTATTAGCTCCTTTATTAGCAGCTTCCATAATTCCTGGTCCACCTCCTGTAATAACACCATACCCCCTACCTACAATTTCGGCTGCAATTTCTTCTGCAAGTTTATAATACTTATGATCTGGTTTAGTTCTAGCAGAACCAAAAATAGATATACAGGGACCAATAGCCCCTAATTTTTCGTAACCCTCTACAAACTCTCCCATTATTTTAAAAATTGACCAAGAGTCATTTGTCTTGGTTTGATTCCATTTTTTGTTTTTAATCTCTTTCATAATTCATTTCCAATTATTTGATTATTAGTTATTCATAAATATAATATATCTAACTTGATGAAAAATATCTTATGAGAAAATTATTAATATTATCTTTGCCGCTGACCATTTTGTATGGTTGTTCAAATATGAATATAACCCCACCTATTGCCGATAAGAAAGAAAAAAAACTTATTATTCACGATGATACTAGGATAGACAATTATTACTGGTTAAACGAGAGAGAAAATCCAGAAGTTATATCTTATTTAGATGAGGAGAATAAATACACTCAGTCCATCTTAAAATCTACTAAAAGTTTTCAAAAAAAACTTTTTAATGAAATGAAAAGTAGGATTAAAGAAGATGATAATTCCGTTCCCTATTTCTACAATGATTATTGGTACGTAACTAAGTATGAAAAAGGAAAAGATTATCCTATTTACACGAGGAAGCATATGCAACTAGATGCCGAAGAAGAAATCATTTTGGATGTGAACTTATTAGCTAAAGATTATAAGTATTTTAGAGTTTCTGGAATAAGTATTAGTCCAGATAATAAAAAGGTTTCTTATGGAGTTGATACCCTTTCTAGAAGAATATATACTATTAAGATTAAGAATCTAGATACAGATGAAATGTATTCTGATAATATTGTAGGAGTCAATTCATATGCAGCATGGGCAGATGACAGTCAAACAATTTTTTATACAGGAAAAGATTCTCAGACATTAAGATCTGATAAAATATATAGACACAAACTAGATTCTGATCAGAAAGACGATATATTAGTATTTGAGGAGAAAGATGAAACTTTTTCAACTTACGTATACCCATCTAAATCTAGAGAATATATAATGATTGGATCGGGAAGTACAATGTCTACTGAATATAGATACTTATCAAGTAAGACTCCACTTGAATCTTTTAAAGTTATTCAAGAGAGAGAAAGAGGTCTTGAGTATAGACCATATCATTTTGAAGATATGTTTTACATCTCTACTAATATTGATAATAGCACAAATTTTAAATTAGTTAAAACCCCTATTTTGTCTCCATCAAAAAATAATTGGAAAGATGTGATTCCCCATAGAGATGATGTATTACTTGAAGAGGTTGATTTTTTCAGGAATTTCATGGTTATTGGAGAGCGTAATAATGGACTATTAAAAATTAGGATTAAAAGTTGGGATGGAAATCAAGATTATTATCTAGGTTTTAAGAGTGGTTTTGACTTTGAAAATGAAACATATGATGCATCTATTGGTTTAAACCCTGATTTTGATACAAATATTTTAAGATATAATTATACCTCATTAACAACCCCCTACAGTGTCATTGATTTCAACCTGGATACTCAAGAGGAAGAAATACAAAAGCAACAGGAAGTTTTAGGCGGAAACTTTGATTCTAAAAATTATACTTCAGAAAGATTATTTGCAACCTCTCATGATGGTGTAAAAATTCCAATATCAATAGTTAGACATGTTGATACGGAACTTAATCAAGATACACCTATGCTTCAATATGGATATGGTTCTTATGGCTCAACAATTGACCCTTCTTTTTCTTCAGTTAGATTAAGTTTACTTGATAGAGGTTTTGTATTTGCAATAGCTCATATTAGAGGGAGTCAATATCTTGGTCGTTCATGGTATGAGAATGGTAGAATGTTATCCAAGAAAAATACATTTGAAGACTTTATTAGTTGTTCAAAGTTTTTAATTGAAAATAATTATACTTCTAGAGAACACCTATATGCAGAAGGAGGATCAGCAGGGGGATTATTAATGGGAGCAATAATGAATATGGCGCCTGAATTATATAATGGAATAATCTCAGCTGTTCCATTTGTTGATGTTATAACAACTATGTTAGATGATACTATACCTCTTACATCTAGTGAATATGACGAATGTGGTAACCCAAATGATAAGGAGTATTATAATTACATAAAATCTTATTCACCTTATGATAATGTTAGAAGTGTAGAGTATCCAAATACTCTTGTAACTACTGGACTTCATGATTCTCAAGTACAATATTGGGAACCTGCAAAATGGGTTGCAAAACTTAGAACTTATCATCAAGGAAATAACATGATTTTGTTA
>Ga0102960_1001140_pt1 | contig 10091 bp, 8 predicted proteins | sample SalPon2_B_H2O_MG_2_FD_84521 | JGI IMG/M metagenome (GOLD analysis project Ga0102960, IMG submission 84521) | Salt pond water microbial communities from South San Francisco under conditions of wetland restoration - Salt Pond MetaG SF2_B_H2O_MG | ecosystem: Environmental > Aquatic > Non-marine...
GCTGCTGCTACTGCTGCTGCTACTGCTATTGCTATTGCTATTGCTATTGCTATTGCTATTGCTATTGCTATTGCTATTGCTATTGCTATTGCTATTGCTATTGCTATTGCTATTCTCGTTATTCCCACTTGCCAACCGCCAACTGACACCATTCTCGAAGAAAAACGCACCGATAACTCCGGTGTACCAATCATTGCCATCCTGGTTATGAACATTTGCAAAGCCGCTAATGGACTCATCCGTAACATAAAAAGCCAACTGATCCGCACGCCCCGCGGAGTTAAGGGATATTTGATCACCCAAATCAAAATCACCCCTTACATAAAAGTCAAGCTTACCCTCACTCGAAAAGATAAAATCAGGCTTGTCGTTGCCTATTTTCGCTATGTCTAAACCATTCACTGCGTATATGGAGGCGTCACCCGCAACGTTTACAGCACTGGCGCCCGACAAAGTCATCATACCAGTTACTAAAAGAGTGGCATTGCTCTCCAATGTTAATATCCCACCAGTCATCGTTAAATCTCCACTTAACCTGACAGTGGCGCCACTCGGGATGATTATTGAATCACCCGCTACAACGTTTCCGTCGTCATAATCTGACGAGAGTAAAGTTTGCGGCCCTTGACCGCCAAAGCTCACACCGGCACTACCGGAATAATAAGTCTGCGACGTCATTAGGGAATTCGAATCAAGTGGATCACAAGCTTGTGCCACGTTTTCTGAGGCCACACCCGCTATGGTTGCATTGTTTTGCGTGATCGTACCCCCGCTCGTAACGTCCCCTATAATCTCTACATTGCTGTTCTCTAGGAGGACTTGCGAGCTAGCGTTCTTCCCGATAACAGAACCATTTACTGTGCTATTGGGAGATACACGAACCAAATCACACCCAACCACAGCGGTGCCAGCCGCTTTACGAACCACGAGCAACTCTAAGTTCTCAGTTAGTCCGTTGAGGGTCGCGGAGCCTCTGACACTGTAGATTTGATTCCCATTTGCATCGATTGAACCCGCAATCGCCGAGATTTCGTAGACCGAGAAAACACCTGCATGCGCGCCGTTTTGAGATCCATCAAGCACAGTGATAGGTTGGCTCAAATTCATTAGACCCGAATTCATATCAGATACCGCTTCGATCACCGCTGCTTCGGCTACATCCGCGAGTTGATCAAAAATTCGCTGATTACCCGCACCCTTTTCTTGGGATAGAAGACCCTGCAAGCCCATAACACTGACTCCGGCTAATAATGCCAACACGACGGCACTCACCATTAGGACCGCACCTCGCTGGGCTGCTATTCTGTTGCGTTGAGACAATATCATTTTGGCATCCTCTCTGAGTGTTAAAGACCACAATATTAATAAGGTTTATAATTTCGAAGGTTAGCAGTTACCGAAACGGGCTTGTAGCTTCGTCGGTCATTGGCAAGAACTGAACCACCAAGGTAAAAGTAAGTCTGCGGCGCGTCAAAAACTTTTTCTTCAGCCGACCTTAGTAGCAGCCTCAATTCGACCGTCTGAATTTTTTTCCATTCATCGATTGCAAGGTGTTTACCAAGAGCGTAACGGTCCACGTCTGAATCCAAATCTGAATCAAGTCCATAGCGAGCCTGCAAATCTACAACATCTCCCAGCAAAACCTCGGCGGGACCGCACTCCGCTTGCAAAAGGTTTCTAGCCAAGCACAAGTTATTGTCATGAATGAATATTTTGAGACGTTCAACTCGGCTGACCGTTGCGCCTGCAGCATAATCTCGGGGCAAGCAGCCGTCACAATCTACTTCGATCGCTCTCGTGTTTGCATCAACCGAAGCCACTCCCACTACGTCAGACCGGACGCAGTTATGGATAGTGATAATATCGCCAGCACCCAATGACTCACCATCCAGTTCAAGTGCACTAAGGGACTCTACGATAATTTCGGAGTCCGAAGCGAAATCTGAATCCACAGCTAAGAGTGTCTCGGCCTCGGTACTCGCACCATTGAATATAAGCGAGTCAGGTGTACCCGGGACGTCCGATGAACCCAACAACGGACTCAAGGGTGCACCGTCTACTCGAGTGTGAATGATCAGGCCATCTGACAAGGTTGTTGAATCGTTATCCTCGCTCCAGCAACCCCAATTAGGCGTCTTGCTCAATTGATTATTTAAGAGAGCAGCCGCTGACCGAGCCTGACTAGCGAGCAGCGTTTGGGCAGCAAGCGTTTGAGAGCCCTTCTGAGAGGATTCATATATTTGAAGCGCCACTAGTAATACGACAATGCCTATCGATAAGGCGATCATTACCTCTGTCAAACTGAAGCCCATTACTGCACGGTTCGGACGACAACTCGGTGTATTCATAAAATCGCCTTCACTCGCCGAGTGATGGTAGCGGTCCCTTCTGTTCCACTAGCCGACTCAGGCCACGAAATTGTGAATTCATATTGGCCCGTGGTCGCGTCGTACAAAACCTGAGCACTGGATTCTGGTATCTGGCTCTGGAGCCTCTGCCAAAAGTCATATTTTTCATTCAAAACCAGATCCATTTGCGAGCACACATTGGCGGCCGAAACCTCTGAATCAAAACAATTTATCTCCGGCTCGCTCGGTTGATTATCAGAATTAAAAGAAAACTCATAAGACGGCCCAGCAGAGATATTGGATCTAATGCGCTCAGAAAACTCCAGTGCAAAAATCATCGCTGTCGAGGTTTGATCAACTTCCTTGTTCTTTCTCATCCCGTACACATCTAGCTGGAGCATACTAATTAATCCAAAGCCAACCAAAAATGCGGCTACAAGAACTTCGATGAGAGTAAACCCCGCACTGTGGTCGCGCTGGGTCATCATTTCCAACACTCCGCCTCGCTCGATGAACCTCCAGACACAGACTTAGCACCGGTATCGGTCAATTTCAGAGCACCGCATCGATCGGCCGCCTGCGCATTCAGTGGAAGTGCGATAAGTGCATAATCAGTCGCTGAATCTTTGGTGGGGCAACTGGAGCCTGAAGCAGAGTCGCCTCGATCTACAACACAAAGTCGATAGGTAGCCGTCTCTGACGTGGTATTACCCCCAATGGGGGTATACTCTGCAAGCAAGCTAGAAGCGCTCGCGTTCGCATAGCTGGGCGGCTGTTGCGCCGAGTAGTGTCGCTCAACCGCCACTGCGAGGGCGGCAAGTGCTGTTTGAGCCTCTAAACGTTTGCTCGATGAGATACTTTCCCGGTAGGAGGGCACAGCAACAGCGGCAAGGACACTCACAATAGCCAAAACGACTATGAGTTCTATCAAGGTTAATCCGCACTGTTTTATCAAATAGGACACGGAAAGTACGCCTCGTGCTAAATTTCGTAGAGGGTCGCACCTCTGAGAAGGCAAATCAAGCCAAACTGAGAGGTCGATCACAGTAACGCTATAGCTTACAGAAGCTCACGAACTTACTTATATAAATTGCCTATAACTCCGTTATTACTGAGTAATACGGTTGACCGTTGTAATTGATCGAAGGGACGGGAAGGTAAGTTTAAGGCGACAGCCGAGACCACAAAATGGCTATCCATACTTTAACGAAACGCACTCGATAACGACGAAAACTGTAACCACGAGATGCAATGTTACTCCAAGACCACATTTTGATTTAAAACATAACCCTGCCGCGCCTTGTTCAAGATCTTCAGCGGCGGCTCGTGCATCCGCAGCAACTTACCGCGCAATCTGCTCACGATCACTTCAAGGTACGCACGGGCATCTTTGCTAGGATCCAAACCCAGATCATTAATAAGATCTTGGTAAGGCGTGATTTCGGGGTGACTCAAAGCCAGGCGCTGCATTAAGTCAAACTCCTTGTCACTCAAATGGCGCGTCCTCAAAGAGCCCAAAAGTCGCTTACCTATGCGATCGAGCTTAATTTCAGGAGGATTATCCGACCGCGACACGATCGACCGAATTGCCGCCAACAACTCCGCGGGAGCAAAGGGCTTACCCAAAAACAGCACAGCACCGGCCTCATAACTGGCGATACGATTTTGTACCGAGGCATGCGCACTCAAAAAAATAACGGGCAAGCTCGGAAGGCTGAAGCGATAACGCGCGGCAATATCCAGGCCAGTTTCTTGGTTCAGTTGCAGATCCAGGAGCAGTAAGTCTGGGGGGGCGCGCAGGACCAGTTGTTCTAACTCCGCGGAATCTTGCGCCAAAGCGCAGTCTATACCCTCGTCGCGTAATAATAGAATGATCTCGTTACCCAGCGCACGATCGTCCTCGCAGACATAAACTTTAATAGCGCGATTCACTTGAAGAGCACCGTCATGATGACTTGCGTACCGCGTGTTTTAGCGCTCAATCCAAAACCGTGGCGATCGACCAAGTACTTTACCAGCCAGAGCCCAAGACCCATACCGTGTTCGTTACTGCGATCAGATGCTCGCCAGTATTTTTCGAACCACTTGTCGGTTGTGAGCTGCTTACTCTGCGCTACCCTGTTACGCACACGCAAGACAACCCCTTGCCTGACGCGCCAAAGTCGCACTGATATCGGAAAATCCGGCTCCGAGTACTTTAAGGCGTTTCCGACCAAATTTCGGATGATTGTGCACACGGCGAACTCGCTTAAGCGGGCCTCTAGGTTTCCCCTTAAACCTAACCTAATCCGACTGAGATCATACACCTCGTCCGATAGCTCACCTAAAACGTCCTCAAGGCAATCCGCCAGCTGTAATTGCGTAAGATGCTTCGGAGCCACGCTCGCTTCTTGAGCATCGTAGACTTGCGATACCACGTGTTCTATTCGTTCGAGCTGATTTCGAAGTTCACCCCCATTAGGCAGGCTTCTCACTTTCAAAAAAAGTGTAGCCAGCGGCGTCTTGATCTCATGAGCCAAAGCGGACACCAGCACGCGTTGCTCACTCAAGCGTTCCGACAACACTTCTTCTCGCTCCGCAAGCCGCTGTTGCCTGATTTTGGCGCGAGATGCCACCCTGCGTTCCAACAAGAAACGCTCGAAAAAAAGCAGGCTCAATACGATCATGGCAAGCAAGGAATGAACGTAAGTTACTTCGATTTGGCTACCATAGCCCGCTCCCGACACCCCCGTTATTGTCATCGCGATCAACAAAAAGACGTACGAAAACCGCACACGCCTCAGCAGCACCCCAGTGTAGCGATCCCTCGCGGGCGTTTGAGCGAGCGCCAGTGAGGCAACAAACGCGACGACGGCGACACCCAGTATATTTAGACGAAGCGCCTCGTTTCTCCACCCCGCCACGTAAGCCACCAGAATGCCCAACCAAATAAAAAACAGAACTCTCATTATGATGGTCGATCGGCCCTCACCGATCAGATACACCATAATTTTTCGGTGAAGCAGGATCCCCACGACACTGGTCATAATGGCGCTAACGCCGACTAAGTGGTGGTTCACGCCCAATGGCAGGACGCCCACGGCGGGCAGCACATTAGACATTGACACAAGTAATGTCGTCCACACAAGCTGGTAGACACCGTAGTAAGCAAAAAGCTTATCTCGCTCAACAACGGCCAATATCGTTACAACCACCGCCGACAAAAAAATGGAAGCGGCGATCACCAAGCCTACTACCATCTCCACCACAATATTGCGATATAAATCGAGTGCAGTATCGACCTCTAAGGTTGCCCGTAAGCTACCGACAGAACGAATCGCTATCTCGGCGGTTCTGGCGCCGCTCGGGACTTGGAAAGTCAGCCGCTCTAGGTCGAGCGGACTGACAGACTCTGGTACGACCTGATCGCCTTTATGCCGAATACGGATAGGCCGGTCTCGATAGTCAAAGAAGGTAATCCGCACGGAGTCGTGATACGCCGGTTTAACACTTAAGAAGTGAGACGCGTCGCTCGTAATCAACTCTTCAAAATCGAGTTTCAGCTCGAGGCGCGCATCCGAATACCCCGCATTAACGAAGGTGCCTTGTGTCCACTCAGAATCGCAGGCGTCAGCGTTCTGTGCGTCGGGGCAAACCCGCGAATCGAACAAGATTTGCTCATGAGTGGGCACATTCATTAAAAAGGCCACCACTACCGACAGCGTAAACAGCAGCAACCAGTGTTTTAGCGATAAACCCTCATTTCCCGATACCAAAATTGCAGGGCTCATTGACTCTCTTCCATTTTTTTGTCGAGCAATCTTGCCACTAGGGCATCATAAAACCCTACGGCCCGCATTGCATCCGTTTCGCACGAAGCAGACAAATTGAGTACGGCAGGAGTTTCTTTGTGGCGAGACAAAAACAAATCCAAAGCGCCACGGGCCTTATGCTCAGACAGGTACGCCTGCGCCACCTCGGGGCTCAGCATACCAGCTCGCTCATTGACCTCAAAGCCAACGATGTTATGCAGTGCGGTGAGCAATTTAGGCCCGACAAACTGAGCGGGCACACCCGCTGTGTTGCGCGCGAGTAAGCGCAAGGCCGTCTCACGGTAGAACGGCAAATCAATGCTTCCTTTTGCGGCGTGCAGCCAAGCGTTGTGCACTTTGACATAGGCCTTATATCGGTTCCGAGCTGTCTCTTGAATCCAAACTTCACGGCCAACGCTGAATGAAGCAGAGGGCACCGTAAACGCCACTGGACAGTGCACTAACATATCAGCATCAAGCCAGATTACACGCTCATATCCCTCGGCAAGGCATTGCTCCATCCATAGTAAGCGCGCGACATCACTCTGTATCACGCGACCGTATCGATCGAGGAAAGGGTAAGGCGCGAGCAAATCGAACAAAGAATCGCCCTGAAACTGATACGAGAATCCATTTTGCTCCGCCCAGGCCCGCACCGATTCAAGGCAATGTGCGAGCCAAGGCCTCGGCAGAGGCAATTTATGTGATTGAATTACAACCGTAGTCACAGAGCTAAAGATCCATTCACTAACTGTCTAAACGTCCACCGTTCGAGTCTATCAGCTGGATAGGCCCTAATCGTGGGGCACTGTTCGATTGCACGACTGCGCGCTAAACATCTCCCACCCGGTGCAAAATTAACGACTTTGTCACTCAACACTACCGTGTTCTGCTGATAGTATGCCCGTTTTTACAATCGAGATGCCAAGATGTTTCGTTTCGTTATCGCTTTATCATGCGTTCTAGTCGCGTTCGGGACGAACGCGACCCCAGGTAATAGCTCTGGCGCGGAGGCGTTCAACCAATTAGGGCAGACAATTCCTACACCTAACGTGTACCGCACCGCATCGGGCGCACCCGGTGAAAAGTACTGGCAACAGCAAGTCGACTATCAAATTAAAGCGAGCCTCGACGAGGAAAAACGCAGAACCACGGCGACATCGACCATTACCTATCACAATGAATCGCCCGATACTCTGCGCTACTTGTGGTTACAGATGGACCAAAACCGCTTCAAGAACGATTCACTGGACCGTCGTTCGCGCACTGTAACGGGGAACGATCAAATTTCTTACGGCGAACTTCGTATGCGCCAAAGCGCCGCAGATACAGAGCATGGCTATCAGAATGTGAAAGTTACCGACGCAAAAGGCTCCGCACTGCCCTTTACCATTGTCGACACCTTAATGCGAATCGATCTACCGCAGCCTTTGACATCCGGCGCCAAAATGGAATTCAAAGTCGATTGGGAATTCAACATCATCAATGAGGAAGCCATCGGCGGCCGCGGCGGTTACGAATACTTTGAAGAAAACGAGACAGAACTCTTTTTTCTGGCGCAGTGGTTCCCAAGGCTGGCTGCCTATTCTGACTACGAAGGGTGGCATAACAAAGCCTTTTTGGGGCGAGGCGAATTCACACTCGAATTCGGAAATTACGAAGTTGAACTGACTGTACCGAATAACCACATTGTCTCTGCCACCGGCGAACTCCAGAACCCAAAGCAAGTTCTATCGAAGACTCAGCAAGATCGATTGGCCAACGCAAATACCGAGACCCCAGTCTTTGTAGTGACACCGGAAGAAGCGCGTATCAACGAGCAAACTATAGCCACGGGCATGTCTACGTGGCGTTTCAAAGCCGATAAAGTGCGTGACTTCGCCTGGGCGAGCTCCAACAAATTCATCTGGGATGCCATGATTCATGAACAGCCCGATGCCACACACGACCGTGTGCTGGCCATGTCGTTTTACCCCAACGAAGCAGAGCCCATTTGGTCGCAGTACTCGACACACTCGGTAGTACACACGATGGAGGTCTACAGCCGCTTTTCGTTTGACTACCCCTATCCAACGGCGCAATCCGTAAATACTTGGGAGCGCGGTGGCATGGAATACCCCATGATCACCTTCAATGGCTACCGACCCGAACCGTGGGAAAAAGCCAAGAGCGCCAAAACCAAGTGGGAAGATCCCTCCATTACCGAACCACCCATCACCTACTCTCGCCGCGTAAAATATGGCTTGATTGGCGTAATCATCCACGAAATCGGCCACATCTATTTCCCGATGGTAGTAAATAGTGACGAGCGCCAGTGGACCTGGATGGATGAAGGTCTGAACAGTTTCCTCGAGTACGTCGCGGAACTTGAATGGGAAGAGAATTATCCAGCCTATCGAGACGACGCCAATATACTAGACTACATTCCCGAGTACATGACTTCAGCCAACCAGGTGCCGATCATGACGCAGTCGGACTCCATTCTTCAGTTTGGACCGAACGCGTACAGCAAACCCGCGGCGGCACTCACCGTGCTACGTGAGACCGTTATGGGTCGTGAACTCTTTGATTTCGCTTTTAAAGAATACGCCCAGCGCTGGAAATTCAAGCGTCCCACACCGGCGGATTTCTTCAGAACGATGGAGGACGCATCAGGTATCGATCTTGACTGGTTCTGGCGCGCTTGGTTTTACACTACCGATCATGTTGATATCGGCATTAGCGATGTACGATCCTACCAGCTCAAATCGAGCAACCCGGAGATCGACTTCCCGCTCGACCGTGAAGAAACGCAAAGAGACAAACCCGCTCCCATCAGTGAGGCGCGCAACCGCGATGATGGCATTACGTTGCGCATTAATCGCTACCCTGAACTGAAAGATTTCTACAACGAAAACGATCGTTTCACCGTATCAAACAAAGACAAGAACACCTACGTGTCGGATCGCAAAAAACTTGAACCCTGGGAACAGCGCGCTCTCGATCGGGCGCTAGAAGAGAAGCAACACTTCTATTTCGTTGATTTCGACAACGTGGGCGGGATACCGAGCCCGATTCTTCTAGATCTGTACTTCGAAGACGGCAACACTAAGAAGCTAGAATTGCCGCCAGAGATATGGCGTCGAAACAACGAGAGCGTCACCTATCTTCTCATTGAAAATAAACCGCTCTCTTATATCGAGATTGATGCAGAGCATCGAACCGCGGATGCAAATTACCGCAATAACCGCTTCCCTCCCGTAATCTATACCTCTCGGCTTGAAGCCTATAAATCGGATCGCAAAACGCGCAACCTGATGGCTGATATGCTAGAGAAACTCAAGTCTGAGGAGGACAAAGGCGAGGCCGAATCGGGTGAGAACGCAGAACTGGAAGCGAGCGCCAATCAGTGATTTTGAGGCTTATGCTGGGTGTCGCAATTCTATGCTTAGGTGCGCACGCATTCGCGCACCGGCAACATCATGTGTGGACAGAGATCGAGCGAAATCCAAACACGGGCCTGATTGAAATAAGCCATCGCTTTCACATCCAAGACGGGCTTCACATTCTGCAAAATAAAGGGCCCGATGCCGCCGCACTACCAATCGAATCCGTGGAAGCACTGGCGCATTTGGCCCTCTATGTCGACCAGAACTTCACACTCTGGCCACGCTGTGACAGCACCAAGATTCGCTCGCTCGAACTGATTGGCGCCGGTATTGATGACGACTTTATATACGTATACCAAGAAGTAGATTTAGCGGGTCAACTCCATGAACTCAGCTTCAGTAATACCCTATTGCAAGACATCGAGCCCTATGCTGCCTCGTTCATCAACATAATCAGCGCGGCGGGACAGTACACCTATCAATTTACCAGCGACTCTCCAAAAGAGCAGCCAGAGGTGGTGCACTGCGTCCAGTCATTACAGAACAGCTCATCGTTCTCGACCTTCTAGAAGTCGATAATTTCA